>PPYE01207763.1_pt1 | contig 20166 bp, 25 predicted proteins | sample 1559881 | NCBI WGS metagenome assembly PPYE01 (sample SAMN08240022, study PRJNA423297) | Human gut metagenome, whole genome shotgun sequencing project.
ATTAAATTATCACCCAATGCCATTTTTCTATATTCATAATTTAATATTAAGTCTAAGTCTACTTTTTCTATATTGCGCACAAATAGTAGATTCTCCGGAATAGGTGGGACATTTTTATCAATTAATGAAAGAAATATTTCGTTAAAAGAATCATCTTTCCTTTGAACTTTATTTTCTTTGTATAATTTATCTACAAGCTTTTCTTTATTTTGAGTAGATAAATTAACTTTTCTTGTATCAAATACAACAGAAAAAAATCTAGTTATTTCAACTGGATTATTTTTGTTATATAAATTTAATTCTATTGAGTATTCATTTGGATTTCGCATTGTAATTCCTCCATGTTAACAGTAAAACTAGGTTACGGTAGTGATTTTAGTTGTTATCAATTCTCAAAAACTTTCATAAAAAATCTTGTACTTGTTAACTGAAATTAGTATAATTCAATTGTTAACAAAAGTCAATAGGTACCATTGAATAAAGAAAGGAGGATTCAATATTGGACTTAAAAACAGTAGAAAAAACAACATTAACCATGAAAGAAGCAGCAGAATATTTCGGAATTAGTTATTGGCTTGCTGATCAGTTAGTAAGAAGAAAACAAATACCTTGTTCAAAAATTGGAGGCAAGTTTTTGTTTAGAGTGCAAGCATTAGATGAGTATTTAACTAAAAAAGATTCAATGACTAATTAACTGAAAGAAAGGTGAAAGGAGGTATGGCAGAGGTATCATGGATTAAACTTAGTACTACTATTTTTTCAAACAGAAAAGTTGCATTATTACTGAATGAACGTGATGGGGATACGTACTTCAGAATATGGATACAATTGTTAACTATTGCAGGACAATGCAATTCAAATGGAAAATTAATTATAGGGGAGAATAGTCCATTAAATGTGCAACAATTATCAAAAATTTTAGGGAAATCTGCTAAAAAAGTTGGAGAAATATTAAATAAGTTTATAGATTTGAGGATGATAATTTTTGAAAATAACTGCTATGAAATAAGAAATTGGGGAAAGTATCAAAGTGCAGATAAATTAGAAGAAATACGAAAAAATAATAGAGAACGACAAAGAAAATTTCGTGAAAAAAGTAAAATGCAAGCTAACGTTACAGAAATGTTAGAGTAACACTATAGATAAGAAAAGAAAAAAGTAGATAAGATTTATTACTAACTGAAAGAAAAAAATTATAAGTTAACTAATAAAAAAGCTAGTATAAGCCATCAAACTAAATACTAACTTTAATCAAATTTTATAATAATATTTTAATTCAAAATCTTAAAAAAGTAAAGAAAAATTTAGTAGAAGGAGGAATTTATATGAGTGAGAAAACTAAAAAAGAGCCAATAACATATTCAAGATATGGAGATTATTTAATACCAAATTTAATATTGGACAATGGAAAAGTTAGACCTAAAATTGGAAGATATGGAAGGCTAAGATTAAAATTTTTAAAGGAAGAAATGAAACCAGTTTATACAAAAATGTTAATGGAAGATTCACTAACAGATTACTTATTAGAAGTAGATGCTAGAGCAACAGATATGGAAAATATGTTGATAAATGAAATGAAAAAATACCAAAATATTGATGAAAAATTAAAAGAAAAAGATCAAATGAAGTGGGTTGGAGCAATGAATATGATAGCATATTCAGCAAGAGAAATGGTACTTGGAAAATGTATAAACACTTATAATATTTAATAAAAGAAGTGCTTGAATTTAATAAAAATTCAGGCACTTTCCTATAAAAAAAGCTATATTAAATTATAAAAAGAGAGCATATTTATTGTCTAGCAAGCACTGAATTTGTGCACTCACACAAATTCGAACGTGGGATATCCCAAACCTAAGAAAGGAGAAAATGATGAGAAAAAGAGAAATAAAATTAAGTGTATATCTTAATGATGATGAATGGAGAATGTTAATTTTAAAAGCAGAAAAAGTTGGATATAACAAATCAGCTTTAGTAAGAAGTTTAATAGAAGGATTTGAACCAAAAGAAAAACCATCAGAAGAGTTTTATGAAGATTTAAATTCAATAAGAAAAGTTGGAAATGTATTAAATCAAATTGCAAGAAGAGCACATTATCAGGGATATATCGAAGATGAAAAATTTTTAAGAAAAATGGAAAATGAATTACAAAATCTTATATTGAATATAAAGAGAAAATATTTGCTGCCGGAAGAAAAATAAAATTAGAGAGATTTCTGTAGATTTATTGAGAAAAAATAGTATTTGTGATATATTATAATCGAATAATTGGAGGTAAGTATGGAAGTAGTAAAACCCTTTGTAAAATGGGCAGGAGGAAAAGGAAGTTTAATACCACAATTAACGAACTTTTATCCTTACCAATTAAAAGGTGGAGTAGTAACCAAATATGTTGAGCCTTTCGTTGGTGGAGGGGCTGTTTTAATAAATATATTACAAAAATATGATGTTAAAGAAGCTTATGCTTTTGATATAAATATAGATCTAATAAATTGTTATAATGTAATAAAAACAAATGTTGAAGAACTTATAAAAGAATTAGAAATAAAGAAAGAAGAATTTTTAGTTCTTACAGATGAAGAAAGACAAAAGTATTTTTATGATGTAAGAAAAGAATATAATTCATATAGAATCGGTGAAAAAGAATTAAGCATTAAAAGAGCAGTAGAATTTATATTCTTAAATAGAACATGTTTTAATGGATTATATAGAGTTAATAAAAATGGAGAATTTAATGTACCTTGTGGTAAATATAAAAATCCAACAATATGTGATTCTAAAAATTTAAGGAATTTATCATTTTTGATTAGAAATGTAGAATTCCAATATGGAGATTATAAAAAAAGTGAAAAATATGTAGATAGTAATACATTTGTGTATTTTGACCCGCCATATAGACCATTATCAATAACATCAGGATTTACATCGTATACAAAAGAAGATTTTAATGATGAAAATCAAAAAGAATTAGCAAATTATTTTAAAGAATTAGATGAAAAAAAAGCTAAACTGATGTTATCTAATTCAAATCCTAAAAATACAAATAAAGAGGATAATTTCTTTGAAGAAATATATAAAGGATTTAATATAAATGAGATTTCAGCCAAAAGAATGATAAATGCAAATTGCAAAGGAAGAGGAGCAATTTCTGAATTATTGATAACAAACTATGAGGAGAATTGATAATGTATAATGGTGAAATTTATTTTGAGGATAAAAACTTTAAATTAATAAATGAAGATATATTTAAAGCTTTGAAAAATTTTCAAGAAAAATCATTCGATATGATATTTGCAGATCCACCATATTTTCTTTCAAACAATGGGATAACATGTAGTAGTGGAAAAATGGTATGTGTAAATAAAGGTGAATGGGACAAGCCATCAGATGTTGAATCAAAGCATTCTTTTAATAGAAAATGGATTAATGAATGTTATAGAGTTTTAAAAGATGATGGGACTATTTGGATAAGTGGAACATTACACAATATATATTCAATAGGTATGGCATTAGAAGAGGAAGGATTCAAAATAATAAATAATATAACATGGCAAAAAACTAATCCTCCACCTAATCTAGCCTGTAAAACATTTACACATTCTACAGAAACAATATTATGGGCAAGAAAAGATTTGCCAAAAATAAAATATAAATTTAATTATGAACTAATGAAGAGCTTGAATAATAACAAACAAATGAAAGATGTTTGGACAACTTCTCTAACAAAACCATCTGAAAAGAAACAAGGAAAACATCCAACACAAAAACCTTTAGAGATACTAGAGAGAATTATATTAGCATCCTCAACAGAAAATGATTTAATATTAGACCCTTTTTGTGGAAGTGGCACAACAGGTATAGCAGCAAATAAATTAAATAGAAAATTTATAGGAATAGATAATTCGCAGGAATATTTAGACTTATCAATAAGGAGGTTTGAACAAATACATGAAGTTAGAAATAACAAGAAAAATGATTAATGATTTTTATAATTGCTTTGAAACAGGATATGATTTCGAATACTTTTTAAAGAAATTTTTAGAAGATTTAGGATTTACAGATATAAAAGTAACAAAAAGAAGTGGAGATAATGGAATAGATTTACTTGCATACAAAAATTCTATAGATGATTTAGATATAGATCCTGAAAAATATATTATTCAAGCAAAGAGATATAAAAATACAGTACCAGTAAAAGAAATTCGTGAATTTAAAGGAACAGCATCTTATGAGAAAAGAATATTTATTACTACAAGTGATTTTACAAAAAGTGGAAAGAAAGAAGCTGCAAACGATAAATTAAGAAAAATAATTTTGATTAATGGTGAGTCAATATTAAAATATTATATGGAACATCCAGAAAAAGACTATATTTTTGAATGGAATCCAGTAGTGTCAAAAGAAAAAGTAAAAAATATAGTAGAAACAAATAGTGAAGAAAAAGTTGTGAAAAAAGCGATATTCAAGGATAATTCAATATTAAGATTAATTAGCAGTAATGATATTAGAGCTAGAATATTACCTATTCCGGTAGAAATATTTGAAAAAATAAAATATTGCAAAGATTATAAAGTAGTAATCGACAAAGAGGAAAGAAATTTAAATATTAATAGTGAAAGAAGATATTTTGGAGGAGTTACAGAAATATACAAAAATATTGGCTATATTGATTACAATGGAAAAAATAAGAAAAAATCATATTGGAAATTAGATCAAAAGAATGAAAAAATATATATAGAATTTGAATAGGAGATTTATATGAAAAGAGATTTTAAAGAATGGTTAAGTAAATTTAAATATAGTATTTCAGGTTATAATTATTATATTGATTTTGAAAAAGTATATAGAAATGTAGATAGTATAAAAATTGAATTAAATATATTGAATTCACTAATTGGTTCTAAAAATATTGAGAACGATTTTGAAGAACTTATTAAAAAATATCCAGAGGTATTAAAATGTATTCCCACATTGTTAGCTGTTAGACAATCAGAAATATATGCACAAGATGAAGATGGAGAATATATGTATAATTTTAATAAGTTAAACTACGATATAGAACAATATAAAGTATTCATGAAAAAAACTGGCTTATTTGAATTATTACAACATCATATTATAAATAATTTAGTTGATTATTGCCTAGGTATAGAAACTGGTTTAGATTCAAACGGAAGAAAAAATCGTGGTGGACATCAAATGGAAGATTTGGTTGAAAGCTACATAAAAAGCTCAGGAGTAAAAGAGTATTATAAAGAGATGTATTTAACGGAAATAGAGAAAAAATGGAATATAGATTTATCAGCTATATCAGCTAATGGAACTTCAACAAAAAGATTTGATTTCGTGGTTAAAACAAATGATATGATATATTTAATAGAGACAAACTTCTATGGAGGAAATGGAGGAGGCTCAAAGCTTAATGAAACCGCTAGAAGCTATAAAATGTTGTCACAAGAGGCAGATTTAATAGATGGAGTTACTTTTGTATGGATTACAGATGGTACTGCTTGGAAAAGTGCTAGAAGAAATTTAGAAGAGACATTCAATGTTATGGATAATATTTATAACATTGATGATATGGAAAACGGAATGATGGAGAAATTATTTATAGGAGAACAAGAACTTTTAATGGTTGCAGAAGAGAGTGAAGAATATAAGTATGAGTAAAATGGAAAAGAGGAGATCTAATATAGATTTACAAGTAATAAGAATTCAAAAAAAATTAGAAACTTTATTTAATGGATTTGTTAATGGGAAGTTTGATGAAAATAGTGAAGAAAATATAGATGTTTTTTATAGTAGAAGTATTAGTGGTTTAATTTTAATGAATTTAGTAGGTATAGATAAGACTAACATTAATAATTTTATTACGGATGGTTTTAACGACTATGGAATAGATTGTATATATAGAGATGAAAATTCAAAAAAACTAATATTAATACAATCTAAGCTAATTAAAAATGGTAATTCCTGTCCATCAAAAGGAGAAGTTTTAAAATTTTTAGACGGAATACAAAAATTATTAAATTTAGATTTCTCAAACTTTAACGAAAAAATTTTAGAAAAAAAAGAGATGATAGAAGAAACTATATCGGATGTTAATTATAAAATTGAAATGATATTAGCATACACAGGTACTCAAAAATTAGCAAAAGAAATAGAAGATTCAATTATATCTTTTGAAAATAATATAAATGGTGGAATAAGTGATTTAATAAGCCATAAAATAGTAGATAAAACCCAGATATATAAAATGGCATTAAATGATTTTAATTCACAAATTGATATCGACAATATTGAATTACTAAATTGGGGAGTAATAAGTGATGGGGAAAATGCTAATGCTTATTATGGTATAGTAAATGCTTCATATATTGCAGAATTATGGAAAAAATATGATATTAGATTACTAGCACAAAACATAAGATTTTTTAAAGGTAATTCTAATGTTAATAATGGTATAAAGAATGTATTATTAACTGAACCACAAAATTTTGTATATTATAATAATGGAATAAAAATTATAGCTAATAAAATAGAAAGAAAACTAAAAAGAAGTCTTGATCGAAATGCAGGAGAGTTTTCTTTAAAAGGTATAAGTATAGTAAATGGTGCTCAAACAGTAGGTTGTATAGGGGACGTATATGAAATAAATCCAGAAAAAATATCAATAGCAAAAGTTTTTGTACAAATTATATCATTAGAGAATAGGGAAGAAAACTATGGAGAACAAATTACTAAATTATCCAATACTCAAAACAAAATCGAAAACAAAGATTTTGCTTCTCTTGATGAACAGCAGGAGAGAATAAGAAAAGAATTAGCAGTAGAAAATATAGAATATATATATAGGGACGGAAATAGAGAAACAAAATTTAAAGATAATTTTACAATTGATGATGCAATAATTGCTATGGGATGTTATAATAAAGATGTAGTTATATCAACTATAATTAAAAGAGCGATAGGTAGTATATATGATGATTTAAATAAGTATCCATATAAAGAAATATTTAATAACAAGTTAGAGGTTAATCTATTATGGAAAAATGTTAAAATATATAGAATATGTGAAGAAAGTATTAAAGAAAAAATTAAACAGCAAGCAAGTAAAAAGAAATTAATATTAGTTCATGGAAATAGATTTATACTTCATATGTTATATAGAATATTAATTAATAAGTATGATTATAACGGAACTGACCTACCAGAAACCAAATTAATAAGTGATATTATAGATAGTACAGTTGAAATTGTTAATAACAAATCAACAGAAATTTTTGGTGATACATATATAGCTAATGTTTTTAAGAATAACAATAAATGTATAGAATTAGAAAAAAAGATTTTTGAAGAATGGGAGATAATAGAAAATGATAATTCTTCTGAACATAATCATTGTGAAGATAAACAAATTACTTTATTTGAGATGTAATAAATACTTAAGGGCAGAAAATATTTTTCTGCTTTTTATACTATATTTCGACAAACCTCTTATAATAAGTGTATTATATTATAGATATAGAAATACAATAAATTAGTATTATGTTTAATTGATTTTAATATTTATCGCAAGGAGGGGAAAAATGATTAAAAAAGTAGAAATTAAAAACGAAGATTTAAAACAATTATACAATAAAGTTATAAAAAATGGAAAAAATATTGCAAGTATGAAAAAATTAGATTTGCATATACATACTCCTGGTTCTAAAGATTATATATGGAAATATGATAAATCTGAAGAAGAAAAGGAATATATAGAGTTTCTTAATAGATTTATAGAGTCAGATTTAGATGCTATAGCGATTACAGATCATAATACAATAAAAGGATATGAGAAAATAGAAAGTATTATACAAAATAACAATGAATTAAAAGAAAAGTTGAAAAACAAATATATTCTCCCAGGAGTTGAAATAACTTGTTTTGGAAGACATTTTTTAGTATATTTTTCAGAAAAAATGTCTATAATGGAAATTAAAAGTTTTCTTGTTGAATGTGGTATAGATACAGATGAAGGTAATGAAAACTCAACAGCAGATAGAGTTACTCCTTTAACTTTATGTGAGATAGCCAAAAAGTATAATGGTATAGTAGTATTACCACATGCTGATTCTGATAAAGGATTTTTAAAAGATTACATAAAAATTCAAAAAGAACTGAAAGATACTTTTGAATTGAAAGGTGGAATTATAAAGAAGGTTTTAACTTCTGATAATTTATTTGGAGTATGTATAAACGATGAAAGAAACAGACAAAGAATTAGAGAGGTATTGAGTAATTATGGTAAGAATATAAAGATATTTAAAGCTTCTGATAGCCATAGCTCTTATTCCGTAGAAGATTATCAAGGTTCAGGTAAAGCAATGGGAAGTGAATATTTTTGGGCAAACATAGGAAATGTTAATTTCAGAACATTAAAGTTATTTTTTTCAAATCCAAATACAAAAATTATAGAAAAAATAGAAGAAAAAGATAATCCATATATAAAGGGGTTTTGTGTAAAAGGAGGATTTATAAAAAATAAAAATAGAGATGAAGAGTGGGCGATAATTCCTTTTTCAAAAGAATTAAACTGCTTTATTGGTGCTAGAGGAACTGGAAAATCAACAATAATAGATATTATTAAATATACATTTAACTTTTTTGAAACAGAATTATATGCAGAAAAGGAAAAAGAAGATGATTATATTATTATTTCTAAGAACTATGAAAAAGAATATGAAGAGTATAGTGAAGATAAGAGTATTATAAATAGGTTTGATGAAATAATTACTTTTATAAATAAAGGTAGTGATTTGTATGCTTTACATATAAGTCCTAGCGGTTTTACTAAACCTAATGCAACTTTGTATAAATATGAAAATAATAAGTTTAATAAAAAGAATTTTATAAAAAAATTAGATAGGAACAAAATATCTAGCTTAGAAAAATTTATTATTGAAATAAAACCTATAATATATCAACAAAAAAATATACTAGACATAGGGAATAACAAATTAAAAGTAACTAGAACCATAACTAATATTATAAGTAAACTTGTTGGAGAAGAGTATAGAGAACTTATAAAGAAAAAACTAATGTTACAAAGTGAAATAAAAGATATTTGCAATCAAATGAATTCAGATAGAAAGGTAGATAAACATGCAGATGCAAATAGTAAAGAATTATCAAGTAAATATGAACAATTATTAGAAGTATGCGAAAAGATTAATACTATCAATATAAATACTTTAGTTGAAATGAATAGGATATTAGATAAAAAATTGCAATTAAATTATGAAGTAGTATTGCATAAATCATATATTAAAGAATTAATTTATGATATTGTTAAGGGTAATAGGAATGATAAAAATATTGATTATGAGCAACAACTAAAATTAAGAAGAGATTTTAATTTTTTATTATCAAAAATTGGAGAAGTCCATAATTTAATTTATTTACTATTTACTAAACAATATAAGAAAATATCAGAAGCTACAGGACTATCTGAAGAAATAGCTGAAGAAGCATGTAATTTATCATATAAATATATATTAGGAGAGTATGTAACAAATATACCTCAAGTAATAATTGATTTTAAATTAAATGTAAATTATGGTAGCAAAAATAAAGATGTTTTCGTCGAAAGAGAAAATTTATCGTTTGGACAAAGAGCGGTAGGAATATTATTAATAATTTTATATGGTACTACTATTTCAGATTTTAACCAGACAATAATTTTAGATCAACCTGAAGATGATTTGGATAATTCATATGTATATCATACATTAGTCAAACAATTAGCAGATGTAAAAGAAAAAAGGCAATTAATAGTAGCTACTCATAGTCCTAATATTGCAGTTGCAGGAAATGCAGAAAACATTTTAGTCTTAAAAGGAAATGGTGAAAATGGATGGATTGAATGTAATGGAACAATTCATAATAATAGGGTATCTAATGAGGCTGTTGACATATTAGAGGGAAATGAAACCGTCTTTAAAGAAAGAGCGGAATTATATGGAATAATATAAAGAATGGGATAAGTAAGTCGTGTTTTATTACACTGTCAATCAAAGTGCAATTTTAAAATTCCAAAGTGCAAATTTTGCACTTTGGAATTAATTATTTCATATTATTCATCAAAACAACCCATAACTAACTTAGAACCATCCACAAACCCATTCCTATAATACTTTTCATTCCAATAATCACAATAATCTAAAAAATTATCATCAAGTTTATGTAATTGTTGTCTAACATATTTCTTATTACACTCAGGTACATTTCTTAAAATATTTTCAGCTATTTCATCAAAATAAATCCAATGTTTTTTATCCTCATCAGATTTTAAAGCAGAGATATCTTCATCTCTATAAATAAACCAATCTTTTAAAATATCATCATTAACTTCTCTTAAATTTTTCATATAAAACCTCCAAAATAATTTTTAATTTTATAGAAGATTGCTGCAAAATTTTAGCAAATAAAATTGGGAAAATTTTGGGAAGAATTGCTTCAAAAAACATCCTAAAATTGCATAAATGTTCAATAAACCGAATCTTCTATAAATGGCTAAATACCAGCAAAAGCTTAAGTTTTCATAAATCTTCAAAAGTGCCTTTGCCGGCGCTCATAACCCGAAGGTAAAAATGTGAACATTTTGTGAAATTAGCACTCTATACTTGACAATGCTAAAAATAAGAGTATAATAATATATGAAAGTGATAATAATATAGTTATCACTAATATAAATGTGCCACTCCCATCAAGTGTCAACACATTATGTGATTTGAAGGAGTTGATTTTTATGATGATGATACCTAGAAGACATAGTTTTGATTTATTCGATGATATGTTTGGAGATTCATTCTTTAATGAGGGAGAAAGTAAATTAATGAAGACTGATATAAAGGAGAAAAAAGATAAATATATTATTGACATTGATTTGCCTGGATATGAAAAAGAGGGCATAAAATTAGATATACAAGAGGGATATCTAACAGTACACGCTAGTGTAAATAAAGAGGAAAAAGACGAAGAAAAAGGAAAATTTGTACGTAAAGAAAGATATGTTGGAGAATGTTCTAGAAGCTTCTATGTAGGAAAAGAAGTAACAGAAGAAGATATTAAAGCTAAATTCAAAAATGGTACTTTGTCTATTGAAGTTCCAAGAAAAGAAGAAAAGAAAGAATTACCAAATAAAAAATACATTCCTATTGAATAGTTTAACGTAAGGATACCCAAGCTTTTGCTTGGGTATTTTTGTTACTAAGACTTGTATAGACTGATAATATTTGATAAAATAATCTAAATTGTTTGGGAGGAAATATGGAAATAAAATTGGATTATTCTTTAACGGTAGATGAATTTCTTGAGGTAGTTGAATCTGTTGGATGGAAAACATATACTAAACAGCAGGTAAAAAAAGCATTAGAAAATACAATGTATGCTGTATCAGTTAAGGTGGATGGTGATATTGCGGGAATTGGAAGAGTAGTAGGAGATAATAGTATCGTTTGTATTTTGACTGATATTTGTGTAAAGCCTAAATTTCAAGGAATGGGTATAGGAAGCATGATAGTTCGTAAATTAAAACAACTAATTGAAAATAGTGTAAAACCTGGAGAAAAAATGCAAGTGGAACTTACGCCTACTGCGGGAAATGAAGAATTCTATAAGAAGGCAGGATTTAAGTACGAAAAAGAAAAAATTACAGGAATGTATTTATGGATAGAAAAATAGATACCTAAGAATAACTTAAGTATCTATTTTTTTAGAAACTATAAAATCTCTTATTTTATAACCATTTTTTTCATAAAAGTTAAGTCCCCTTTTATTTGGACCAAAGACTTCAATGTTAATTCTCTTGCAATCAATGCTTTTAAAATAAGCCTCAATTTTATTTAATAACTCTTTACCAATACCACTACCTCTAGAGTTAGTTTTAACTATAAGCTCTAAAACTTCTCCAGTTTTTGCACAATCGTTAGTAAGAATATCAATTTCATTACTCATTGATATGACGCCAAGTATAAAACCATCTATTATACCATTATTAATTGATAAGTATATTTTACCAGAATGTTCTTTAAATTTTTTTATATCTAACAGAAAATAATTCTCTCTATAGTTGTCAGACAGTATTTGTGTATGCCAATCATCAATATCTATTAAATAGTTTTGAAGATCTACTAATAAATCTTTTATTTCTTCATCATATTTTGAATCGTATTCTATAATCATCTAAAATCTCCTTATAAATTATATTTCTCATCTGATAATATTTTTTCGGCGGTTTCATTTTCAGTAAGTGAGGAAGAATTTAAAAAATAATCTTCTCCAAAATCGTAGTTTTTAAAATTATTTAGTAGTATAAGACATCTATCTTTCATTTGACAGTCTATAGGCCTTGTTTTATCTCTTTGCAATATAGTTTGTTCATCTACTATTAGCACGGCAAATTTTTTATTATATCCCTTAAAGGTATTTTTGATATCGTCTAAATTTTTTGGAGTTATAATATAATTGAAAACTACATCATAACCGTAATTTAAATAAATTTTTATTGTTTCAAAGCACACTTTCCAAAATACTTCTAAGTGATTTCCCTCTTTCCAAGCAGGAGTGTAGCTAGATATTACATGATGATAGATATCATCTCCTTCAATTAATACAGATTTTTTTGAAAGTGATGCTATTTTTCTTGAAACCGTACTTTTACCGATTCCAGCAGGTCCAGTAATTATATATAAATTAGCCATAAAAGTTCCTCCTTTTTGTGTTATTATAACATTGAATTTAAAAAAATAATATATTTGTGTATAAAAATTAAAATAAAGCAACAAATTAGCACTCATAACTTGACAGTGCTAAAAAATAGTACTATAATTTGTAAGGAGAAAAATTTAATAGAAAATTTTTCATATATTTAGTGTATAACAAAGGGGGAATTTTTTTATGGGAACAAAACAATTTAAGGCAGAATCAAAAAGATTGTTAGATTTAATGATAAATTCAATATACACAAATAAAGAAATATTTTTAAGAGAGATTATTTCAAATGCAAGTGATGCAATAGATAAATTATATTATAAATCACTTACAGATAACACAGTTAATGTAAATAGAGCAGATCTTAAAATCAAAATTGATATAGATAAAGAAAATAAAACTATATCAATAAAAGATAATGGTTGTGGTATGAGTGAAGAAGAACTTGAGAAAAATCTAGGAACAATCGCTCATAGTGGATCTTTATTATTTAAAAATGAAGCCGATAAAAAAGAGGATATAAATGTAATAGGTCAATTTGGGGTAGGATTTTATTCTGCATTTATGGTAAGCGATAAAGTTACAGTAAAATCAAGGGCTTTAAGTGACAGTGTAGGACATGAATGGACCTCAGATGGAATTGAAGGATATGAAATAAAAGAGACTGAAAAAAATGATGTAGGAACAGAAATCATTTTACATTTAAAAGAAGATACAGATGAGGAAAAATACAGTAGTTTCTTAGATGAGTATAAAATTAAAGCATTAATAAAGAAATATTCAGATTATATCCGTTATCCGATTGAGATGGAGATGGAACATAGCCATAAAAAAGAAGGTACTGAAAATGAATATGAAAAAGTCAAGGAAACTGAAGTATTAAACTCTATGATTCCAATTTGGAAGAAAAAAGGAAAAGTATCTGATGAGGAATATGATAATTTCTATATAGAGAAATTTTATGATTTCCAAAAACCACAAAAGGTTATTCACACTTCTGTAGAAGGTCAATGTAGTTATGATGCACTTTTGTATATTCCATCACATCTTCCATATGACTTTTATACTAAAGAATATGAAAAGGGATTACAGTTATATTCAAATGGTGTACTAATAATGGAAAAATGCAAAGAATTATTGCCAGACTATTTTGGATTTGTAAAAGGACTTGTAGATAGTCAAGACTTATCTTTAAATATATCAAGGGAGATGTTACAACATGATAGACAGCTTAAGATAATAGCTAAAAACATTGAAAACAAGATAAGATCAGAACTTGAAAAAATGCTAAATAATGATAGACCAGAATATGAAAAATTCTTTACAACATTTGGATTACAATTAAAATTTGGTGCTTATAATGATTATGGTGCAAATAAAGATAAATTAAAAGATCTATTAATGTTTTATTCATCTGCCGAAAAGAAATTAGTTACATTTAAAGAGTATGTATCAAGGGCTAAAGAAGGACAAAACTCAATTTATTATGCAGCTGCTGATAGTATTGAAAAGGCTGAAAAATTACCACAAGTAGAACAAATAAAAGATAAAGGTTATGAAATTTTGTATTTGACAGAAAATGTTGATGAATTTGCACTTCAAATTATATCAGAATATGATGGAAAGAAATTTGTTAACGTATGTGGAGATAATGTAGATTTAGATACAGATGAAGAAAAAAATAAATTAAAAGAAGAAAATGAGCAGGCAAAAGATATGCTAAATCTAATGAAAGAGGCATTAAGTAGTGAAGTAGAAGAAGTTAGATTTACAAATAAATTAAAAAATCATCCAGTATGTTTAACTAGTGAAGGACAAGTATCTATTGAAATGGAAAAAACGATAAATTCACAAATGGGTGGTAAAGATAGCATTAAAGCTAAAACTATTTTGGAAATAAATCAAAGTCATAAAATAGCGCAAAAATTAAAGGATCTATTTAATACAGATAGAGAGGAACTAAAAAAATATGCTAAAGTTTTATACTCACAAGCTAGATTAATAGAAGGTTTGCAAGTAGAAGATCCTACAGAAATATCAAATATAATCTGTGATTTGATATCAAAATAAAAATTATACTAAAAATAAAAAAGATGAGTTTTAAGATATTTAAAGACTCATCTTTTTTTATTTTTTATAGTATTATAATCTTTCTGCATAAGATATAAATAGCATTTCTTCTATTATATCTATTATTGCAAATACTAACATTATTACCCCAAGACCTACTACAATAGCAGAAGAATTAAATAGTACATATATACCACATACAAGCATTGCAAATGATAATATTGTTGAAATAATAAATGCTGGGAATCCAATAGTTCTTATTTGCATAGAAAATCCAAATCTTACAAGTGCAGAATAAATAATCCAAAGACCAATTAATATACTAATTATTGATTGGATTGTTTGACTGTAGCATATAGTAACAATACCTGATATTATAATTATTAGGCTTCCAAAAATCATAGAAAAATCAGGATTTCCATTTGTAGTTCTGATACTAAAAGAAGTAAAGAACTTAACTACACCCATAATTATAATTGAAATACCAATAATAGTAGAAATTACATTAAGTGTTGTGGTAGGATTTACTATTATGATTATACCAATTAATGCAAAAATTATAGATGATAATAAAGAAATGTATCCGCTCTTCTTTAAGAATTCTTTCATAATAAATCACCTCAAGCATATTATACACTTAAATTAAAAAATTATAAAGATAAAGTAATTAAAAAAATATTTTTTAGGACATTATGTTAAAGACTATGTCAACTAGTACTAATATCTTTACATTTATATAAAAAAATAGTATAATTAATTTAGTTTGGAGGAAATCATGTCAAAAGAAACAACTATAAAACTTTTTATAATATTAATTATTGTAGCAATAATTAGTGTAACGGCGTTCTTTGTGGATGTAAATATGGTAATTTCAAATAAGAAGCCTATGTTTAGCGTTCAAAAGAGCGTTTATGAAGACGGAGAAACTATAGAATACGTAGGACTGTTTTATAAAATATTTGATTATAAAATTACAAATGGAAAGAACAAAATAGAATTTGGAACATGGTTTTCAAATTATAATGCAAATTAATTTGGAGGAAATTATGAAAAAAGTTGAATTACTAGCACCAGCAGGAAGTGTACAAAAGGCAAAAATAGCATTTATGTATGGAGCTGATGCTGTTTATGCTGGAACTGCTAAACTTTCACTTAGAACAAGAGCTGAAATGAATTCTGATACTTTACATGAAACTATAGAATATGCTCATAGTATAGGTAAAAAAGTATATGTGGCTCTTAATATATATGCAAGGGATAATGATTATAGTGAAATAGAAGAAGAAATAAAAAAACTTAATGAAATTAAGGCAGATGCTATAATAGTATCTGATCCAGGAATTGTTGATATGATTAAAACTGTTGCACCAAATATGACGATTCATATAAGTACGCAAGCGAATACAGTTAGTTTACATTCAGCTAAATTTTGGTATAATTATGGGGCAAAAAGAGTTATATTATCTCGTGAATTAAATAAAAAAGATATAAAATATATAATGGAAAATAAACCCGAAGACTTAGAAGTTGAAATGTTTATACATGGAGCAATATGCTATGCTTATTCGGGAAGATGTTATCTTAGTAAATATCTTGCAAATAGATGTGCAAATCAAGGCGATTGTGCACAAAGTTGTAGATGGCAATATAATCTTGTTGCAAGTGAGGTTAATAATCCTGAAAGCAAAATAAACTTAGATTTTGATGAAAAAGGTACATATCTTTTCTCTTCAAAAGATATGTGTTTGATTGAAAATATTCCTGAAATTATAGATATGGGAGTAGATTCTCTTAAAATTGAAGGAAGACTTAAAACAGATTATTATCTTGCAACAGTCGTAAGAACATATAGACAAGCTATAGACGAGTATTACAAATTGTTAGAAAAAGGAAAAAAAGAAGAATATGATCCTAGTAAGTATTTAAAAGAGTTAATCAAAGTAAAAACGAGGGGACTTTCTAAATTTTATTTTGAAGATGCAGGAAATCAAGATATTCATGATTTTGATGGAAAAAGTGAGAATTTAATGTATGAATACGGGGCAAAAGTTATAAAAAAATATGATTCAAATAAAAATTTATATGTTGTAGAAATTAAAAACAAATTAAGTCTTGGTGATAAATTGGAAATTTTATATCCAAACAAATTTGAAGTAGATTCATTTAAAATAGAAGAATTAATAGATATAAAAACAAAAGAAAATATTGATACAATTAATCCAGGACTTAAAGGTCAACAAGTTATACTTAAGATACCATTTGAGGTGACAGAAGGGACGATAATAAGAAGGGAAAAATAAAATGGATATATATCAAAGGACAAAAATATTACTTGGAGATAGTGCTCTAGAAAAAATAAAAAAATCTTCTGTTTGCGTATGTGGAGCAGGAGGAGTGGGCTCTTATGCTATTGAAGCTTTAGTAAGAGTTGGAATTTCAGATATAACTGTTATAGATAAAGATGTAGTGGATGTTACTAATATAAATAGGCAGTTAATAGCATTAAATTCTACAATTGGAATGGCAAAAGTAAAAGTTGTAGAAGACAGAATAAAAGATATAAATAGTAGTACTAATGTTACAGCTATTATGGAAAATATTACGCCTGAGAATATAGAAGAAATATTAAAAGGTAAAAAGATTGACTATATAGTGGATTGTGTTGATAACTTTGCTGCAAAAGTGGCAATAATTGAATATGCAAACAAAAATAAAATAAAATGTATATCAAGCATGGGAATGGCAAATAAAATAAATCCACTTGATATAAAAGTTTCTGATATTTATAAAACTTCTGTATGTCCACTTGCCAAAAATATGAGGAAAAAATTAAAAGAAATAGGAATTAAAAAACAAAAAGTTGTATATTCTACAGAGCCTCCTAAAAAGAAAAATGAAATTGAAAGAGAACAATATGGTAATACTTTAGGATCAGTGTCATTTGTTCCAAGTGTGGGAGGACTTGTAATTGCATCAGAAGTGGTAAAGGATATAATATCATAATATGTTATATTAACAAAAGAGTAAAACACTCATATACTATATGAGTGGAGGTGAGATTATTTTGGAGAATATACCAGGATATAATTTTATGAATTATTATGACAGAATGAGTTATGAGGCAAATTATAGAAGCTCTGAGATGAGGATTTCTATGGAATTACAAAAGGCATTAGAGGCAATAAGAAACTCAACATTAGATGAAGCAGATGATGCAGCTTTTTATAAGTATCTTATAAGCATTGCACCAAATGAAGAATCAAAAATGATAATTGAACAAATAAGAGATGATGAAAAGAAACATGGAATATTGTTAAGAGAAGTATACTATGATTTAACTGGGATTGAAATTCCAAGTAATAATATGCAATCAGATAAACAATTTAATATGACTTATATTGATGGATTAAAACAAGCTTTTTCAAATGAATTAAAGGCTATGGAAAAGTATAGAACTATTTTAAAATCCATGGAATCTAGAAAAAATTATGATAAGATTTTTGAGATAATGACAGATGAAATGAAACATGCAATTAAATATAGCTATTTATTGCAAATAGCAAAGTAATACATATATTATAAAAAAAGAGACGGAGAAACCGTCTCTTTTATACTACTACCTAAACTACATTTGGCTAGCAGCTTTTTCTATCATTTTTTTAACCATCATTCCGCCTACAGAACCAGCTTGTTTAGAAGTTAAATCACCGTTATAACCTTGTTTTAAGTTTACACCGATTTCGTTTGCAACTTCATATTTGAATTTGTTTAAAGCTTCTCTAGCTTGTGGATTTTTGCTTGATGCCATAATATATTCACCTCCATTATTTTAAGAGTAAAACTAACTAAAAAAGTAAATTTTGTTGTTTTACACTATTAATTTGTGTCATTTAAAATAATAAATACTGGTAATTTTAGGAATTTTAAAAAAAAATAAAAATTTTCTATAAATTCGACAAAACTCGTTTTAAAAAAGTGCCAAAAAGTCTTGATTTTAGAGTAAAAAGTATATATAATTTAGTTACGCTGTTTAGATAAACGAGGGAGGTTTCATGAGTGCAAAAACAAAAATAATGATTGTCGACGACAATAAAGAGTTTGTAAAAATATTAACAATGTTTATAAATTCTCAAAATGATATGGAAGTTGTAGCAACTGCATATGATGGAGTTGGTACAGTAAGCAAAATCAAAGAGAGTAAAGCAGATATAGTTTTACTTGATATAGTTATGCCAGAACGTGATGGACTAGCTGTACTAGAGGATATGCTAAAAGAAGAATTTGAAAGTATGCCTACAATTGTTATAATGTCTGCAATAGGTCAAGAAAAAATCACACAAAAAGCAATAGCTTTAGGTGCAACATATTATGTAGTAAAACCTTTTGATATGGCAACATTAGTTGATAGATTAAGAGATCTTATAGAATCTGAAAGTTCTGATGATTATGTAAATGTTCCGGGTTGTTATACTAAAACAACAGTTAACAGTTCTAGGACAAACTCTACACCTATCGAAGTTAGAGTAACTAACATAATACATGATGTTGGTGTTCCAGCACATATAAAAGGTTACCAATATATACGTGAAGCTATACTTCTTGCTATAGAAAATGAAGATATTATAAATTCCATAACTAAAGTTTTATATCCTAGTTTAGCTAAAAAATATCAAACAACTCCATCTAGAGTTGAGAGAGCAATTCGTCATGCTATAGAAGTTGCTTGGAATAGAGGCCAAATAGAGATGCATGATAAAATATTTGGTTATACTGTTAATTCTAATAAGGGTAAACCAACAAATTCAGAATTTATAGCTATGATTGCGGATAAGTTAAGACTTGAAGATAAGGCTATAAGAATGTAATATAAAAATGCTTTATATTTATTGTTAAAACAATAAATGTGAGGTATTTTTTTTTTACCTCACATTATGCTTTTTTTGAAGATTTTTCTTCGTCATTAGTACAATATTCTAACATGCTAACTACGACATTATTAAAAGAAGTTTTATTAGTTTTAGCAATTTTATTTAGTTTTTCTATTAAATCATCTTTTAGATATACAGTTTTGTAGCTAGCCTCAACTTTATTCTTTTTCATATTTATGTATATACTCATTATTGCATCACTCCTTAAAACATATTTTATATTAAATGGTATAAAAATAATATATTAGAAAAATCTAATGTATATATTGTAATACTTTAAGCGTTATGATATAATCTTTTAAAATATGTATAAAATGTTTAACAAATGCATAAAAATAAAGTTATAGGAGTGATTTTTTTGGAAAGTATTTTAATAACCGAAATATTAATTACAATATATTTTGTATTGATT
>PPYE01233337.1_pt1 | contig 20166 bp, 21 predicted proteins | sample 1559881 | NCBI WGS metagenome assembly PPYE01 (sample SAMN08240022, study PRJNA423297) | Human gut metagenome, whole genome shotgun sequencing project.
AATACGAAGCATGCTTTCTGAACTGAAACTCTAGCGTAAGATAACTTAGCTGACGGTCTAGTGTCTTTGTTTGCATTTCTCTCTCTTTTGATTTGGGATCTATGTCCTTTAGCCATGGATGAATCCTCCTTTCATAATTAAGCCCTCCCCAAGGGTACCAGGTACCCAAAGGGTGTTGTTTTATTCATCTCTATTAACGAACTCTTGATTTCTTTTCGTCTTTTCCATGTCCTCTGTATGTTCTTGTTGCAACGAACTCTCCGAGTTTGTGTCCAACCATATCTTCTGTTACATATACAGGTACATGTTTTCTTCCGTCATGAACGGCGATTGTATGTCCAACCATCTGTGGGAAGATTGTAGAGCGGCGTGACCATGTTTTGATAACTGATTTGTCGCCTGCTTCATTCATAGCTTTTACTTTTTTAAGTAAGCTTTCGTCCGCGAATGGTCCTTTTTTAAGTGAGCGAGCCATAGGTTCTAACCTCCTTGTAAACTATTTATTTGATACCTTTACCATCTCTTCTTCTAACGATTAACTTGTTAGAATGTTTGTTTTTCTTTCTTGTCTTAAGACCAAGTGCTGGTTTACCCCAAGGTGTACATGGACCTGGACGACCAATACCAGTCTTACCTTCACCACCACCGTGTGGATGGTCGTTAGGGTTCATTACAGAACCACGAACTGTTGGTCTGATACCCATGTGACGTTTACGTCCGGCTTTACCGATGTTCACAAGGTTGTGATCTCCGTTTCCTACTACACCGATAGATGCTCTACAAATGATTGGAACCATTCTCATCTCTCCTGACGGAAGTCTGAGTGTAGCGTATTTTCCTTCTTTCGCCATTAACTGAGCGCTGTTACCAGCTGAACGAACTAACTGTCCGCCTCTTCCCGGATATAACTCGATGTTGTGGATCTGTGTACCAACCGGGATCTCAGAAAGTGGTAAGCAGTTTCCTACTCTTACTTCTGCTTCCGGTCCGTTCATTACCTTCATTCCATCTGTCAATCCCTGAGGAGCTAAGATGTATGCTTTCTCTCCGTCTGCGTAGCAGATCAAAGCGATGTTAGCTGTTCTGTTCGGATCGTATTCGATACCGATTACAGTAGCCGGAATTCCGTCTTTTCTTCTCTTGAAGTCGATGATTCTATATTTTCTTTTTGCTCCGCCTCCGCGGTGTCTAACTGTGATTTTACCCTGATTGTTACGACCAGCTGTTTTGCTTAAAGATACAACTAAAGATTTCTCCGGAGTTGTCTTTGTGATTTCTGAGAAATCAGAGCCAGTCATATGTCTTCTGGAAGGTGTATATGGGCGGTATGTTTTAATTCCCATTACTGTCTCTCCTTTCAATTCCTAATTTTTCGTTTCACGGATTTGCACCGTATAGTTACTTTATCTTATAAGCCTTCGAAAATCTCGATATCAGCACTTTCCTCTGTGAGCTGAACGATCGCTTTCTTTGTCTTTGCAGTCTTTCCGTATGTCATACCACGTCTTTTTGTCTTACCATCAAGATTCATAGTATTTACGCTTTTTACTTTTGTTCCTGCGAACATTTTTTCAACTGCTTCTTTCACCTGAGACTTTGTTGCCTGTGGATGAACTAAAAATGTGTATTTCTTTTCACCCATAGCAGCCATGCTCTTCTCAGTGATTACTGGTTTAAGGATTACATCATAATACTGAATGCTTGCCATTATGCGTACACCTCCTCGATAGTCTCAACAGCTGCTTTCGTAGCGATTACTGTGTTGTATTTCAGAATGTCGTATACATTGATTGTATTTGTGCGTGCTGTCTTAACGGAAGGAATGTTTCTTGCAGATAATTCTGCATTCTTGTTTCCGTCTTCTAAAACAACTAATGCTTTTGATACGTTTAAGTTGTTCAGTACATTCTGGAAGTTCTTTGTCTTGATCTCACCAAAGTTGATCTCATCAAGAACGATAAATTTCTTTTCTTCTACTCTACTTGTCAGAGCTGATTTCAGAGCAGCTCTCTTCTCTTTCTTGTTTAATTTGAAAGAGTAATCTCTTGGTGTTGGAGCAAATACAACTCCGCCGCCTGTCCATTGTGGAGCTCTTGTAGAACCTTGTCTTGCATGACCTGTTCCTTTTTGTCTCCATGGTTTTCTACCACCGCCGCGAACTTCTGAGCGAGTTTTTGCTTTCTGTGTTCCCTGACGTTTATTTGCAAGTTGGCTTACAACTGCCATGTGTAATAAGTGTTCGTTTACTTCAACACCGAATACTGCATCGCTTAAGTCGATTGTCCCAACTTCTTTACCTTCGATATTATAAACAGATACGTTTGCCATCTGTGTGTTCCTCCTTTCCTATTAAAGACTAGATTGCTTTTACGCTTTCTTTAATTGTCACTAAAGATTTCTTAGGTCCCGGTACAGATCCTTTTACTAAGATTAAGTTGTTTTCAGCATCTACTCTTACGATTTCAAGATTTTGAATTGTAATTCTCTTGCTTCCCATGTGTCCCGGCATCTTCTTTCCTTTGAATACCTTGCTCGGATCAGATGCAGCACCGTTGGAACCTGCGTGACGATGGAATTTAGAACCGTGAGTCATAGGACCTCTGTGTTGGTTATGTCTCTTGATCGCACCCTGGAATCCTTTACCTTTAGAGATTGCAGTAGCATCTACTTTATCTCCAGCAGCAAAGATGTCAGCTTTGATCTCCTGTGCTAATTCGAACTCGTCAGCGTTTTCAAATTTGAATTCTCTTACAAATCTCTTGCTTGAAACACCAGCTTTGTCAAAATGTCCTTTTTCTGCTTTTGTTGTACCGTGTCTGTGCACGATTGTCTTCTTACCGTTCTTGTCTACGTTGACGATCTTGTCTTTCTTGTCAACGAAACCAACCTGAACAGCGCTGTAACCGTCGTTCTCAACTGTCTTGATCTGTGTTACTACACATGGTCCAGCCTGAAGTACAGTTACTGGAGTTAAAACTCCGTCTTCGTTGAAGATTTGAGTCATTCCGACTTTTGTAGCTAAAATAGCTTTCTTCATTATAATTACCTCCTGTGATTTACAGCGGAACACTGAATATATGTGTTCATCCTAAATATAGGATTGTTACTGTCTTATTTGTTTTTCATTTTGATATCAATATAAACACCAGCCGGCATCTCTAATCTTGATAATGCATCAACTGTCTTCTGTGTTGGTGTTGTGATATCGATCAGTCTCTTATGAGTTCTCTGTTCGAACTGCTCTCTGGAATCTTTGTATTTGTGTACCGCTCTTAAGATTGTTACCACTTCCTTCTTAGTCGGAAGTGGTACCGGTCCACTCACTTGTGCTCCATTTTTCTTTACAGTTTCGATAATTTTCTTTGCTGATGCATCTACTAACTGATGATCATATGCTTTTAATGTGATTCTCATTACTTGACTTGCCATAAAAAAAGTCGCCTCCTTTTCGTACTATTCAACTTAAGTACGACAAGCGGTGACTGTACACTCTCCCGTGTGTGTCATAAGACTTTCACACGTTGTTACCGTTTTTCATCGGCTGTTATTGATTCGTACAGTGACTTGTCGCCAGTTTCCTAACTTGACATTCGCTCCACGGAACACCTGCTATTGTAAGCAGCAACCTCACGCTTCATCGCTATCATGTCACAGCTCTCTTAGTATACAAGATACTTTTTCGTTTTGCAACTATTTTTTTACATTTTTTCGCATTTTTATTGTATTTTTTAATGTACAATTTTTTTCTTTTTTTCTATTGACAATTTTCGACTGCGGCTTTATACTATCACCGAAGTTATATCAGTGATGCAGACCAAAGGCGGTAATCTTCAGGAGGATACTGTCTTTTTTTCAGCCTATCTTTTATAACTTTATACCACTAACTGTTGCTTTTGCAAGGATTTGAAAAAACTGTTTCCCCCAATAGACAGTTTGAGCGAAATTCAATCCAATATCCATTCCCCCTCTTTTAATATAACGGATTGCAAAGCAACAAACCTCTCAATAAATATAGAAGAAAGACATGCCGCATCTTAGTCAGTCATCTTGCAGGCATGTCTTTTTTCCTATTTTTCTCTGGTACAGTCTACTTTCTCATCTTCAATTTCAGCATTGCGGCAGCTTTTCTCGCATCCATCTCTGTCACACTGTTTTCTCCCAGCACACACGTTTCTGTGCCGCTCTCACTTTTGTTCATATCCACGATCGCATTCAAACTCGGGCTTTCCACAACAAATCCTCCGGAAGTGCCGATAAATTTCAGTCCGGAAACCGCGATTCCCCTCTTTGTCAGCTGCTCAACCGTATTTACATAATCCACATCGCTGTTACCCCATCCGTCTGCGGAAATAATCGCGCCGTCCGCCCGCATACTCTCTGCCAACACTGCTGCTCTCGTTCCCGCAAGCATCTTTTCCTCCTGATTATCAGGAGTTCCTACTATAATAATACCTAACAGATCCATCTCCTCATCCGAAGATACCACATCCAGAAGGGGATCACGAAAATGATGAAGACTTGTCTCTTTCGTAGATGGTCCGATACCCATTTCTTTTTCCTCCTTTTCTGTTACTGCATAGAACGCAGAATTCCATCCCGGTATTCATTTGGTGTCACGACAATCGGCATATTTCCCATGTCGATGATCGACCTTCCTCCGGACATTCCCGACGGTTCTTTTGCAAATAGCTGCATGTCATACATCGCCCCCTGGCCTGCAACCTGCTTGATGATCACAACTTTCTTTTTCCCCGGCCGTTCCACGTCATAGAATTCTCTCCGGTTCGTGCAGGATTCCCCGCGCAGTTTCTTTAAACACTCCCGGTACTGGCGGATGAATTCATCACACAGTATATGTGCTCTTGTAACCGCCTCACGGTCCTGTCCCTTTCCCGCGCAGAATGTCACCTCAAACAAAATCAAATCATCTCCTCTCTCAGGTGTTCCGGCTTTGCCCCATGCAATCTGTTCCTCGATCACCCCCTCCGACGATCCGAATTCCGCCGTCTGGATCCCATCGACATCCACTCCGGTCAGCAGCACATACGCTCCGGTCACAGTATGAGTGACTCCCTCGCCAATCTCTCCGAGCACCTTTGTCGAAATCGGGATCACATCCATAATACTGTTCGTCCTCTCCCGATACTGATCCGGGTGCACAATCCGAATATGGATGCGCTCAATCATCTCATGGTCAGCTTGACCCGCAAACGATTCCGGCGCCACTTCAATCTCCCTTGTCCTCGTGATCCGATTAACCGTCCCCTCCCGGACTGTTTCCGCATGAAAAGCTTTGATCACAAGGCGCCGTTTTCTGATTTCCTCCATGTTTCATCCTCCTTTTCCCCACAACCTCTGCCCCTTTCATCTGTGCCTCCTTATTTTTTGTCTGCATTCCAGCCTCCTATTATAATAGGAAGTCTTTTTTACAGATACTTCTTCCCAGCGCACATTACAACAGCAGATACAAAAAAACGTGTATGAACTTCCATTTTCTTCATCTGCGCCATTCTTCCGATGCCCATCTTACCAAAAATAGTTTTCATACACGTTTTCATTGCCGTCCGACTACTGTCATTCCCCGCAATTACACCTTCGCTACGTATTCAAACGGAAGCGGAACGATCTTTCCCGGAGTTTCGATCTCTACGAGCTGCTCCAGCGTCGCTTTTACAATCGCAGTCTGCATCTCCACATCATTCGGCGCTCCTGCATTTGCTCCCATCGGAACAAGCGGTGCTACCGCACGAGGAGTTCCTGCCTGACGCACAACCGGAGGAAGTGCCGCAATAATGATCGTCGGAATTCCCGCTTCTTCAATCGCTCTCTGCACCAATACTGCAGAGCGGTGGCAGGTACCTCAGCCGGCTGTCAGGATTACTGCATCCACGCCTTCTTCTTTGAACATCCGGGCGATCGCAGGTCCTGTCTCATGCTTAAACTTCTCCTGATTTCCACCGCCTCCCATAAATCCGGCATGTACCGGGGCACAGGCTTTGATAAATCCTTCTTTTGCCAATTCGTGGATACGGTCAATCGGGAACATACAGTTGATATCTTTATTGACATCCCCATTGTCATATCCGCCATGGGATACCATTAATTCATCTGATTTCATCTGGTCTGTGATTTTTCTCCATGTGAAATCACCTGCAAGGTTAAATCTTTCATCATTTTTATGGTGGACACCTGCCGCTGTCGCCAGCGCGATCGTCATATCTTTCAGTTCCTTCTTCACCGGAGTCCATACAGCCGGCGGTGTGATCGGAACGAAGATCTCCGACTGCATACCTTTCACTACTGTTAAGCTCATTGCGATACCTCCTCATCGTCTCTATTGTTCGCACGCATTTCTTCCTGACGCTTCTGATATGTCATCAGATTGCTCATATATTTTTCATTGATCTCAGGGCCAAGCTGTTCCACAAAACTCATATTCCATGCAACTTCCTGTCCCACTTTCACCGGATAGTCTGTGATCAGCATCCGCATCGGCACTTTCAGATAACCGAGACGGCCTTTTAAGTCAATCCCAACACAGCCGTCATGTACTTCTACGATCACACCTTCCATCCGGATGATCTTATCGCCATATTTCATGTCATCACCTGATATCGACTTTCCGGCAGCCCCCGACTGCCGCAAAATCTTAGTCGTATTTTTCTTTTCTCTTCTGGCTCATCGGCAGAGATTGTTCATTTGCCACAAGTTCTACCGGTTTTCCCGTCACGTTAGAGATCAGTTCCACGTTGTTTTCTTTCACATTTGGATTCCATTTTTTCTCCGGCTTCTTGATCTCTTCTCCCGCCATATCTGCTTTCAGCATATAAAGTGCACGGATTGCATCTTCATGGCAGAGTGTATTACATGCGAGCACTTCATTCTCGATTCCGGATTCCGATTTATTATTATCCACCATATTGGTCATGTATTTATTTCCGACAACAAGCGCTCCCTGCACCGCGCAGAACGACATACCGACTACGGAGATTCCTCTCATACCGATCTGCTCAATGTGGCTTGCAAAGTCAATGTGGTTGTTTCCAAATCCCTCTGTTGTGACAAACGCTCCGTCTACATCCAACGCTTCACACATCATTCCGACACGTTTTGACACATAGAATTTCTCTGAGTTGATCTGAGGGCTTCCCACAAAAATAACACCGCAGAGATCCAGTTCTTTATCATATAATGTCTCAAGCACCAGAGGCTCTCTCCAGTAATGTCTTGACATCTCTTTCGATGCAGGTCCGATACATGTCAGCGCATGGATACATCCATCAAGTACCTCCAGCGGAGATACCATGACCGGAACATTTCCAAGATCTACATTCGGTTTCGCTCCAAGTACGCCAACCGGCTCTACCGGAAGAATCAGGTTGTCATGCATTGCTCCCTGTCCCATAATTTCTTTTACGATCACAACTTTCTTCTTACCAGGTCTTCTTACCTGCTCGAAGGTCTCTGTATCAACAACGAGAGAATCATCGAGTTTCTTCAGGGCGAGACGGATTTCCTGCGTGATCACATCTGTTGCCGTATGTGCCGCAAGCGGTCCCGGACGCTCCATATTTGTACCTTCTTTGATGACAACTTCCGTCTTAATGAAGATTTCGCCTTTCTCCGGTGCACCCGGTCTTCCCCACATGATGTTCTCATCTAAAATTCCTTCCGAAGATCCAAACTCTCCGATCTGAACACCATTCGCGTCCGTACCTGTCACCATGACAACAATGCCGTCAAGCACTCTTGTCGTACCAGATCCGATTTCATCTTCTCCCTCTTTGGCAGCGATCGGCTGTACATCCATGATCGTCTCAGAATATGTGTGATACTGCTCCGGTGTGATGATATCAATCTTCAGGCTGTTGACAAGCTCCTGGGAAGCTGCCGCTTCCTCCTCGATTCCTTCACGGATATATAAAACCGTTCCTTCAATCTTCGTCTCCGGTCCCCGTTTGACTTCTGTGATCTGAAAATGCTTTCTTGTCAGGCTTCTGATCACTTTTTCAGGCTTCTCCTGCTCTGCCGGCGCTACTGTAACCGGCGCAGCGGAAACGGTCTGTGCCGCCGGAGCTTGTACTCCCGCCGCACCTGCCGCGATTCCCGTCGGAATCTCAATATCGATATCTTTCCCTTCGCCGATGTGGATCTTTAACATGCCGCCTGCCGTTGTGACGATGCTCTGGTTTGCTGCTGTCTCCTCCACTTGCCGGCTTTCTTCCTGCTCCGGTACTTTTTCAACAGCTGCTTCCTGTTCCACTTCTTTGATTCCAGATACCACATCCGGTGTAAGTGGCGTCAGAGAATCACAGGTCTTCGTCAGTGTGGCCCCGAGGATCTGCTCGATTGTCAGAACTCCGTCCAGATTCAAAAGCCCTGAATCTACAAGATCATCAAAGATTGCCGGATCTTCCAGATTCTCAACACCAATCGTGATCCCTGCTTCTGCCCGGCAGCAAAGTACCGCCGGATCTTTCGCATGTTCTTTCGCTGTTTCTGCTGTAATTGACATAACATGTCCCTCCTTGTGTAAATGGTCCCCCATATTTCTTCTATATGAATTGCTCACTGTCCGCCGCCCGGCGGTCAGCCAGATAAAGCCTGATTTGATTACTCTGTCCCGGTCTGTCCTGCCGGATCACAGACTAAATTTCCTGTTCCACCTTCTTGGATACTCTCAAGTGTCTGTACAGCGGGTGGTGGATCGTCCGCATCACATGATCCGTCTGATGGAAGACTTTCAGTCCCATCTTTGGCGCAGATCCCATGACAGTATTGGAACAATCTGAACAGTTTCCTATTATAATATACTCACAGCCATCTTTCCTAAACTGAATGCTGTTTTTCACCTGTCCCGGACAATTTCCCGGGCGCTCACATTTCAGCGCACCATTTTTCATTTCAACCGCCTGCTTGCACCGCGCAACAGATACAACCTTGCCGTTCATCTTCGCACAGATATCGCGCATGCGCTCGTCTGTACCGCCACAGGCACAGACGAGAAGTCCTACCGGTGCTCCATGAAGGTCTGGAAGGTCAATCGTCACGATCACTCCTCCGGTCGTCTTTGTCACCGGGGTATCCTCCTTCGCCGCATGTCCGGTAAACGGTCCCCCTACGATAATCTCACCGTAAACTCCGTTGATCCCCCCGGCGCGTTCAATCAGCTCTCCGATCCTTGTCCCGATCGGAACGTCCATAAATACATGAGGCTCTTCCCCTCCGTTTAATTTACCGATCACAGTTACGTTTTTTGAGAAGCATGGTTTTCTCTCATCGATCGCCTCTGCCACTCTCGAAACCGTTTCGACATTGATCACAACTGCATCTGCCGCTGTCGGAAGCTGATCCACTCCCAGTTCGATCCCAAGGCATTCTCTTACGACTGCCCGCTCTTCCCCCATCGGATAAATATCCGGCAGAAGGTGCATCGTGATTGCTTCCTCCTCTTTCAGCGCCTCTTTTAAAATGCGGACCGCCTTTTCATTCTTCTTCTTGATCGCGAAGATTGCCTTGGACGCATTTGTCAGTTCCATGCAGTATTTCACTCCGCTTATGATCTTGCCGCACTGCTCTTCCATCTGTCTGATGTTATGACAAAGCCCCGGCTCACATTCTGCCGCATTGACAAGAATATAGCCTCCGTTTAAATCTGCGGAAAGCTTCACCGCCGTCGGGAATCCTGCCCCGCCCATCCCGGTGATCCCTGCATAGGCTACCATCTCGGCCTTTGTTCCTTCCGGAATCTTTACATAACTTTCTGACTGTTCTTCGTTCTTCCGGATGACGATCTCTGTGTCAGTCACCGCCTCCACCGTTCCACAGACACTGGAAAATATATTGGCACCAAGTCCGTCCGGAACTGCGATCAATGTCCCTCTCTGTACATCTGCACCCGGCTCTGTGACTGCCTTGCACGGTGCCCCAACATGCTGTTTTAATAAAATATGTACCCGTTCCACTGCTCTTGACTCCTTTATCTGTATTCACTAAAAGCTGAGTATAATACTCAGCTTTTTCGTTCATCGGTCAATCAAGCCTGTCCCCGTCTCCCGACAGCAACAGCCCTGCACTCTCTATTCTGTTTGCGGTCATCTCTGACCATCTATGGCAATTCCAGTCTGCACATCTATATGTAAGCCTCACAAAGACATCTGTGCTACACATCCTGTGCAATGCATCTTCCGGAACCACAGCTTCTCTCCAACCTTCCCGTCGGGCTGCGGATGCGTCTGGAACTTCTCTCCTTTTGGCGGAGGCATGTGGGAATCGAACCCACCCGGGACGCTCTTAACGCCCCACACTAGTTTTGAAGACTAGGAGGCACACCAGTTACCCATCTACCCCCGGATATGCATTTTTCTCTGCTCATTTACTTTATCACAAACCCAGCTGTTTTTCAATAGTAAATTCCAACTTTTTTCATTTTATTTCTTTCTGCAAATTCCCACTTTCCATTGACTTTTCAGGATTTTTCGCCGATAATACTATTAGAAAACTGAACTGCGTTCTAGTATTTAGTCTATTACCAGTCCTGCTATTTTATATGAACTTGAACATAAAAATTTCGGAGGTATCGCAATGGAAATCAATGCACATTTAGACACAGCATCTTTTGAGGCCGCTTTCAAAGCAATCGACACACATACCGTAGGAGAATTTACACGGATTATCTTATCCGGCTTTCCCGAATTAAAGGGAGATACAATGATCGAGCGCAAGAACTATCTCGCAAAACATTACGATAAATACCGCACTGCTCTGATGTTTGAGCCACGCGGACATCACGACATGTTTGGCGCACTTCTGACCGATCCGATCCACCCGGAGGCAGATTTCGGAGTCATCTTCATGGACACCGGAGAATATCTGAATATGTGCGGTCACGGAACCATCGGCTCTGTCACTGCGATCATCGAGACCGGGCTTGTCGAGGCAAAAGAACCTTATACTGAAGTCGTACTGGATGCTCCTGCCGGACTGATCCGGACAAAAGCAGAAGTCAAAAATGGAAAAGTCTTAAACGTTACACTCACAAATGTTCCTGCTTTCTTATATAAAGAAAATCTGACAACAGTGATTGACGGTCAGGAAATCAAATATGACATCTCCTTCGGCGGAAGTTTCTTTGCACTCGTGGATCTCGCACAAATTGGCAAAACAGTTTCCCCTGAAAATATCCGAGAGCTGACACGTTTCGGTATGCAGCTCGTCAAACAGGTCAATGAAGAAGTAAAAGTCAAACACCCGACACTGGATATCACTTCTGTAGATCTCGCAGAACTGTACTGTTCTACAACAACACCGGGCTGCAGCATGAGAAACGTCGTAATTTTCGGCGATCATATGGCAGACCGCTCTCCTTGCGGAACAGGCACAAGTGCAAAACTTGCCGCACTGCATGCACACGGGAAGATTGGGCAAGACGAGCCTTTCGTATATGAGAGCTTCATTGGTTCTAAATTTACCGGAATCATCAAAGGCGAAACAACTGTCGGCGACTACAAAGCAGTCATCCCGCAGATTACCGGAAGTGCCTACATCACCGGGGAATCAACTTATGTGATTGATCCGGATGATCCGTTAAAGTATGGTTTCCAGGTTGGATAATCTTCACACGAAAAAGAAAGGAGGCAGCTTATGCCCAGAAAACGACAGACGACAAAGAGTAGGATTGTAAAAGCTGCGTGGAATCTTTTCTACAAAAAAGGATACCATGCAACGACAATTGATGACATTATCACTGCCTCCCGGACATCCAAAGGCAGTTTTTACCATTATTTCAAAGGAAAAGATGCCCTGCTCGGCTCTCTTGCCTATCTGTTTGACGATAAATACGAAGAACTTGTGGCATCGATGGATCCGACCCTCTCTGCCGCTGACAAGCTTCTCTATTTGAATTATGAACTGTTCCTGATGATCGAGACAAGCGTAGATATGGAGCTTCTGACATTGCTCTACTCCTCACAGCTGACGACAAAAGATCAGCGTGCACTGCTGGATGACAATCGGTTCTATTTTACCTGCATCCGGGAGATCGTCGAAGATGCACAGAAGCGCGGTGAATTTACTTCCAGACGGTCTGCCGATGAACTGATCCGCCTCTACACAATGTATGAGCGCTCACTGATCTACGACTGGCTGCTCTGTCAGGGTTCCTACTCTCTGAGCAAATACAGTGCGGAACTCCTTCCCGGGACGTTAGCGCAATTCCTCACAAAAGATTAATGCAAAAAAGAGCCAAAAAATGCCGGGAGAAAATCATTTTTTATTCTCCCGACATTTTTTATATCTTTTTATCCCTTCTCTTCCTTATACCATGCACTCATGCATCTCTTCTTCCTGAAGTCCGACTTTCTCCATGACATCTTTTAATGCCTCCCGCTCTGTCAGATCTGCACACCAAGACAAGCCGCAGCCCGCAGAAATCGTTCGCGGAACCGGAATCAGTCTTCCGGCAGCTCCATGTTCCTTACAGGCTTTCTCCATTGCCATTGCATCTGCTGTCGTATGAAAGGTGATCACTAATTTTAATTCTTTCTTTCTCATTTTTTGATTGCCTTCTTTTTCTTTTTCTTTTTGAACTTACTCTTCTTCTGCCAATTCCCGGATCGCCCGGATCGCAGTTTCTACTTCTTCTTCCGTATTATAGTGGGAGAAACTGAAACGCACTGCTCCCTGATCAACCGTTCCGAATGCCTCATGCATCAGCGGCGCACAGTGTGCTCCCGGTCTCGTAGAAATCCCATAGGTCATCAGAAGTTCATCGCTGACTTCCGAAGAGTCATAATCCCCGATATTCAGTGTCACGATCGGGCACCGCCGCTCCGTAGAGAAATCACCGTAGATTTTTACATTCGGAATCTTTTTGACACCATGATAAAACTGCCACATATATCCGAGCTCTTTCTCCCGGATCCGATCGATGCCTGTTTCCTCCAGATAGCGCACTGCCGCACCAAGTCCTGCGATCCCATGCCCGTTTAACGTCCCTGCTTCAAGCGCTGTCGGCATCTCTTTCGGATGATGCTTATTGTAAGTATCCACACCACTTCCGCCGCATTTGAGCGGACGGACCTCCAGTCCTGTGCGGACATACATTCCTCCGGTTCCCTGCGGACCCAGCAGGGACTTGTGTCCGGTAAAGCACAGAATATCGATCTGCATCTGCTGTACATCGATCGGATATACCCCCGCAGTCTGTGAAGCATCGACAATCAAAAGAATCTGATGTCTCTTCGCAATTTCTCCCACACGGGCAATATCGATCATATTCCCGGACAGATTGGAACCATTCGTGCAGATGATCGCCTTTGTGTTCGGGCGGATCGCCGCCTCCATCTCGCCGTATGAAATATTCCCTGCCGAATCACTGGCAACGATCGTCAGTTCTACACCGTTTTCTTCCATGGCATAGAGCGGCCGCAGCACCGAATTATGCTCTAGCATCGTTGTCACAACATGGTCCCCCGGATTTAACACGCCCCGGATCGCAATATTCAGACTCTCCGTAGAATTATTGGTAAATACAATATTCTTCGGACTCTCCGCCCCAAAAAGCCTTGCCAGCCGCTCTCTCGTATCGTAAATGACCCTCGATGCATCCAGCGATGCCTCATGCGCCCCCCTGCCGGCATTTCCCATACACTGCATTGCGTTCGCGACTGCCTCGATGACTTCCTTTGGCTTTCTCATCGTCGTCGCAGCATTATCCATATATATCATAACTGTACCCTGCCTGCTTTCTTCCTTTTTCTGCAAAACCGCAGAGAAACAAATTCTGTATTCCCTGCGGTTTCCACCAGCATTCTCTCTTAAAATGTCTGGTAAACCTCTCTTGTCACCTTAATGAATTTCTCCACCGCCTGCGGCAAATGGAAATTTTTGTTATATACAATGTTCAGATTTCTTCCTCCGCGCTGTGACGGAAGAGAAAAACTTAAAATTCTTCCGTGGATCAGCTCATCCTGTGCCGCCAGCTTAGACAGAACGGACACACCCATCCCGTTCCCCACAGAGCGCTTGATCGTCTCTGTATTCTCAATGCTGGCTACAATATTCAGACTCTCCACCTCAATGCCGTTCTCACGAAGCTGACGCTCTGCTTCCTTCCGCGTCCCCGATCCCTCTTCGCGCATGATGATCGGCTCATTCATGATCCAGTCAAGCGGAGAACCAATCTCCCGCAGCCTGCGGAATTTTTCATTGTTCGGTGTGATGACAACAAGCTCATCCCAATAGAACGGAATGTATTTGCAGTTCTTTTTCTCCATTACCGTCCCTGTAAATCCGATGTCGGCAGTATGATTTACCACATGTTCAATGGCTCTCGCACTGTCTGTCTCCATCACCTTGAACTGTTCCTTCGGATACCGCTCACTGAATCTCGCCAGAATCCCCGGCAAAAGATACTGCGCGGGAATGGTGGATGCCGCAATCGTAATACACTGCGGGGCATCTTTCTCTTCACGAAGAAAAGCGTACTCAATCTTCCGTTCCAGTTCTACCATCTGCTTTGCATATTCGTACAAAACTGTTCCATCCTCCGACAGACTGACTTCCTTTGTATTTCTCACAAACAGCCTTGTATTCAATTCTTTTTCCAATGAAGCAATATGCGCACTGATCGTCGGCTGTGTCAGGAATAGTTCTTTTGCTGCCTTGGAAAAGCTCCGTCCTTCCGTCACCTTCACAAATGCTTCCAGCTGTTTTAAATTCATACGTATGCTACCCTTTCACTTTCTGTTCCGTTTCGTTTTGTCACTTTTATACTATCCATATATTCCATGATCGGCTTCGCACTCTTTCGGCTTGTATTCAGCGCATCCCGCAATTCTGCGATCGTAATGATCTCGCGCTCTTTTAACATTCCTTCTACAACAGCCTTTGCTTCTTCCATGAAATGCTTCATCGTATACAGATCATCCGCAACTTTGACAACACTTCCCTCATCTGCAAGAAACATGACGATATCCTCTGCCATCGGACGCTCCTTCTCATCAAATGCCACCTCAGAGAATTTCACAAAATCGAATTTTGCATCTTCAAACACACGGACCATCTGATCATGCAGTCTCTGATATCTTTCATCTTTCGGAATTTCAAACTCCGGCAATGCCAGAAATTCCTGATGGCGTCTCAACACACCTTTCTCCACAAGCAGTTCCATATAAAGGTCAAACACATTCGCTTTTACTTTCTTCAGATAGGTCATATGAACTTCAGCCTTCTTCATACCGTATCGATACGGATGGCTGTTATGATAACCGCGCAATGTCTCACACAGAATCTCTCGCATCGTGCTTTCACTCGCCGCATGCCATGCATAGATATCCTTCTTCATCTGGAATACATACACTTTTCCCTGTGCTTCCAGCGAGCGCACATCCGCCTCCACTTCCTCCATAGAAAGCGCAGTCAGCTTCGCAAGTTCACCAAGTGTTACCATCGTCTCTGCGTGTGCTTTGACATGCAGTTCGATGATGTCTTCGGAAGAACCTGATTCTTTCTGCTTCAGTTCCTCGATCACATCCTGCTGAAAACGCTTCTTCCGCTGCGGATTCGGCTCCAGAACAACTCCTCCGCCGATCGTCTCCATCGGAGAATAGAAACGGACAACAAATTTGTCCCCTCTTCGCAATGCCACCTCTTCTTCGAGACGAAGCTGTACATAGCCACTCTCTCCCGGTCCCAGATCTTCCTTATCAAGAAGTACCGCCCGGCAGAGCACTTCGCTTGTTCCTGTGAAAAAGTGCAGTCTTGCATGATTGGTCAGAACCCGCATCGAAGACGGAAGTATGTTCATCTTCACGTCAAGGAGCATTGTATTCTTCATACTGTTCGGCGGTGCCAGCACACATCCCCTCGCAATTTCCTTCTTCTTCACATTGGAGAGATTGATCGCCACACGCTGTCCGGCATAGCAGCGGTCCACATCCTGTCCATGCACCTGAATACTTCTGATCCGGCACTCTTTTCCGATCGGATACATCTCGAGGACATCTTCCTTGCTGATGCTTCCGGTCAGCAGTGTTCCGGTGATGATCGTACCAAACCCGGATAATGTAAATGCACGGTCCACCGGAAGCCGCGGGATCGTATTGATCTCTTTTGGCTCCACCTCTTTTGCCGTCATCTGCTCGATCACATCAATCAGCTGTGGAATCCCCTCGCCGGTCGCCGCAGATACTTCCACGATCGGAGCATTTTCCAGAAAGGTTCCTTCCAGTTCCTCCTTGATCTCTTCTTCCACAAGCTCCAGCCACTCCTCATCAACCAGATCACATTTGTTGATGACAAGAATGCTTTTCTCAATTCCAAGCAGTCCGAGAATATCCATATGTTCTCTCGTCTGCGGCATGATCCCTTCATCTGCTGCCACAACAAGCATGACAAGATCCATTCCCACGACACCTGCCACCATGTTGTTGATAAATTTTTCATGTCCGGGAACATCGATGATTCCGACACGGTCCCCGTTTTTCAGATCAAAATAGGTAAATCCAAGGTCGATCGTGATTCCTCTCCTCTGTTCCTCCTCCCACCGGTCTGTGTTGCGCCCGGTAAGTGCTTTTATCAAAGTTGTCTTTCCGTGGTCAATATGACCTGCGGTTCCAATAATGATATTCTTCATCTGTACTGCCTTTCTACCTTCGGGGAACTCTTCCGATCCCCTTTTTTCTGATTCAGGCGAATCTCTTTGCTTCCCCTTACTCTAATATCTTTTCTTCTTTGAGCATCTCCGCAATCTTCGGATACCATTTCTTATCCACTGTGCGGACATCGATCACAATCTTGTCATTCATCGTGCGCACGATCATCGGAACAGACATATGTCGCAGCCGAAGTTCTAACTCTGCTGTCGTAATCTTCTCCGGATGGATCGTCACCGACATACTCGGAATCCGCTCCAGCGGAAGAGAACCTCCGCCGATCTGCGACTCACACGCCTCGGTCTGAATCTGAGCCGGCAGTTCAGCCTGCCGTAACAGCGCTTCCAGCTCCTTCGCATCTTTTCTGACCTCCTCGAGCTCTTTTGTGATCATGTGAAGCGCCGGAATGTTCCGGATCGCTTTTTCCTCAGATAAATACTCCTGCAAAACGACCTCCAGCGTTGCCGCCGTAAACTTATCAATCCGAAGTGCTCTCGTCAGCTGATTTTTCTTCATCTGATCAATGTATTTCTTTTTGCCGACAATGATTCCCGCCTGCGGGCCTCCAAGCAGCTTATCTCCGCTGAAACAAACAACATCTGCACCGTTTCGCACAGAATCCTGTACGGTCGGCTCATAAGTCAGTCCGTATTTGCTAAGATCGATCAGCACGCCGCTCCCAAGATCTTCGATCACAGGAATCTTTCGCTCTTTTCCAAGCGGTACCAGCTCCGCAATACTTACATGATCTGTAAATCCGACGATCCGGTAATTGCTTGTATGTACTTTTAACAGCGCCGCCGTCTCCTCTGTGATCGCATTTTCATAATCCGTATAGTGCGTCTTATTTGTCGTGCCGACTTCCATAAGAGTCGCCCCGCTCTGCTCCATCACATCTGGAATCCGGAATTTTCCGCCGATCTCTACGAGTTCTCCTCTGGAGACGATCACTTCTTTTCCTTTTCCCATCGTGCTTAAGATCAGCATGACTGCCGCCGCATTGTTATTGACTGCCATCGCCGCCTCTGCTCCGGTAATCTTACAGAGTAATTTTTCAAAATGCGAGTATCGCTCTCCTCTCGCTCCCGCCTCCAGGTTATATTCCAAATTGGAATAATTCATTGCAATATCTGCAATATGCCTCATATGGCGCTCTCCGATCGGCGCTCGCCCAAGATTCGTATGGAGAATCGTTCCGGTTCCGTTGATCACTGTGCGCATATTCGGCGTATGCATCGCCTTTACCGCCTCCCGGATCCGTCCGGACAGCTGTTCAATCTCCCGGATGCCTTCTGCTTCCTCCTCACACGTCCCGATAAATGCACGGAGCTTCTCCATCTCCTCGCGCACAGCTTCCAGCACAGTATCATAACTGTACTGCTCTGTCAGCTCCTGAATCTGCTCATCCTCCAGCAGTACATCTACTTTCGGTATCCTGCGGTATAGTAAATTCTTATTCATCTTATTTTCCTTACTTCAGGTGAATCAGCTTCTCACCTTTTTCCAGTACCTTTCCAATTATTGATATTTTCGTATCCATTCCCTTTGCTGCAAAATCTTCTATCATTTCTTCTGCCTGCTCTGGCGAAACGCTGACCAAAAGACCGCCTGACGTCTGTGGATCGTACAGAAGATCTACATAGTGCTCTGCTACTTCCCCACAGTCTACCTGATCGATCGAATATCCGCGGTTCTTATATGCCCCCGCCGGGATCAGTCCCATCTGTGCATATGAGATCGCTTCCTCCAGATAAGCGATATCCTGCACATGCAGTTCAAAGGTTACTTCACTTGCCGACGCCATCTCGACACAGTGACCTAACAGTCCAAATCCTGTAATATCGGTGCAGGCTGACACGTCATACTTCTCTACAACTTCCTTTGCCTTCTTATTGAGAGATGCCATCACTGTCACTGCTTCCTTCACGGCAGCCTCCGATGCCATCTCCGCCTTGATCGCCGTATTGACGATTCCGGTACCGATCTGCTTTGTCAAGATCAGTATATCGCCCGGTCTGCACCCATAATTTTTAAAAATCTTCTTCGGATGAACAAAACCGGATACACAAAGGCCATATTTTGGCTCATCATCCTGCACGGAGTGGCCTCCCACAAGCACCGCTCCTGCCTCTTTCACTTTATCTGCTCCTCCCGCCAGAATCTCTCCTAACACTGCCGGATCCAGACAGTTCGGAAATCCTACGATATTCAGCGCGATCTTCGGTTCCCCTCCCATCGCATAGACATCGCTGAGAGAATTTGCCGCTGCAATCTGACCGAAGGTATAGGGGTCGTCCACAATTGGAGTGAAGAAGTCCACGGTCTGAATCAGTGCAATATCCTCTGTCACTTTATAGATTGCCGCATCATCGGACGTCTCGATGCCGACGAGCAGATTATCATCATGAAATTTTGGTAGCTTACCCAACACCTGGGCAAGTGTCTCTGGACCTATCTTGGCAGCTCAGCCCGCCGTCTTCGTCAACTGCGTTAATTTCACGTCTTTTTTCATCGTTTTTTCGTTCTCCTTCTCTCTTTCTTCTCCTTTTATTTCCCTTCAGCCGGATTTGCCCTATATAAAATAAAACATCTTTTCTTTCTCTAAGGCCGAATGATCTTTCCCGCCTCTGCCATCTTCTCTACGATCGCATACATATTTGTCACAGAACCTACTTCCAGCTTGTCTGTCAGGCCGTAGTAATTCAGACAAGTTCCGCATGTCAGGATCTCAACCCCCTGTGCTTCCAGACTCTTTAAGTCTTCCAGGGAATCAGATCCTTCCGCTGTCAGTGTCGCACCTCCATTGTAGAAGATCATTGCCTTCGGCAGCTCTTCCAGCTGTGTCACTGCAAAAATAAATCCTTTGATCAGCACCTTTCCGAGTTCGTCATTTCCACTTCCCATTTTGTCAGAAGCGATCACAACGATCGTATCTCCCTTTCTGTCCGGCGTGCATACTGCTTCCGTTTCTACTTGTGCCGCAGCGGCGCCGTTCATCTGGATCGTCACCTTAAATTCTTTCTCTCCTAATTTTTCAGAAGTTACGCTTCCCCCTGAACTAGATGCCATCTTCGTCACATTCTGGACAGCAATCTCGTTATCCACGAGCACCTCTATCGTCTCAGGACCTGTAATCTCCTGCATTGCTTTTTTTGTCTTAATTACCGGGATCGGGCAATTATCGCCCATTGCATTTACTGTAATCATTATCATATCCACCTTTCTTTTTTCAAGTGCCCCTTCTTCTTCACTTATAGATGTATTCTATCACTGTTTTCTGCTTTGGTAAACCTAATTTTCTACATTTTTCCTCCAATTTCTCCAATTCCCCGGTTCTTCCTGCAAAATCATTGAAAAAAGTCGGATTCTATGAGAATATAAGAAGAAACGTAAAATCATGACTCGAAAAACAGCAAAATCAAACATTTGGAGAGAAGAAAGAAAACGAACAACAGAAAGGAATAGAAATATGTGGATTGCAGATCACTGGAAAGATTATGAAGTTATTGAC
>PPYE01233423.1_pt1 | contig 20162 bp, 36 predicted proteins | sample 1559881 | NCBI WGS metagenome assembly PPYE01 (sample SAMN08240022, study PRJNA423297) | Human gut metagenome, whole genome shotgun sequencing project.
CAGGAGCAGGGGTTAAACAAAATCGCAGAAATTCGGGCGAAATTTGGACTGGGGAGAGGGCGGTCATGAAAAAGAACTCTGGCAAACAAGCCGTTATTAACTTCATCGGCCAGCATCCTGGCTGCAGCTTTCAGGATATCCGCCGCGGTACAGGACTTGACTCTTCAGTGGTCAATTCCTCCCTGTGGCAGATGAACAAAGACGGCCAGGTTAAGCGTGAAGGTGAGTGCAGGAGCTATCGCTACACCCTGATCGACACAACAGCTGTAACCGAAAGCGATCCGTCTGTTCAGTATCGCCAGCGTCCTGGCGGCGTAAACCCAATGACCAACCTTTTTAACCAGTGCCTGGCGGGAGTAAGGAAATGATTTTTCTCAAATTAAGCCAAAAGGTAACCGTAGAGCGGCAGGGCGAATATGGTTGGGAACCAGAAACAGTCTACGAGCCTGTGTTTGTTGCTGCAGACCACATCGCCAGCATGTATTTCGCTGGTCTGACGATTCTGAAAATGACCTCCGGAGAACGCATTGACGTGAAAGAGACCCCGGAAGAAATCATCGCCATGCTCGCAGAAGGAGCCGCCAAATGACTATCACACTACAGGCTGTAAATGAGCTCATCGCCTCCCTTGAGAGCGCAGGCGAGCCGTCGATCAGAGAGCAGAAGTTCCTGAAGCTGGCGAAAGCGTTTAAGCAGCTGGCTGCGGAGAATGTGGCGCTGAAGGCTGTTTTTAGCCAGAAGGAAATCCCATCCGAAGCAGTCGATGCATTCATGGAAGCCGCAGTAATGGATCATGACTGGAATGAAACTTCCGAGTGGTCATGGGTTGAAAACGAAACAGAGGTTATCCACGCCGTTCTTGACGCACTTAAGCCTGAAACCCCAGCCACCGACCGCATCGTAGCCGAAGCCGAGGCGCGCGGAGTTGAGAAGTTCGCGGCGCATCTTCGCGCTAAAGATAACGGGGCATCAGTTTGCAAAATGATTGCGCTCGGAGCCGATGATTTCGCCAAGCAGCTGCGCGAGGGGGCCGACAAATGATTCACTTCCACGGAGGGCCAATCACGCCAGATACCTGTGCGTTGAAAGCGTGGAAGGGGCGCCATGCGTTCATTAGCTTTGCAAACGCTGGGCAGTTAGCACTGGCCAGCGAGGTTACTCAGTCATTTGCTCTGGATAACGGCGCATTCAGTTTCTGGACGAAAAAACGCGTTGTGGACTGGAATGAGTATTACCGGTTCGTCGAGCGTTGGGCTAATCACCCTCGGTTTTCATTCGCCATTATCCCGGACGTTATCGGCGGCAGTAGCGAAGAAAACGATGCGTTGATAGCAGAGTGGCCGCACGGAAAGTTCATTGGGGCGCCAGTGTGGCACATGAACGAACCAGACGAGCGGTTTATTCAGCTCTGCAATGAGTTCCCCCGCGTGGCAATCGGCAGCATGGGCGAATACGACGCAAAGCGGCCGCGCCGCTGTGTGGCTCGCCTGCGTGACTTAATCCGGCATGTTGTGGATGAGAACGGCTACCCGATTTGCAAGCTGCACGGCCTGCGGATGCTTAATGCCGATATTTTCCGCCATATACCGCTGTCATCAGCTGATAGCACAAACGTGGCCCGCAATATCGGTATCGATAAATCATGGCAGAAATCAGCCTATGCACCGGCCAGCAAAGAAACCAGAGCCGCTGTACTCGTTGAGCGTATCGAGTCAATGAACAGCGCCAGTGCGCTCAACTATAACGCCGAACGCGACCGCTTTATGCCGCAATTGGCCTTTGAGATTTAGGGAGTCAACCATGACTAATACCACCGAACTGGCGCAGAGCCTGAAAGCGGCGGCAGATAGAGAGATGATTTGCCGAGATGTCGCCGAAACTTCTGAAATCTGGGAAAGAACTGTAACGCCGGAAAACATCCTCGCGCTGGTAGAGGCGCTGGAAACAGAGAAACGTATTTGCGCAACGTGGAGAAAAACAACTGAGTCGACCAGTGAAAAGCTGGAGAAGGCGCAGGCAGCCGAGCGCCGTTGGCATCGGGTGGCGTCCCGGGTACATGAGCAGGCTTGCGAAAGCGACGTGAAAATTGATGAGCTTGAGGCCATCCGCGCAGCAGCCGAAAAACTGGTTCGCTGTAAAGGTCGCTATCACAGCGAGCAGAACTATCGCGCACTGGCGGCGCTGTTTGGCGTGAACATTCCAGATCTGCCGCCGCTGGAGCATGATAACGTCCATTATGCCGATGCTGCAGAGATGGAGATTGCCGCACTGCGCCAGCGCATCGCCGAGCTGGAGTGCCAGCTCAAATCAGCAGAAAACAATGAGATTGATGCTCGTTGCCATATCGCCGAGCTGGAGTCTCGCACCGTCACCGTGAAGCTACCTCAGCGTCACAGCATGCTGCTTCGCGAAGACTTCAACGAGGATTATCACACCAAAATGGCCTACAAAGCGGATGAAGTAAATGCATCGCTGGCCGCCGCTGGCATCAAGGTGGAGGCTGAGTGATGTTCATAATCGAAAGTTCCGAACAACGCCTCAAGCGGGTTCTCACAGAAAACGCCGGTAAATTCACCATCGACGAAGACGGCGGAATCCATACCAACTGGCAGCATCCCGAAGTACAGGCAACTATGCGCAGGCACTTTGAGGCGCTCAGCAAAATTAAGGTGGACCGGAAATGAGCGAATTTTCACGAGAAACACTACTCAACATTATCGAGACTGACCATGTGCAATGCGGTGAGGCTTCGGCATTGGCCCGCATGGCGCTGGCCGCAATGGACAGCAGCGAGTCGGTTGAACTGCCTCTCGACTACCTGCAGGGACACAAAGACGGTCTGGAGTGGGCCGCTCGACTGGCAGAAGCCAATCACCCTGAGACCGGAGACTGGCTTTACGATGACCCTATCGAGCTGGCAAAAGCTATTCGCAAACGGCTAACGCGCATTCAGCGCCGGATGGTTACGTGATGGTGCCGAAGGAACCGACAGACGAAATGATAGCCGCTGCTATGAACTGCGAAGATGTGCTGTTCAATAGCGATGATTCTTTTTGCGTACAGTTCGTGAATATCTATGAAGCCATGCTCGCAGCCGCCCCGCAGTCACCCGGCAGTGAACCCGCTACCATCCCGGGTAAATGGATTCCGGTAAGCGAGCGGATGCCTGAAGCTGAAGGTCACTATTTGGTATGGGCAAACGCTTCAAGGATAGATGGGTATTGTGACCACCTGGCAATAGCCACGTATCAGGGTGGGGAATGGAGCAATGAATTTAACTGGCTGGTAACCCACTGGATGCCGCTGCCGGCAGCGCCGCGGGAGGTTATTAACGCATTGATTACCTTGGTATCGCGGAATGAGCGGGAGGTGAAATGATGCGCACCATTGAGGAAATTGGCAAGCATGCCGCATTGCTGAATTGTAAACGTAAGTTTGGCCCATTTGAGAAATGTCCGGTCTGCTACGGGATTCTTTCTTCCTGCGAGCTGTGCCACGGTAGCGGCAAGGTGATTCAGGAGGATATTGACTCCTGGAATAACCCAATCACCAAGATGAGACGGGAGGCGAAAGGTGCCTAAACCCCCCGCAGAACGCAAAGCCGCGCACCCATCCAGTTGATGCTATATAATCCCCTCCACAGCAGAGGGGATTTTTATGACAAACAAAAAAATGACACCTGCCGAAAAGCTCAAAGCTTCGCGGAAGCGGTATAAAAAAATCTGGCTTCAACTGGATATCGCTAACGCCAAGCGATTTGACGAGAAAGAAGTGCTTTCCGTTGACACCTACAGATCTCCCTATGAAACGCGCAAGAAAAGAGGGAGGACAGCAGATTGACCACATCATCTTGGAACATTGCAGCCAAATCGAAAGACGAGCAGGACAAGGTCAACGTAGACCTCGCCGCGTCCGGCGTCGCGTACAAAGAGCGCCTGAACATGCCAGTTGTCGCCGAAGTGGTAGCCAGAGAGCAGCCTGAACACCTGCGCGAGTATTTCATGGAGCGTGTCCGCTACTACCGCGAGCAGAGCATCCAGCTTCCCCGCGCATCCGATCCGCGCTATATCGAAATGGCTGAGCAGAACGCCAAGAAATAGCCACTTTCTCGTATATGCTCATTTTGCTTTTATCCCCATGACGGGCGATAATTACCTCGTCAGCCTGAGCAACTGACACTAATGACCGGCGCCAAGTGGGGACACATGGCGCACAAAACCTTACAGCAATCCCTGTCACCGATGGCGAAATCCACCGGAGATTTTCTGCATTCAGCGTTTAGCCTCTGCGGAGGTGAAGCGTGAACATCCCTCAATGCGGCATCAAGCTGCACAGCGGCAACTTCAACGCAATAGGCAAGATTCTTCAGGAGCAACTCTCTTATGGGAAATGCCTGCGCCTGCAGGTCAAAGAGTGGCGTGAAAAACGCAGCCTGAGCCAGAACGCACTCAGTCACATGTGGTACGCGGAAATCAGCGAATACCTGATTAACTCAGGACGTACCGACGCAACTCCTGAGTGGGTTAAGCGCAACCTCAAAAAGACCTATCTCGGCTGTGAAGAGGTGACATACACCGACTTCATCACCGGTGAGAAAACCACAACCTGGGAGCCTCGCCATACCGCCGACCTTGATACCGGTGAAATGCACATCTTCCTGACCAAAGTAGAGGCCTGGTGCGCTCAGTTTGGTCTGTCTCTCACCATTCCACACGGTTGCGAATATCAGCAACTGCAGCAAAAGCAGGAGGCCTGATGAGCAGCCTTCTCGCCAAAGTAATGGAGCGCGGAATCTTCCGCGTGCCGGCGCGTCGCAAGCGCAAGGTAGAAGTAAAGCCTTTCGACATACCGAGCCTGAAAGACTACACCGCCCGCCTGGTCGATAAGAAGTGGCTCCGTCTGAGAGCGCGGAGGCCACATGCTTAAACGTACTCAGCGCCGGTGCAAAATCTGTCGGGAAAAATTCACCCCAGCATTCGAAAACCATCGTTGGTGCTGCCCTGAGCATGGCGCTGCATTTGCCATGCAGGAACTGGAGAAGAAGCGCGATAAGCAGGCTCAGGTGAAAGCGAAGAAAGAGCGCGCGGCCTGGCGGAAGCGCAAAGCAGCTGTGAAACCTCTCCGGCACTGGGAAGATATGACCCAGCGTGTCGTTAACGACTATATCCGCGAACGAGACTACGACTTACCTTGCATCAGTTGCGGCACGTTCGACACGGTTCAGTGGGAAGCCGGCCATTACCGTTCCCGCGGTAAAGCATCGCACCTGCGATACAACGAGGACAACATTCACAAACAGTGCCATCGCTGCAACGTGCAGATGTCAGGTAACCAGCAGCAGCACCGCATCGGCCTGGTAGAGAAAATCGGCGCTGAGCGCGTCGAGGCCCTCGAAAACAACAACACCCCTCACCGATACACCATCGAAGAACTGGAAGGCATCAGACGCCATTACAGCGCGCTACGCCGTGCGCTCATAAAACAACGGGAGGCCGCATGAGCAAAATCCAATATCCAATGTCCACTGCCGCTGTTTTTGATGACGTGGTCTATCCCATCCACCTGAACGGATCGCATCAGATAGAGAGCGAGGTTATGGGCGCGATCAGATGGTTCTGCCGGTGGCACAACGAAGAAATGGCCGTCGTCAAGGCGCATGTGCTGTTTAGCTGCTGGGGCCTTTACCTGACGTATGACCAACTTATGGCGGAGGCTAAATGAGCCGTGACGTTATCGAACGCATCCGCGACCGCTGGCAAAAGCTCCGCCTCTGCCGGCACCGCGGCACCGTACTGGTTGACTACCGCATACTGAGAAATTTCGTTCGCATCTATCAGACCCTGGGAGAGACAGCATGAACCTCGAATCTATCGCCAAATACTTCGCGCCTAAGTCACCAATGCTGAGCGACTCGCCACGGGCTACTGCATCTGATGGTCTAACCGGCACTGACATCATGGCCGCTCTTGGGCTGGTAAATGCCAAGTGCGGATTCGGCTTCGACCTCTATCTGGCAAAGATCGGGGTAAGCACACCTGACCGAGCAATGGAGCTACTTTATGAATCAGCAGATCGATTATCAATCCGCTTTAACATCGTTTCAGAACTCAGCCAGGACGTTCGCAAAAGAGTTCTCGAAGTTCTGTGTGCTTTTGCATACCAGGATTACACGCGAAGTGCTGCCAGCGTTAGAAAATGCACTTGCTGCGATGGGACTGGCTTCACAGAGGCCCAGGTGTTCACCAACAAATGCTCATATCCGTGGGGTAAGCCACCTTATTGGGCAAAGATGTCCCGAGCGGTTCGCCCAAGCCACTGGGAGAGCTGGAGCGAAGTGCGCGAGGTGGTCAAAGTTAAATGCTCAGCCTGTAACGGAAAGGGTGCTATCAGCAATTCGTGTCGCTGCAATGGGAAAGGAAAGGTACTGGATAAAGAGACCAGTGAGCGCCTTGGCCTACCGGTAATGAAGGTGTGCGATCGCTGCAGCGGAAGAGGCTATGCGCGCATGAAATTTTCGACGGTGCTGGAAGGGGTAAGGGCCGTGGCTGACATTAAGAAAACGGTAGCATATGAGCAATTACAACCGTTCTTCGAGGAACTGGTATCCGAGTGTCACAAACAGGAGTCCTACGCTGATGTTATTCTCTCCAGGGTAACGAAATAATGAGTATTTTCTACAAAATTAGATTTTTGTGGAAATTGGCTATTGCAATTCCCGGAAAAACTGGTTAGATTCATCCCTAACGCTGGGAATCCGTTCAGTCGTTCCGAAGCAAAAAATTTAAGCCCGAGGTTAACGCCTTGGGCTTTTTTATGCCTGCGATCCGGTCAGGGCTCTTGGGTAGAGACGTGCTGCACGACACGTCGACACCCGCCGCGCAAGAGCCCTGAACCATATTGCTGGTTTAGCTCAGCAGGTAGAGCGCCTGCCTTGTAAGCAGGATGTCGGCGGTTCGATTCCGTCAACCAGCACCAGACCCAGCCAGGGTACCTTCGGCCATAGAGCCGCATTGCTATTACCCTCATGCTTATTGCCTGCTTAACCGCAGGCTTTTTTATTATCAGGTCCCGCGGGAATCATCATCGACACGCTTCGTTGTTAAATCCAGCCCGACGGCCCTGAACCTTTTACTGACTACAGATAGCACCCCGAACATTATCGGAGGTGAGAGATGCAACGTATGAACCCAACCGATGGTCACAATCTGCCTTACTGGTGGTCAGCCTTGCTTGGTATCTTTTCCGTCCTGAGTCTGCAGGATTATGTCTTCATCATTGGCGCCCTGATCTCTGCCTTCTTCACAATCAAGACGTATTACGCAAAGCGCAAGGAAGAGCGAGAGCGACTTGATGAAGAGAAAAAGCGCACGCAACTGTTGGCCAGTTATCTGGCTGATGTCTCCGCTAAGCCAGGAAGTAACCGCCCGGCTTCAGCCGAAGTGGTAACCGAGGCCTTGAAGCGGATCGCAAGTGATACACAGGGGTGAGCATGACGCCATCAATGAGGAATAAACTGATTGGCGTGATCGCCGGCGGCGGTGGCGCCATAGCCATTGCCTCTGCGCTCATCACTGGCCCAACCGGTAACGATGGTCTTGAAGGTGTGCGATACAACCCTTATCAGGATGTGGTAGGCGTCTGGACTGTCTGCTATGGCCATACAGGTAAAGACATCATGCTCGGCAAGAAGTACACCGAGGCTGAATGCCGTGCGCTTCTCAGTGAAGACCTGAACACCGTTGCTCGCCAGATTGACCCATACATCCAGAAGCCGATCCCCGAGACAATGCGCGGGGCTCTGTACTCGTTCGCCTATAACGTCGGCGCTGGCAATTTCCAGACCTCCACGCTGCTGCGCAAAATCAACCAGGGTGACCAGAAAGGTGCATGTGATCAGCTGCGCCGCTGGACCTATGCCAAGGGTAAGCAGTGGAAAGGTCTGGTAACTCGCCGCGAGATTGAGCGCGAAGTTTGTCTTTGGGGGCAGAAATGAGATACGTACCTTCGGCGATATGCATGGCCGCGGCGGGATTCATTGCCGCCAGTGGACATGATGGGTGGGGGTGGTTTCTTTTCGTTGGGGTAATTCTGCTATGACTCGCCTAACCGCCATCGTCAGCGCTGTGATTATCTCCCTTATTGCCTCAATGGCATGGGCTATTCACCATTACCGCGACAACGCCGTCACCTTCAAAGAGCAGCGTGATAAAGCAACGGTCAGGGCGGAAACCGCCGAGACCGTAAGCAATAGCGTAGTCACTGCAATGAACCTCATCAATGACATTTCCCGGGCAACCCAGAATGCAAAGACCGAACTTTCCCAGGCAGGTGAGAAGCGCGTTATCTACATCAGGCAGGCGCTTGAAGGCGATCAGTGTGCTAAGCAGCTTGTTCCTGCTGCCGCTGCTGACAGCTTGCGGGAATACGCGGACGGTTTACGTGCCGGCGCCGGTGGTCCCGATAAGCGCTGACCTTACTGCAGACACACCGATCCCCGGAATGGAGGTTCCGTTCACGTGGCAGGCTAGTCTGGAGTTAAACGCGAAGCTTTACTCTGCGCTGGGGCAGTGCAATCTGGATAAGGCGGGAATAAGGAAAATTGAAGAAGCGAGAAAAAAATAAATTGAATTCGAGAAATGAAAGTAGTAAAAGTCAGTCATGCTGTGAGCAGTCCAGCTGAAGAGAAATCACCAAGTTACAAAAACATAATTCTGAGCCTCGGCAACTGCCGGGGCTTTTTTGTATCCGCATTTCACCGCGCACCGCAGCGCATTCAAACCACGTCGAACCAAACCCTTTGAAATGAGCCTTTGAGGAAGTCAGTTAGTGCTGGCGAGCCTCGACGGGCTGATTTCCTATGCGGCAAAGGTTCATCTCAAAGAAAGGTACACGCTATGAATAATCCGTCAGTTATTCCGGCTTTCGATTTTCGTGAAATGGTAACGACTCTCGATAACAAGATAATCACCACATCACTCAAGGTGGCTGACTACTTTGGCAAGCGACATAAAGACGTTTTGCGCGCCATACGTAACCTGAAATGCTCCGATGACTTCACCCGGCGCAATTTTGCGCCCATTGATTTTATTGATAAAAATGGCGATGTTCAGCCTATGTATAACATCACCCGCGACGGATGCATGATGCTCGTGATGGGATTCACCGGTAAAACAGCTGCCGCAGTAAAGGAGTGCTACATCAATGCCTTTAATTGGATGGCGGAGCAACTGAGCCGACGAGTTGCCATGGGTGAAGAAATGCAACACCGCTACGCCATAAAAGAAACGCGCTCAAAGCTCAAGGGAACGATCGGCAGTCGGTTGATGAACGAAAGGAAGAAGGAAAAACGCGTGCTGAAGATTGAGCATGAGCACATCATGCAGGTGACGCAGCCAGAATTGCTGATTGGCTGATTGACAGTACAGAAGCTCTTCACTGAGGGGCTTCGATAATGTGGATGCATGGTATTCCCCCTTGATAGATTTTGCGCTATAAAGGAACTAGAAATAGGCGGCGGCTGTCTTTTGAGGTTGGTATTAACCTTCGTTATTGTTGGTGCAAGTGGTGGCGCACTTGTCTTCTTGTCAAACTTCGTTATAGCTGAATTAATTAGTTTTACCTCAACTTACCTCTACGCAAAAGGAGCCTCTATGACTAAAAAATCTATGGATAAATTGTTAAACTGGAAAAAGAACTCATTAGTCAGCCGCCGCTTCAGGGTTACCCTGCTGAAGAGCTTGTGAAATTCAAGCGAAAGCAAATTTCTACTAACCGCCTTCGGGCGGTTTTTTATTGCTATCACCATGGGAAGGCTCATCGTAATGGCAATATTCCCTACAGCGGATAAAGAGGTTCTCAATGTCCGAAATCTACCAAATCACGCTAACCACCCAAGCAGGCGAAACCTTCACGGGCAAGATGTCACGACGTCAGCCTGAGCTGGTTAATGGCTTCGTGCCGCTGGCGACGGAGACGGGACAGTGGCTGTATTTCGCTCCTGCCGATGTAAAGCGCGTGCAGTTCACGCCAGTACCGGCAGAGCAGACTGAACAATGAGCGGGATAAGTGAAAAAGAGAGCGTGGGGCGAGCTGCCGCTCAGTTTACCAATGAGCAGCAGCCCCAATTTGTAATTTAAACAAATTCCCGAAGTTTCTCGGTTAGCAGCTGCGAGCTTATTGCCTCTGGTGTATCACCTTGAATCGTATTGTCTTCTATAGCTTCTAAAAGCCCTTTGCTAATTGCGTTTTTGACAGTGGCGCCATGCTTCAACTCAATAAACTGAAGCAATGCCTTTATCATTGATTTGTGTGCGACCATGGATACGTTGAGGTCCAAAACTTTATCTTCAAGTTCTTCAAGCCTTGCATTTAAGTCTTCCATCATTACCTCTGAGATTAAAAATGGCACTCACCGACAAACAAGAAATGTTCTGTCGCGAGTACCTCATCGATTTAAACGCCACGCAAGCGGCTATTCGGGCGGGGTACAGCGCTAGGACAGCTAACCGCACTGCGTCCGAAAACCTGTCAAAACCTGACATCCAGTCCAGAATTGCCGAACTTAAAGCGCAACGCAATGATCTGGTTGGCATAAATGCGACATACGTCCTGAATCGTCTGGTTGAGATAGACCAGATGGACGTGCTCGACATCCTGACCTCGACTGGAGAGCTAAAACCAGTAACTCAATGGCCGAAGGTCTGGAGGACGACGCTCTCCGGGCTGGATGTCATCGAGATGGCAGCGGAGGGAAACACTACCGCGCTGCTTAAGAAGATTAAGTGGCCTGATAAGGTGAAGAACCTGGAGCTGATTGGTAAGCATATCGACGTCCAGGCGTTTCGCGAGCAAGTGAAAACAGAGCACGTCGTTGAATCAATTTCTGAACTGATGGATTCCTTGTCTCAGGGGGCGTGATGAAGCCTGAGCATCTCAAGCTGCTAGCTGATAAAGACTGGCGGCTGAACAATCTTTACTGGATAACCGACAAAGAAGGTAAGCCGACTCGCTTCAGGATGACGCCGGAGCAGCGGGAATACTTCGAGGGGATCCATACCCGCAACATCATCCTGAAAGCTCGCCAGCTCGGCTTCACCACAGAGGTGTGCATCATCCAGCTCGACGCTGCTCTGTTCGAGTCCGCAAAGTGCGCGCTGATTGCCCACACGCTGAATGACGCAAAGCGCCTGTTTCGGGAAAAGGTGAAATATGCCTACGACAAGCTGCCGGCCGAGATAAAGGCGGCCAATCCGGCGAGCAACGACTCAGCCGGTGAGCTGGTCTTTAAGAAGGGCGGATCACTATACGTCAGCACCTCATTTCGTGGCGGTACGCTGCGTTACCTGCACGTCTCCGAGTTCGGGAAGATATGCGCCAAATATCCTGATAAAGCCCGGGAAATCGTCACTGGTGCGTTTGAGGCGGTATCGACAGGATGCTTCGCTACTATCGAGAGCACCGCAGAGGGCCGGGCGGGTTACTTCTTCGATTATTGCCAGACGGCAGAGAAAGCACTGCTGCAGGGCAAGCCGTTATCTGCGCTGGACTGGAAGTTTTTCTTCTTCTCATGGTGGAAGAATCCGCAATACGCAATTGACCCGATAGAACCTCTGCCGGCGCGCCTGCTTGAGTACTTCGCTGAGATGGAGGCGAAACACGGCATAGTCGTTAACGAACGGCAGAAGGCGTGGTATTACGCCAAAGAAAAGACGCTCGGCGACGACATGAAGCGCGAATACCCGACCATTCCGGCCGAGGCATTCCAGCAGTCGGTCGAAGGCGCGTACTACGCCAAACAATTCCGCTGGCTCTACACCAACAAGCGGATCGGCCAAATTCCGGATAACTCACATCTACCGGTTCACACGTTCTGGGATATTGGTGTGGGGGACTCCACGGCGATCTGGTTCGTTCGCGAGGTCGGCGAAGAGTTTCACATCATCGACTACTACGAAAACTCTGGCGAGGGGCTTCGGCACTACATGAAGGTGCTCAAAGACCGTGGCTATGAGTACGGTGAGCACTGGGGGCCGCACGACATCGAGAACCGCGAGTTTGCAGCTGATGCGAAGTCTCGCAAAGAACTGGCGCGCGAGGGCTACGAGATTGACGGCCGGATGTATTCGATGAACTTCCGCGTTGTGCCGAAAGCGGGGATCGACACCGGCATCGAGTCGGTGCGTGAAATCCTCAAATCCTGCGTTTTCGATGAGGAGAAGTGCGCTGTTGGCATTTCCCACCTCGAAGGTTACCGCAAGGAGTGGGACGACAAGCGCGGCTGCTGGAAAGACAAGCCCCTTCACGACTTCACATCGCACGGCGCCGACAGCTTTCGTTACTTTGCTGTGGCGAAGAACAACCGCAAGCAGGTCGGCACAGTATTCTTCTAAGGAGCATCGCCAGTGAGCGAACAAGATAACGGCCTTCAACTGGCTGTGAACAATCTCGCCACTGAAATGCGGCGAGCTAATTACCTTAACGCCATCGGTATCGGCGGTGGCAACACCAAGCGCCCTACGCTCTATCAGGAGTTTGGCTACCCGCGCACGATCACCTTTAACGACTTCTACAACATGTACCGCCGTAACGCCGCAGGATTCGCTGTGGTGCATCGTCTTCTGGATGGATGCTGGCAGGACTATCCGGTCATCGTTGACGGTGATGAGTCCCAGGAGGCAAAGAAAACCAACCCGTGGGAAAAGAACATCACCAGGTTCATGAAGAAATGGTGGCCGAAGGTGAAGGATGCCGATCGCCGTAATATGGTCGGGCGTTACTCAGCACTGCTGCTGCAGATCAAAGATAACCGGCCATGGAATGAGGAAGTCGACACTTCCCTTGTAAGGAGTCTCGGCGAGGCAGCGCTGGTTAAGCTGATCCCTGTATGGGAGCCGCAGTTGACGGTTGCCGAATGGGATAACGATCGCCAGTCCGAGACGTTCGGCCAGCCGAAGATGTTCAACTTCAACGAGCAGCCGGTTGGAGACGAGGCTTTCGTCGGACCCACGCGCGGTGAGCCAGTGCATCCGAGCAGGGTGATCCTGTTCTGCGAAGGCTCAGAGGATGACAACGTCCTGTCGGGCATCCCGCTTCTTGAGGCCGGATACAACAAAGGACTCGACCTTGAGAAGATTTCCGGTGGTGGCGCTGAGGGCTTCCTGAAGAACGCCAGCCGGCAGATCGCGGTCGAGTTCAGCAAAGAAACAGACATGGCTACGCTGTCCGATCTGGCGAAGAAGGCTGGTTATGCCGACCTCGGCGAAGCGATGGGCGACAAGGTCAACAAGCTTAACCGCGGCACCGATGCAGCGGCGGTCATGCAGGCCGGGCAGATGCACGTTCTGAGCGTGACACCCGGCGACCCGGGGCCGACGTGGGAGGTCACCGCGAACGAGCTGGCGGCATCAGTGCAAATCCCGTTCACCATTCTGTTTGGACAGCAGACCGGGCGCCTGGCGAGCGATGAGGATAAAACAGACTGGGCCATTCGCCGCAATACCCGCCGCAATGGATTCCTGACTGACCGAATCACCGCATTGCTGGAACGCTTCTGGACCCTGGGCATTATCGATCCGCCGACAAATGGAGAGGTCACCATTTCATGGACTGACCTGCTGGCCCCGGGCGAGAAAGAGAAAATCGAGAACGCCTCGAAACTGGCTGATATCGTCCAGAAAACGTCGGGCTTCTATGGTGGCGAGCCGCCATTCACGGCCAACGAAATACGCGAGATTGTAGGCCTCGACCCTCTGCCTGAGCCAAAACAACCACCTAACCCGAATGACAAGGTGACAACCGATGATCCACTGGCCGATGACACCGGAGCAGACGGCAAAGGTGGGGCTGCCGATAGTTCCGCGCAGTAAGGTTGACCCGACTCGATCGGCGAAGCAGGTCAGTGCGATGTTCCTGGATATCGAGGACCGGTATCTCGGCATCAAGCGCGCTCTGAAAGCACTGTTTGACCAGCGCCTGACCGGGAGAGAGCGAGAGGTTAACAGCCATAACTGGCATTTCCTGTGCCACGACCATGGCGAAGATGTGCGGCTCTACCAGGTCAACGCTGGCAAGTTCATCTACGACATGTCAGCGCAGGAACTGGCCGACCTGCTCGAAGCGGTACAGGTTATTCTCGACGATTACCTGCTGGAAGGCGGCGAACAAAGCCTGTGGGCGATGGATTACGTCGCCGCAGAGGCGCAGCGCGGCACGCTGGAGGCCTTCAACAACCTCTCGCAGCAGTCGCAGGTGTACGCCAGCCAGACGACGCTTCAGCAGCTTTTAAGCAGCCCTGCATACCAGAACCAGATCGCCAGTGCCTACATCAGCACGTATAGCGACTGGAAGCTGGAAGCTGACCGGGCGCGCGGTGACCTGGCGAACATCATCGCGGATGCCGTTGGGCGCGGTGTGAATCCCCGAGAAACCGCGCAGGTGATAAGCAAGCGCCTAGATGTCTCTATGGGCCGCGCAAAGACTATCGCTCAGACTGAGCAGGTCGGCGCGCTGCGCCAGGCACAATGGAATGAGACGGACTGGGCGGCGGATCGGATTGGGCTTAATACCGGCCTGCTGTGGCTGTCGGCGCTCAAGCCGACCACGCGCAGCTGGCACGCTAGCCGTCACGGCAAGGTTTATACCACCGAAGAGGTTCGGGACTTCTACGCCGAGAACGGCAACCGGTGGAATTGCTATTGTTCGCAAATACCATGTTTGCTGACAGATGACGGTGAACTATTTAACGAAGGCTTAGCTGACAAACTTGCGGCTGAACGCAAGAAATGGAAGCCTGACGAAAAGTGAAGTGGTAAAATTGACGTGCGGCTAGACCGGCCAGTCGAAGAGGGTGAACGTAGACACCCCTGCCGCACCCATCATCTACGAAACCTGCTACGAGGTTTAGAATGAAATCATGCAAGAAATGCGGCAAGACTAAGCCGCTACTGTCTTTCTACAAGAGCAGTCTCTGTGCTGATGGCTATCGCGGCACGTGCAAACAGTGCGCAGCTAAAACCAAATGCTTACCGGCAGCAGAGAATGGTGTTGTTCCCATACCATCAGCCGATCGGCTAAATGAGCTATTCGAGTTATCAGGTTCTGACCTGGTGGCAAGAAAGTCCAGAGGCTGCATAAAAAGCGGTTCCGTCTGCGGCTACAAGCGAAAAGATGGTTATATCAGAGTGAAGGTGGATGGCGCATTGGTAATGGCGCACCGGATAGTCTGGAAGATGCTTCACGGTGATGAGCCAACCTTTATCGACCACATCAATGGCGATCGCTCAGATAACCGACCGGAAAATCTTCGGGCTGTAACAAGCTCTGATAATAAGAGTAATGAGACGCTCAGGGTTGATTCAACATCTGGCTTTATTGGCGTCACCTGGCACACCCCAACCAGCCCAACAAAAACAGCAAAATGGGTTGCTAAAATCGCCAAAGAAGGCAGTGAGAAGCACATCGGCTACTATATCAATCTCAAAGACGCCGTCCTTGCCTACAATGCGGAGTGTTTGAGGTTGCACGGCGATTACGGGCTACGGAAAATAGAACATAACCTGAATAAGCTCCGAGAATTGGGGCTCTGATGAATAACTACAAGGTCGCTACGGCGGCCTTTTTTATTGCCTGAAATCCACCAATGAGGACGAAACGTGAAGCTATCCAGCATCCACGTTAAATCCCTCGCCATCAACGCCTCAAACATCTCAACAACCACCATCAACGGCCAGGAGCACTACGTCATTCGTGGTGCGGTTCCGATCGTCGATGACATTGTTATGAATGGCGGCCTGTACCCGGCGGAGGAGATTAACAACAGCTACCAGACGATGGAAGGCAAGCTGATGCCTCTCCCGCACCCGATGGTAGATGGCAAATATGTCAGCGCCAATGACCCGCGGGCCATTAACAGCTATCACGTCGGAGCATGGGCGCAGAACGTCAGCAAGTCAGGCGACCAGGTCGTCATGGACGTTTATATCAATAAGGCGGTCGCCGAGACAAAGCCTGACGGTAAGCGTCTGATTAATCGCCTTGATGAGATGATAGCTGGCACCAACACCGACCCGATCCACCTTTCTACCGGCTTACTCACGAACAAAGAGAGAAAATCAGGCGAGTCGAAGCAGAAGAAATACTCATGGATCGCTCGCAATATGCAGTTCGACCATATCGCTATCCTGCTCGATGAGCCGGGCGCCGGTACTCCAGAAGAAGGCGTCGGCATGTTCGTGAATGCCGATGGTCAGGAAGGCGAAGTCGAAACGGCAAGCCTCGTTGAAGCCGCAAATAGCCTCAAAGATGGGCTGCTGAACAAAGTGAAGTTCTTCCTCACCCATAACTCAGATGCCTCATTCGATGAAATCTACCAGATGCTGCGTGAAGCCATTCGCGCACCGTCAGGCAGCGATGTTTATCGCTATGTCGTGACCGTATGGCCCGACAAATTCATTTTCGAAGAGGGCAATAAGCTCTTCCAGCAAAAATACCTCATCGACGACAGCACAGTAACGCTGGTCGGCGATCCAATAGAGGTCGTGCGCAAACCCACTGAGTACGAAGTCAAAACCAACGGAGAAACAAACCCGATGAAAGAGAAGATGATCGCCGCGCTCAATGCCGCAGGCGTTAAAACCGAGGGGCTGACCGACGATCAGGTCTGGGATGCCTATAACCAGCAGGTTCAGAAGAAAGCAGGTGACCAGCCGGGTACTCAGATTAACTCTGACGCCATTACCGCGGCAGTAAATCTGGCGATTAAGCCGCTGACTGACGAGATCAGTACGCTGAAAACTCAGCTGCAGGCCAACGCTGAAAAAGACCTCAAGACCAAGCGTGAAGCGGTCAAAGCGAAATTCCCGTTCATGACCGAAGCGGCGATCAACTCGCTGGCCGGCGAAGCGCTGAACGACATGTATGCGCAGTGCCAAACCAGTACCGGTTTGAACCCATCTTTCCAGCAGGTCAATGCTGAAAATGACCAGTGGAAAGACTATGACCTCAACGCTGGCATCGATCAGGAGAAAAAATAATGGCTAACGTCATCTATCGCGGCCCGGTCGAGCGCGAGCCGGAAACCATCAACCTTCCTGTCGCATCTGCTCTCAATCCGGGGGTTGCCGTAAAAATCGCTTCCGGCAAGTTGGCGGCATCTGCAGACACTACCGGCCGCTGGTTCATCCTCGGAAATCGGCGCTTCATCGGTCAGGCTATTACTACTGCCTACGCAGCTAACGAGACTGGTGTGGCATATCGCGTGGAAGGGGAGCAGGAATACAACGTTCGCCTGGCAGCGGCAGCCTATACGGTAGGCCAGGAGCTGACCATCGGTACCGGCGGCGTATTCAAAGCGGCCGCAACCGGCAACCAGGTCGTCGCAACGTTCGACGAAAAAGCAGGGCGCACTCTGGCGGCGGAAGGTTTCGCCGACGTGGTGATCCTCTCCACTCCGTACGCCAAGGCATAAGGAAAACAAGAATGTTAAAGTTTACTCCACAGCAGCAAAAGCTGATTCTCAATGCCCGCCGTCGCTGGGACATGATGCAGCGCAATATGGCTGCACAGCATGGCTTTGCAGTCAACGATGCGAACGGTCAGTTCATTGCGTTTGATGAGCTTGTCGGTAACGCCTCCGTGCTACCGAAAGACGTCTGGGGCGAATGGGACCGCTCGGCTATCACCGTACAGCGTGACGTGCTGTCAGTGTTTAACGACCTGGCTGCCAGCGTTTCCCGCCCTATGGCGCTCGGTAAGATCGTCCATTACTTCATGACCCTGTCCGATTCCGGCGATGTAAACATCAGCCTGGATGGACGCGGCAAGGCGAAGGGTGATCAGCCTGTCATGGATTACGAAGGTACGCCGCTGCCTATCATCGACAGTGAGCTGACATTCGGCTGGCGCCAGATGCTGGCTGCTCAGACTGAAGGTTATTCGCTGGACAGTGACGCTATTTCCAACCATCAGCGCAAAGTCGCTGAGAAGCTGGAAGACATGGTGCTGAACGGCGATCCAAACATCAACGTCGGAGGCGCGACCATTTATGGACTGCGTACTGCCCCTAACCGCGGAACCGGAACTCACGGCCTGACCCTGAACGGTGCCAGCGGCGCGCAGTGGGTTGCGGCAATCTCCGACCTGATTAACCTGCTGCATAACGAAAACTTCTATGCACCGGTGACGATCTACCTGAACTACAAAGACTGGTTCTACGCATCGGTTAACGACTATGCCGCGAACTATCCGAAGACCATCCTGTCCCGCATCATGGAAATTCCAGGCGTGGCCGCGCTGGTTCCGGCCTCCAGAGTTCCGACCGATGAACTGCTTGGCGTTGTTAAACGCCCTGACGTCGTTCAGATCCTGAATGGCATGCCGATGACCATGCGTCCGAAAGCACGCCTTAACCCGGAAGATGATTATGTCTTCTCGGTACTGGCCGCCGCAGCTCCGCAGTTCAAACACGATGCAAATGGCCAGGCTGGTTACGTTCAGCTGACCAAAGCATAACCTGTGGGGCTCCGGCCCCATCTTTTTTACGGAGGCCGCATGGCTGGTAAAGAACAACAATGGCTGCTCACCCATGACAGCCACGAACTTAAAAAGGGCGAAGTTTACAAAGGTGAAATTCTCCCGCTTTGGCTGGTTGGTAAGGCAATCCCCGTGGGAGATCAGGTGCTGGAGGTAGCGACCCCGGCCGATCTGCAAAAGCTGCAGGCTGACCTCGACGAGGCTAACGGCAAAGTAGAATCGCTAACCGCTGGTAATGCCAAGCTGCAGGCTGACCTCGACGAGGCTCAGAAACAAATCGACGAGCTGAAGAAAAAGGCGAAATAACCATGGCTGACCCAATCACAGCGGCAGACGTGCAGGCGTTCCTCGGTGAATTGGGTTACTCCATCCCGGCCGCTCTGCTCGATCCGATTCTCTGCGTGGTGAACAAGATTATCCCGTGCCTCGATGGTGCGGGATATGACGACTGCACGGCAAAGCTCATCCTGATGTATGCCGCTGCGCTCATGGCGACGTCTTCCGGTGCCCGGCGAATAAAATCGCAGGGGGCGCCATCAGGAGCGTCGCGCTCGTTCGACTACGGAGATGACGGCATTACCTGGCTGCGCGACTCGCTGGCGAAACTGGATACCAGCGCCTGCACCAGTGAACTCCCAATGAGCGCTGGCAACAGTGTGGGGCTGTTTATGGTGGTCGGGGGCTGCTAATGGCATGGGTTTCAGTTCAGCAACGGCTGCCGCGGACGTTTACCCGGGTGTGGGTGATTACCGATACCGGTGAGCAAACGACAGCGTACGTGAAAAGCGACGGCGAGTGGTTCATCAATTGCGACCGCATACGCGCCACAGGCGCTGTTGTGCTGCGATGGAGGGATAACTGATGTCTTCGGTAGCAAACTGGAGCTATACCGCGACGGCGACAATCTGGCGGCGCATACGCGATGCTGACGGTAGCGATACCGACGGCGGAGGTCAGCCGTACGGGTGGGAAGCGCCGATCGCTATCCTCTGCGACTACCAGGGTGGCCTCTCTGCAAAAATCGGTGACCTCGGCCGGGAGATCGTGGTTAAAAACACGATATGGACCGAGTACGCAACGGCGCGGGAGGGAGATTACATCCTGATTGGCGCATCGACCGATGCGGCTCCGCCGGAAGAGGCCGATGAGATTCGGCAGATCGTCCAGTTCGCAGATACGTTCGAGCGACTGGCGGACGATTTCGCACTGATTACGGGAGTCTGATTATGGGCGCTAAAGTTCGCGGCATCCGCCAGGCCAAGGCCAACCTCGATCGCATCATCAAAGACGTCCAGGGGCGTAAAGTCGTGCGGGCAATCCAGTCTGCGATGCTTATTGGCAGTGCGCAGGCTGCGCTTTACACCCCGATCGATACGTCGACGCTCATCAACAGCCAGTTCCGCGAAATCATGGCTAACGGCACCAGGGTAACCGGGCGCGTTGGTTATTCCGCCAACTATGCGGTGTATGTTCACGACCCGGCAGTGAAACAGAACTTCACGCGAGCAACGGCCCGTAAGGAGTTCTTAACGAAGGGCTTTGAAGATACCCGCAGCCAGATTGACGCGGTGGTGAAGAAGGAGCTTTCGCTATGACCCCTCCGATGTATATGCGCCTCAAAGACCTGTTTGTGG
>PPYE01275604.1_pt1 | contig 20152 bp, 19 predicted proteins | sample 1559881 | NCBI WGS metagenome assembly PPYE01 (sample SAMN08240022, study PRJNA423297) | Human gut metagenome, whole genome shotgun sequencing project.
TCAACTCCATCTACCCGGAGAGCGAGTTTCTGATCACCCTGCACGGGGCTTTCGCCCAGGCCGAGAGCGAGAGCACCAGCAGCCGGGTGCGCTGGGGCAAGCGTCAGGCCATGAAATCTGGCCACGTCGCCATGCAGTACAAGCAGCTGCTGGGCTATGAGAAGGGCCCGGACGGCAAGCCCAGGATTGTTCCGGAGCAGGCGGAGACGGTGCGCTTCATCTACGACCGCTACTTGGCAGGGGACAGCATCCGGGAGATCAAGGCGGCCCTGGAGTGCCAGAGAATTCCAACGGTCTCCGGAAAAACAGAGTGGATGGCATCCCATATCCGGAGCATCCTGACCAACGAGAAATACTGTGGGGATGTCCTGCTCCAGAAGACCTTCATCCAGGACTGCATCAGCAAGAAGGCGATCCCCAATACCGGACAGCTCCCCAAATACCTGATTCAAAACCACCATGAGGGCATCGTCAGCCGGGAGATCTTCGACGCCGTCCAGCTGGAGATGGCCCGGCGGAACGCCAAGGCGGGCGCCACGCGAAAGAGCACCCCCACTGGCCGGGGCAAGTACAGCGGCAAGCATGTCCTCAGCAACCTGCTGTTCTGCGGGGAGTGCGGGACGGCCTACCGGCGGTGCGTGTGGACCCAGCGCGGAGTCAAGCGCCCCGTGTGGCGATGTGTCAGCCGCCTGGACTACGGGAAGAAGTTCTGCACCCAGTCCCCCACCCTGGACGAGGAACCGCTCCAGCAGGCCATCCTGGCCGCCGTCAATGCCGTCATGCTGGATCGCGACACCCTGGCCCGGCAGCTCACCGCCGTCATGGAGTGGGAGCTTGCTCCGATGTTGGGTGAGAGTATGAGCCTGGCGGATATCGACCGGGCTCTGGAGGAACTGAGCAGCCAGTTCAACAGCCTGCTGGCCGAGGCGTCAGCCAACCCGGCAGAGGACTACACGGAGCGGTTCCGGGAGCTGTCCGAGTCCACCGCCCGTCTCAAAGAACGGAAGGCACAGCTGGAGGGAGCCTGCCAGGAACAGGGCCGGCTCCAGAACCGCCTGCGGGCGGTGTCGGCCGCCATGGAACACATGACGGCGGCGATGACAGAGTGGGACGAAGAGGTCGTCCACCAGCTGCTGGAGAAGGTGACGGTGCTCTCCCGGGAGAAGATCCGGGTGACCTTCCGGGATGGCCGGGAGATCGAGCAGTATGTGGCGCAGCCCAAAAGGAGGAAGCTTGCATGAAGATCTTCGCTACAGGCGACACCCACGGGAATCTTGAGCGGTTCCGCCCGGAATACTTCCCAGAGGGCGGGGAACTAACCAAGGAGGACGTAGTGCTCCAGCTGGGAGACTTCGGCGGCGTGTGGTTCGGAGATGAACGGGATGACGAGGCGCTGGACTGGCTGGAAGGCCTGCCCTTCACGTTGGCCTTCGTCTCGGGAAACCATGAAAACTACGATGCCCTTGTGAAATACCCGATAGAGAACTGGCACGGCGGCAGGGTGCGGCCCATCCGGCCCCACGTGCTCCACCTGATGCGGGGGCAGGTATTTGAGCTGGCCGGGCGTACCTTCTTCACTATGGGCGGGGCGGCCTCCCACGACATTGAGGACGGCATCCTGAGCCTGGACGATCCCAACTTTGAGCAGAAATACCTGACATTGAAGCGGAAAGAGCACACCCGATTCCGCATCGAACACCTGTCCTGGTGGAGGGAGGAACTGCCCTGGGATGAGGAGTATGCGGAGGCGCGTAAAAACCTGGACGCCCACGGTTGGGCGGTGGACTACATCCTCACCCACTGCGCCCCCACCAGCATCGCCCTCCAGTTCTCTCGGCACAATGTGGCGGATCACCTGACAGACTTCCTCCAGGAGGTCAAAGACCGGGCCCAATACCATTACTGGCTGTTTGGCCACTACCATGACAACAAAGCCATTGATACCAAGCACATCCTCCTGTGGGAGCAAATCGTGCAGATCCTATAAGCAGAAGGCCATAAGGGAAAGGGCGGCGGTTCCGCCGCCTTTTCCTTTGTGGCTTTCCAGATAAGGCAATCCGTCGGAAAGGACAAGAAGATGAACAAGCGAAAGCTGGTTGACTATACCTCAATGTACAAAGCCCTGGACACGCTGATGCAGACCGTGGAGTTGTATTTCGAGATCGGCCGGGCTGTCTGTATACGCCCGGAGAAGGGCGCGGCGGTCATGGCCGCTGAGCATCTCCAGGCAAGCTGCCCTGAAAGCAAGGGCTTCTCCCCACGAAACCTGCGACGGATGCGGGAGTTCTACCGTGCCTACGCAGATAGCCGGGGACTGCAGGCGCTGGCCCTAAAGCTGGGCTGGACGCAGAACGTGGCCATTCTGGAGGGCTGTGAAGGTAGCCAGGAACGCGCCTTGTATCTCCGGGCCGCGCTGGAGCACCGCTGGACAAAGGCGAAGCTGATGGAGCAGATCCAGGCCGGGGCATGGCTGCAGGAAGGACTCGACGAGCTGGGCAATACCTGCTATACTGAGAGCAACACAGTATCAGCGGGGTGTCTGGAGCATGAAGAAGATCCTTTTTGTGTGTCACGGCAATATTTGTCGGAGTCCGATGGCCGAGTATGTGATGAAGGACTTGGTGAAAAAGTCAGGTCTGGAGGAGGAGTTCCAGATCGCCTCGGCGGCCACCAGCCGGGAGGAGATTGGCAACCCGATCTACCCTCCGGCCCGGCGGAAGCTGGCGGAGCACGGCATCCCCTGCGAGAGCCACGCCGCCCGGCAGCTCCGCAACCACGACTACGAGGAATACGACCTGATCATTGGAATGGACAAGGCCAACCTCCGCAGCATGTACCGCATCTGCGGCGGCGACTTCAACGACAAGATGCACCTCCTGATGGAATATGCCGGCCGCCCAGGACAGGAGGTGGCAGATCCGTGGTACACGGGAGATTTTGACGCCACCTGGCGGGATGTGCTGGAGGGGTATCAGGGGTTGCTAGACCATTTGAAATACGGGGAGTGAACGACGAATGGACAAACTGATTGTCCGTGGAACAGAAGTCAGCATCCAATGGAATATGGAGCGGGATGACTATATCAGCCTGACCGATATTGCAAAAGTGAAGGACAGCGATAACCCCAGATACATTATTCAGAACTGGATGCGGAATCGGAATACGATTGAGTTCCTTGGTGTCTGGGAGTCCCTCTACAACCCCAATTTTAACCGTGTCGAATTCGATGCGTTTAGAAGCCAAGCTGGCCTAAACAGCTTCGTAATGACTCCGCAGAAATGGATTGATGCCACGGCTGCGATAGGCATCGTTTCCAAGGCAGGCCGTTACGGCGGGACTTATGCACACAAGGAAATTGCCTTCGAGTTTGCCTCCTGGATCTCGGTTGAATTCAAGCTATACTTGGTCAAAGAGTTCGAGCGGCTCAAGGCAGAGGAGATGCGGCGGTTTGGCTGGGACATCAAGCGCAATCTGGCCAAAATCAATTACCGCATCCATACCGACGCTATCAAGGAGAATCTGATTCCTCCGGAGCTGTCTGCCAAACAGATCTCTTTGGTCTATGCCAGCGAAGCCGATGTGCTGAATATGGCTCTGTTTGGTATGACCGCAAAAGAGTGGCGGGACAGCCATCCGGAGCTGAAGGGTAATATCCGGGATTACGCAAATGTTTCTCAGCTCGTGTGCCTCGCCAACCTGGAAAACCTAAACGCTGTATTTATCAGCGAGGGGATGCCACAGACGGAACGGCTGGCAAGGCTGAATGCCATAGCTATCAGTCAGATGCAGGTGCTGACACAGGACCACCGGATTGAAATGCTGAAGGATCAGACAGATGCAGGACATGGACAAGGCAATTGACGAGCTGACTTTAATGCTTCTGTACTTGACTTCCTGGCAGGAATACCCTACTGAAGGGATTCGACATAAACCGATCCGAACTGCCGAAAAGCTCCGCCTGACCTGGAAGGGCCACAACCGTAGCGCGCTGAGCCGATTGGATGCGGCGGGGCTGGTGATTAATGACTGCGGGAAAGCTCCTATCCGAATTACCCGAGACGGGGAGGCGCGTGCGCAAGATTTGCTCCGCCAGTATGGCATTTCCTGCGCGGACGCTTCCACCACCCAGACGGAGGAGCGCAGATGAGCAGTCAACGTGTCTGCCTGATGGAATACGCCGGCCACCCGGAGCAGGAGATGGCCGCCGTAGCCGCTCCGTGTTGGAGCGGCTACGCTGTTCCCTCTATATTGGCCGCGCTAGATCCCCCTTGACTGGTTATCGGAATACCGATATAATCGGGGGCGGGTGATATATATGACGATCCAACAAGTCCTGCGGGAAAGGAACCTCTCCCGCTATCAGCTCTCCAAGCGCAGCGGGATCCCTTGGGCCACGCTGGCGGACATCTGCTCGGGCAAAACGTCGCTGACAAGGTGCAGTGCCGGGACACTGAGCAAGCTCTCCACCGCGCTGGACATCTCCATGGAGCAGCTACTGACCATGACGGTGGAGCAAAAACAGGGCCAGGACGGGAAAACCAAAGACCGCTCCTATCTGGAAAAGGATTTGCCAGCCAGCCTGCAAAAAGCCCTGGATGAATATATCCAGGGAGAGGAAGAGCATGTGTCCTACATGGACTGTCTGTGGGGGGAGCTGTACGGAGCCATCAACTCCAACCAGTGGAGCAACGCCATCACGCAGGAGCAGGCGGACTACCTGAGAGCAAAATACCTGTAGTGGGGAGGAACGACCTGTGATCGATTTTACCAATTGCCCTGTCAACCGTTTCCGTGCCTATGGCGGTGCGAACGGAAATAAGATCAATATCTCCTATGAGGGCTCCAGCTATATGCTGAAGTTTCCTCTGCGCCCCAGTCGGAATAAAGAGATGAGTTACACCAACGGATGCATCAGCGAATATGTGGCCTGTCACATTTTTGAGATGCTGGGCTTCCGGGTACAGGATACCCTGCTGGGCAATTACACAGACAGTCGGGGTAAAAGCAAGCTGGTGGTTGCCTGCCGTGATTTCACAGAGGGCGGAAAGCGGCTTATTGAGTTCGCTCAACTGAAGAACACCTGCATCAACAGTGAGCAGAATGGCTACGGCAAGGAGCTGTCCTCTATTCTGCAAGCCATGGACGAGCAGACCCTCTATCCGGCGGATGAGCTCCGCACCTTCTTCTGGGATATGTTTATCGCGGATGCGTTTCTGGGCAACTTTGACCGGCACAACGGCAACTGGGGCCTGCTGGTAAATGAGAAGGAGCAAAGCGTGGAGATCGCGCCGGTCTATGACTGCGGCTCCTGTCTCTATCCGCAGCTGGATCTGCCGCACATGGCGGAGGTGCTGAAGTCGCAGGAAGAGATTGACCGGCGGATCTATGCGTTCCCAGCCTCTTCCATTGAAGAAAGCGGTGTGAAGATCCCCTATTTTGATTTTATCGCGTCCCTGCGCTATCCGGAGTGCAATGATGCACTCAGACGGGTTACCGCACGAATTGATCTGGATGGAATACAGAAGTTTCTGGATGGGATCCCGGAGCTCCAACCGCTCCAACGGGAGTTCTACCTCACCATGCTGACAGAGCGCAAGGAAAAGATACTGGACTACAGCATGGATCTCCTGATGCGGCAGGAACAGCAGCCGGGGACTCACGAGTTGACAATGTGACTGAGGGATTGCCAAGCGTGGTGGCAGAATCGCAGGTTAGGCAAGAAGGCGGGACATTGAGATGGATGCGAGGCTCATCATTACATCTGTTTCGGCCGTCAGGTCACACTAATCATGTAAGAAACCTTGGAGGAGTTGCAGATATGGAGAATAAGCAGCCGTCTATGATTGATCTGTTGATTGAGACGCATATCGGATTAAAACGTCAGGGGCCGGGGAGTCCGGAGGCTACAAACAAGGCGCTTTCCTTTCTTGACAACATTGACCAGTTCGCTCAGACTGCGGATCTGGGCTGTGGGACAGGAGGGCAGACTCTGCTCCTATCACGGTGTCTGCCAGGAACAATTACGGGTATAGACCTATTTCCTGACTTTATAGATGTATTTAAGGAGAATATCCGGGAACAAAATTTGGAGGACCGTGTAAAAGGCATCGTCGGATCTATGGATGATTTGACATTTGCGAAAAATTCTCTTGATTTGATTTGGTCAGAGGGAGCGATTGACAATATCGGTTTTGAGAAAGGGCTTTCGTATTGGCGCGGCTTCCTGAAAAAAGGCGGCTATGTCGCAGTCACTTGTCCATCTTGGATCACACATGAAAAACCGGAAGAGGTCGAGCGGTTTTGGTCTGATGCTGGGAGCCGGTTAGATTTTGTAGAGGACAATATCCGTGCTATGGAGAGGTGCGGCTATCAATACGTTGCTTCCTTTGTATTGCCTGAACAGTGTTGGATGGAGAACTACTTTATTCCCCGCGAGGCAGCGATTAAGTCCCTTTTGGAGAGGTATTCAGGAAATGGGACGGTAAAAGAATTTGCGGAACAAAATCAATATGAAGTCGAGCTATATTCAAGATACCGTCAGCACTATGGATATGTGTTTTATGTCGGCAGAGCCAGATAGACGCAAGTAAAACCAAGAAATTCTGTTAAAAATAAGTCCCCTCAATTGAGGGGACTTATTTTTGATAGGTAAGAGAAACTATACTAGACCGCAAGGAAAAGCCCAAAGTGCCAAGCTTTCTGTATAGTATTTTTCTTGTAGATCTCAGCTTAAATCTCACTCATCCAGCATCAATCGCCGTGATGGTCAGGACTAATTAGGTGCGGGGTGCCAGAAAGATTAACTATTAAGTGTCAACCCTAAAAATGAATGGATGTGGTAAAACGGCAGATGGTTCAAAAAGGGTATAGCAAAGCAGGAGCTCGTTAGAACCCCAGTGCTGGCTATCAAGAGGAATTTACGTTGCCGAGCAGTACGGCTGCCTGGATTTCTCCATAGCAAAAATAAGCCGCACCAGCTTCTTGGCAGCGTGAGAAAGCGCAATGTTGTAATGTTTGCCCTCCGCCCGCTTTTTTGCAAGGTATGCAGCAAAGGTTGGGGCCCATAGGCAGACATACTTGGTGGCGTTGTAAAGCGCATAGCGCAGGTATCTGGAACCGCGCTTCTCCATATGGGGATAGCAGTTCTTAAGTTGCCCAGATTGGTAGGTAGACGGGGACATACCAGCATATGCCAACAGCTTGTCCGGGGAATCAAAGCGGGAAAAATCGCCTACTTCGGCAAGAATCATAGCACCCATCCGAGTGCCGATGCCAGGGATGGTGGTAATGGGCGAATGCATCTCGTTCATGATGCTTTGAATGGCTGCTTCAATATCTTCAATCTCAGCGTCCAGCTCTCGGATGAGCCGGATGGTGTGGCGAAGCTCCAGTGATTTTGCAGGCATTACTGCCCCAATAGATGCTCTGGCTGACTCGCGGATATCTATGGCCTTATCCCTGTTATAGCGGCCTTTGGATGCGTTGTGAAGGATGGCTTTCAAGTGTGTTAAGTTTGTCTCGGCAATTTGTTTTGCGCCGGGAAACTCGTCCAGCAGAGCGTATACGGAAGGCATATGCAACGTTGGCGTAAGCTTTTCCAATTCCGGGAATAGGATGCAGACAAGTCTTGAAACGGAACTTTTCAGCTTCGCCCGTTCTTTTACCTTGTCAAAACGGTATCTTGTCAATGACTTTAGCTCCTCGTTGTGGTAAACTGTGTCTGTGTAGGGCTTGAGGCCTGCATCGGACAAAAGCATAGCCGCAATCGTTCGCGCATCGACCCGGTCAGTCTTCGTCTTTCTGAGACTAAGGCTCTTTCTGTAAAGGTTTGTGCGCAAGGGGTTCAAGACATAGGTGGGTAGACCATTGTCAAGAAGAAACCCGAGAATGTTGTAGCTGTAATGCCCGGTTGCCTCAAGCCCTACTTTTATGTTGTCTTGAGACGAAGAGCAGTCCCGAATTCTTTGCAGCAGAATGGTAAAACCGTCCAGACTGTTTGGGATGGTGAACACATCCGAAAGGATTTCGCCTTCCGAGTTGAGGATAAAGCAGTCGTGCTTATCCTTTGAAACATCGATACCAACAGAAACTACCATAGCAAGAACCTCCAGCGGTTAGAATTATGATGCTGCATCCACAGTGCACCTTACTTTTGTAGCCTTGTTCCACATAAACCGTCCGGCGGTATTTAACTGATTAACAAAATTGTAAGGGGCTGTGGTTGGAACCTTTCTGAAACCATCTTGTGGTAGGAGAACCCAACCAATCCACAGCATCCCTTACAGTGTAGCACAGCCCTTGGAGAGGGGCTCTAATAACTACTACTCTATAATACAAGGAGAGCCCAATGAACGTCAGAAAGCCAACCGATTACAGCGCCATGTATGGGATACTGGATCAGCTCATGGGGGCGGAGCTCCCGCAGATGGAGCTGTACTTTGCAATCGGCAGGGCCGTCTGTGCCCGCCCGGAGAAGGGCGCGGCGGTGATGGCCGCTGAGTATCTTCAGGCCAACTACCCAGAGTGCAAGGGCTTCTCCCCCAGAAACCTGCGCCAGATGCGGAGTTCTACCGGGCCTATGCCGACAATCCGGAGCTGCAGGCGCTGGCCCTAGAGCTGGGCTGGACGCAGAACGTGGCCATTTTGGAAGGGTGTGAGGACAGCCGGGAACGCGCCTGGTATCTCTGGGCTGCGCTGGAGCACCGCTGGACAAAGGCGGAGCTGATGGAGCGGATCCAGGCCGGGGCATGGCTGCGGGAAGGGCTCGACGAGCTGGGCAATACCTGCTATACTGAGAGCAACACAGTATCAGCGGGGTGTCTGGAGCATGAAGAAGACCCTTTTTGTGTGCCACGGCAATATTTGTCGGAGTCCGATGGCCGAGTACGTCATGAAAGATTTGGTAAAGAAAGCGGGGCTGGAGTATCTGTTTCAGATCGCCTCGGCGGCCACCAGCCGGGAGGAGATCGGCAACCCGGTCTATCCCCCGGCCCGGTGGAAGCTGGCGGAGCACGGCATCTCCTGCGGCGGCCACGCCGCCCGTCAGCTCCGCAACCGCGACTACGAGGAATACGACCTGCTCATTGGGATGGACAAGGCCAACCTCCGCAATATGTACCGCATCTGCGGCGGCGACTTCAACGACAAGATGCACCTCCTGATGGAATACGCTGTCCGCCCGGAGCAGGAGGTGGCCGATCCCTGGTACACCGACGACTTCGACGCCACCTGGCGAGATGTGCTGGCCAGTTGCCAGGGGCCGTTAGCCAGTTTGACAGGGAGATGACTTGGAGGTGAATGTAGTGTCGCAGGACGATAAGATTCAGCTATTTGAGAATAAGCGCATCCGCACGGCATGGGATGAGGAAGAGGAAGAATGGTATTTCTCGGTTGTGGATGTAGTTGCTGTTTTGACAGATCAGCCGACCCAGCGTGGGGCCAGCAATTATTGGGCGAAGCTCAAGGAACGTCTGAGGGCTGAAGGAGCAAATGAACTGCTGACAAATTGTCAGCAGTTGAAAATGACCGCTGTCGACGGGAAAAGACGGCTGACGGACGTAGCCACTACTGAGCAGCTCTTGCGCATCATTCAGTCCATACCTTCTTCCAGGGCGGAACCCTTTAAGGCGTGGCTGGCAGAAGTGGGGAGGGAACGCATTGAGGAGACTATTGATCCGGAGCTGACCATCGACCGAGCATTGGAGACCTATGTAAAGAAGGGCTACACCCGGGAATGGATCAACCAGAGGCTCCAGGCAATCCAGGTGCGTAAAGAACTGACAGATGAATGGGAGACGCGCGGCGTTCAGAAGAACGTGGAATACGCCATCCTGACCGATGAGATTTCCCGTGCATGGTCTGGTATGACTACCCGCCAATATAAGAAGCTGAAGGGCCTGACAAAGGAGAACCTCCGGGATAATATGACAACACTGGAGCTGGTTCTTAATATGCTGGCCGAGGCTACCACGACCGAGTTGTCCAAGGAGCACCAGCCGGAGACTTTTTCAGAGAATCAGGAGATCGCCCGGCGTGGCGGCAGGATCGCAGGTCAGGCCAGGCGGGCTATTGAGGCGGATACTGGGAAGCCTGTCATTACATCAAAAAACGCCGCACAGCTTAACCAAGTGGTCATGGATATGATCGAAGGCACGGTGGATCGGGAGAAACGTAATGGAGAAGATTTGTCCAAAGAATAAGGATGGAGCACCAAATAAGCATTTGCTTTTCTTACAATGATCAGCTACAATGAAACAATATATGGTGCCTTTGAGAATTGTAAAGTAATATCGGATATATCGAAAATATCCAGATTGAAGTTCGGTTTCATAAAAATAACCACACCTTTCGGTGTGGTTATTTTTATGGATACCGTGAGGACTTCACATGCCCGGCGGAAGTGAATTCCGCCTGCACCAAGGTTTTGGCCTTCGGCCAAAACACTTGCACGGCGCAAAAGCGCCGCGGGCCAGAAGGCCGCTTCAGCGAAATGCTGTATCTTTTTCGTATGCATATGCCAAAAAGCAGGCTCTCCGCTGCCGCGGAAAGCCTGCTTTTTGTATAGACTGGGTGCCGCATACGGCCAATCGGGCTTCGTGCGAGTGCTCGCCCTCTAGAGAAGGGACTCCTTGCTCGGACTTCGGGCGTACCCACCTGAATGCTCCTACTCGCTCTGAAGAACCGGAGCATTTTCGTCCGCAGTTTTTATTGGTATCCCCTCTGCCTGCGGGAATGGGATGGCACCCAGCCGTCCATTGCTACCGCACTAGGACAATATTCTTTGCAATACCGGGCAATTTTTTGCTCTAGCATGATGTCAGATCGCCTGTGGCCGGATTATCGATGCATTTTCCCTTCTTCGTAAAGCGGGAGCCATGGCATGGGCAGTCCCAGGTGTGCTCCTGGGAATTCCATTTCAGCGCGCAGCCCATATGGGGACATCGCTTGGTTGTGGGGGCCAGCAAGCCGACGGCCGCCTCAAATCCATTGACGACCAGTTGAGGGCGGAGGACTGTGCGGGAAGGCGAAAACACCTCTGCGAAAGGGTTGGTCTTCCCCTGCACAAGGTCACTCAATAGCATGGCGGATACCATAGAAGATGTCATTCCCCATTTGTTAAACCCGGTAGCTACATATAAGTTTGATGTGGAGGAGGAATAAGGGCCGATATAGGGGACGCCGTCCAAACTCATGCAGTCCTGAGTAGCCCACTGGTACTTCTCTGTAGCACCCGGATAATACCGCCGGGCAAACTCCCTCAGCTCTCTCCATGCTCCGCCCCGCTTTCCCGTGCGATGCCCGCCGCCGCCCACCAGCAGCAAATCCCGTGCGTTTCGGAATGACATCCCCTCCTGCGCCTCATCCACATACATACCGTCCACATCCGGGGCGTTTTCCAGGGCAATGACGTAGGAGCGGTGCTGATACAGCTTTAGAAAATAGCTGCCGTGTTTGTTGAGGAACGGGAAGTGTGTGGCCACGATCACCGCCTTTGCCGCCACTTTACCGCTGTCCGTCACGGCTGTCGTGCCAATCAGCTCCCGCACCGGCGTGTGCTCATAGATGTGCAGGCCCTTTGCAAGGCAGCAGACGAACTTCAGGGGATGAAACTGGGCCTGGTTGTGCACCCTGACAGCGCCAGCCACAGGAAAGGGAAGTGGAAGATGCTCCACAAAGTCCCCGTGGAAGCCCAGCCTTTCCATGGCCGACAGCTCCTGTTCCAGCTTTCTTTGCTCTTCCAACGCATAGACATAGGCATCTTTTTCCTCAAAATCACAGTCCATACCAGAACACAGCTCCCGGTATTTTTGCAGAGCCGCCTTCTGGGCGCAGAGGTACTGTCCCGCCCGGCCGATGCCGAATCTGCGCAGCAGCTTGTCATAGATAAGGCCATGCTGAATGGTAATTTTAGCGGTGGTATTCTTTGTGATACCGCCGCACACCGTTTCCGCTTCCGTCAGAACATAGGGTACTCCGGCGCCGTGCAGCAGATAGGCGCACAGGATGCCCGCCATACCGCCCCCGATAATGAGGACATCGGTGGAAATATCCCCCTTTAGGGGGGCAAAATCCCTGTGCTCTCCGGTCTGTTCCCACACTGATTTCATATGCTTTCCTCCCCAATTCATGTCTTGGGGATAGTGTTTTGCAGCCTTGGTTTTTTCATACCTGATTTAGAGAACAAGCTGATGCGTGTATCCACAGGCTCAGAAAAATGTATACAACAGAAGCAGACGGACGGCGGCCTGTTTTTTACAAGCCGCCGCCCGAAATCAGAGCGCTGCACAGAGCCGCGCTCTACTGATTGATGATTTCCGCTTTGCAGGTGGAGACAAAAGCAGGGTCGCTGCTGTTGGGCCCTACCACAACCACCATCCCAAATTCATTGCGTATAATACTTCCATTGGCCACGGTCTGCCCTCCGGCATTGATGGCGACGCCGGTTGTGCCCACCGGCAAATAGGACCGGATGGCAGCCTCACAGTCGGCATCGCATCCCGTGGGAGGTGGAACCGGTACGGGCAGATAGGTGATGGCATTGTTATAGGAGGCACTGGTAATGCGCACCGAGGCAATACGACAGATGGAGACAGCCTCCTGAGGCACCCCCTGGCTGTTGACTAGCTGGAGCAGTCCGGCATTCGGCCCGGCAGGGAGCAGCGAACCGAGGCGACCACTGCTGTTATTTCCGCTATCCATAGCGACTACCGCATTATCACTCGGATAGAGCTGGATGAGCTGCTGGAGCACATTCCGCATCTGTTGAACACAGGCGCAGCCCACCGCAGCGGCAGTTGGACCAGTGGGGCCGGTAGGACCAGCCGGCCCGGTTGCTCCAACAGGCCCCGTACTTCCTGGCGCTCCGTCTCTGCCCTGCGGCCCCGTCGGTCCGGAGGGACCCTGCGGCCCGGTAGGGCCGGTCTCACCCGCTGTCCCAGCTGGGCCTGTAGCCCCCATGGGTCCGGCCGGGCCCGTCGGCCCGGTGGCTCCAACAGGCCCCGCACTCCCTGGCGCTCCGTCTCTGCCCTGCGGCCCCGTCGGTCCCACAGCACCAGTAGGGCCCGGACTACCCGGAATGCCTTGCGGGCCCGTCGGGCCTTGCGGCCCTACCGGCCCTGGTACAGGGCAGCAGACCGGACAACACACCGCTCTTTGCACCTGCTCATCAAAATGGCCGTTCGGCCGATAAACATTCATAACAACTGGCACGACCCCTTTATAGCATAGTTGGGCACTCGCCCATATCAGCATATGCAGCGGCACCGCGCCCGGACATAGGTACTCAACAGGCAAAAACAGAATTCTGAAAGTATCAGGCGTCAAAAGCACAGCGGCCCATGGCCTGCACACAGGCCTGGATGGCGGCTGAATCCGGCATGGCAGGAATGGCGCCCTTGGCGGTTGTTGTCAGGCCGCCCGCAGCATTGGCGACACGGGTGGCGGATACCCACTCCTCCAGGGTGAGCGCCTCCAGTGCGGTCCGGCCCCGGCCTGGGATCTGCGCAAGCAGGGCGCCCCAAAAGGCGTCTCCTGCCCCTGTGGTATCCACGGCGTTTACGGGAAAGGCGGGCAGAGCCCCCTCCCCTGACGGTGTGCGGAAATACGCCCCCTCCTTGCCCCGGGTAATAAAGACCGCAGACGGTCCCATAGCCTGAAGCTTTTCGGCCCCACCAGGCAGGGTGCTCTCTCCGGTAAGCAGACACATCTCCTCTTCGCTCACCTTCAGTATATCCGTTAGCTCCAGGGCGGCACAGAGCGCGCGGCGCGCAGCTTCCACACTAGGCCAAAGGAAAGGACGGTAGTTGGGATCATAGCTGATAAGAGCCCCTGCCGCCCTGGCCCTCCGTGCGGCCCACAGGGTGGTTCCGCGGCAAGGCTCCTTGGTGAGGGAGACGGAGCCAAAGTGGAATATCCGGCATCCCTCCAACAGGGTGTCATCCACCTCCTCTGGCCGGAGCATCACATCCGCCCCTGGATCTCGATAGAAGGAGAAGGAGCGGTCGGAGGTGGGAGAGTCGGAGTCAAAGCACACCACAGAGATCCCCTGCTCCTTGGCAGAGTTGATGGTATCCGCCAGGGCGGTGGAGTTCACGCAGGTGACTGCGATGCCCTTGGGACTCTGGGCAATGACCTGCTCCAGAACAGCCACCTGACCGGCCACATCAGAGTCGGTTTGGCCGGTATACTTGGTAGTAACACCCAAGGCGTTTCCAGCATCCTCCATGCCCTCAAAGCAGTGCTTCCAGTAATCGATGCCGGACAGGAAACTGACCATGTAGTACTCGTCGCTTTCGTTGCCGACGAACGCTCCGGCCGCAGCCTGCGTGCCGTCCCCTCCAGCGTTGGGGGAGTCTTCGGGTGCTTCGGCCGGGGAGCAGCCGAACAGGGACAGGGAGAGCGCCAGTGCAAGAATAAGTGCCAGTGCCTTTTTCATTGTGGGTTCCTCCTTTTATTTTTCTTGGCGGTATTGCCTGCGCCCGCGCCGGGCGCCGGATCACGGATTACGGCCGCAGGGCAGGTTTCCTGCGCCCCAGGCCCAGCATGCGCTGGAGGAAGCTGTTGCCGCTTTTTCGGTGGCTCATATAGTCGATGGTAACGGCGATGACCAGGATAGCGCCCTGGACGAAATCCTGCCAGTAGACGGACACATTCATCATAACCAGGGCAGAGTCCACAATCTTCAGCAGGAAAATGCCGAGAAATGTGCCCAGGATACCGCCCAGGCCGCCGGTCATGGAGGTGCCGCCGATGACCGCGGCAGAGATAGCGGTGGTTTCCGCGCCCTTGGACAGCTCAGGGGTGGCAACATTGAAGCGTGCGAGAGAAAGGATACCGGCCAGTGCTGAGAGCAAGGCGATGACCACATAGACGAAGATCTTGACCCGGTCTACATTGATACCGGAGAGCTTGGCGGCATTTTCATTGCTGCCCACATAGTAGATGTTACGGCAGGCATTGGACTTCTTGGTAAAGATAAGGGCCACCACGGTGACCAGCAGGAAGATCAGGAACAGCACGGGGATGCCGAATACATCGCCGGTGGCCAGAAAGCGGAAGCTGTCCGGCAGATAGCCGGACACCGACAGGGGGGAGCCTGTGGTGATAATGTAGGCCACACCGCGGGAGAGGTTCATCATGGACAGGGTGACGATGAAAGGCGGCAGTCCCACCTTGCTGACCATAAAGCCGTTGAACAGTCCGCATACGGCTCCCGCAGCCAGAGCAGCCAGGCAGGCCACCCAGATGTTGACCCCCATCAAAGCCATCTGGCCGGCAATGACGCACGTCATGGCGGCCACGCCGCCCACGCTCAGTTCAATGCCTCCCAGAATCAGAGCCAGGGTCAGTCCGATGGAGAGCAGGCCGTCGGTGGCCACACTCAGGGCGATGCTCTTCATGTTGGAGGGCTGGATGAACTTTGGATTGACGATGGCCACGATGGCCACCACAAGCAAAATAATGAGAAATACGCTCATCTCGCGCTGCCGGAGCAACCGCTTCAAAAGCTCCGGTCCCGTCCGCTTTATCTCGCTCTTCTGTTTCATTGCCGCAACTCCTTTTCCGCAAGCTGCTCGCCGGAGGCAAGCTTCATGATATTCTCTTCCGTCACCTCTTCGCCTTCGAGGAAGCCCGCCAAGCACCCTTCGTGCATGACTGCCACCCGGTCGGACACGCCGATGACCTCAGGCAGCTCACTGGATACCACAATCACACCGACGCCGCTCTCTGCCAGTTGACGCAGAAGCGCGTGGATCTCCCGCTTTGCACCCACGTCAATGCCGCGGGTGGGCTCATCCATGATGACGACCTTTGGGGCCAGAGAAAGCCACTTCCCGATCAGGCACTTCTGCTGATTGCCGCCGGACAGGCTGCTGATGGGGTATTCAATGCCCGGAATTTTGATGGCCAGTTGCTCTACAAATCGGTTGGCCAAGCTTCGCTCCAGCTTGTCGTCCAGCCAAATGCCATGGGAGACTCCCTTCATGTTGGCGCTGGACATATTGTTTTTGATACTCATCTCCAGAAACAGGCCCTGGGTTTTGCGGTCCTCGGTCAAGTAACAGATGCCTGCATCCACAGCGTCACGGTAGGTGTGGAAGGCACAGGGCCTGCCGTTGAGCACTACCTGGCCGGAACGGATGGGATCAATGGCGCACAGACCGCGCATAACCTCGCTCCGTCCCGCGCCCACCAGCCCGGCAAAACCCAGGATCTCCCCCCGCCGCAGGGCAAAACTGACTTCGCGGAAGATACTGCCGGTGAGGCCGTTGACCTCCAGAACCGGATCGTCCGCTGCGATACAGCTGCTCTTGGTTGGGTAGAGATTTCCCAGCTCACGGCCCACCATAGCGCGGATGATATCGTCTGCACAGATATCTCCGGTGTCCATGGTAGTGACATAGGTACCATCCTTGAACACAGTGACCCGGTCGCAGATTTCAAAGATTTCCGCCATGCGGTGGGAGATGTAGAGAATGCTGATTCCCCTACCGCTCAATTCCTTTACCAAATCAAAGAGCCGGGCAGTCTCCTTTTCCGTGAGGGAGGAGGTTGGCTCATCCAGAATCAGCAGCTTGCAGTTGAGTGAAACCGACTTCGCAATCTCAATGATCTGTTGTTCAGAGACAGTCAGCTCACTGACCAGCGCGCTGCTGGGAAAATTGGCGTTGAACTGCTTCAGAACCATGTCGGCATCCGCCCAGAGGCGTTTGAAATCAATCATTCCCCCCTTGTGGGGCAGACGCCCGATGAAGATATTCTCCGCCGCCGTCAGGTGGGGGCACAGGCTCAATTCCTGATGAACAAAGCCTATGCCGATATCCTGGGCTTCTTTGGGACTCCTGGGGGCAATAGGCGCGCCTTCAAACAAGATCTCGCCCTCCGTGGGCGGAAACACGCCGCCGATGATGTTCATGAGGGTAGATTTCCCGGCACCATTCTCGCCGCACAGCGCGTGAACCTCGCCAGGCCGCACCTGGAGCTGTACCTGATCCAGCGCCCGGGTTCCGGGAAAGACCTTTGTCACACCCCGTACCTCCAACCGATACTCGCTCATACAGCCTCCTCCTGTTCTTTTGTCAGCGATAAGCCCCCCTGCCTCAGCAGGGTCTTCAACTGAATGGCCGCCGCGCCGATTGCCGTCCCATACTCACCCAGATTGGACACCCGCAGCTTGACCCTGCGCCCGGCAAAGCGCATCCGGCGGATCTTGACCACTTTTTGGATCTGTTCGATTAAAAGCGACTCATTTGACATTCCGCCGGCCAGTACGATCTTCTCGGGATCCAGCAGATTTATGTAGCTGGCAATGCCGATGCCGATGTATTCTCCCGCCCTCCGAACCAAGTCCAGTGCGGCCACATCCTGCTCCCGGGCGGCAGCGAACACGGTCTTGGCCTCCACCCGCTCAATATTGCCGCCTGCCAACTCCAGAATACGGGTTTTGACTCCGCTGGAAATCAGGTTACGGGCCTGCTGGGCAATCGCTCGCCCGGAGGCTACCGCCTCCAGGCAGCCGTTGTTGCCGCAGGTACACAGCGGCCCATCCTTCTCCACCGTGATGTGGCCCAGCTCCCCTGATGTCCCAGAGGCACCGACGCACAGCTCTTCGTTTTCAATGGCCGCTGCGCCGATGCCATAGCCAAGGTTGATGCAGATAAAATAGTGATACCCCACACCTGAACCAAAGAATTGCTCCCCCAGCGCCATAGCCCGGTTGGAGTTCTCCAGCCGCATAGGCCAGCGGATACTGGTCCGTTGTAAAAGCAGCCGCCCCAGCGGCTCCAAAAGCGCTACATCCTCCCAATGAAAATTGGGGGAAAAGAGTACCCTTCCCTGGTCCAGGTCCAGAATCCCCGGCACACCCACCCCAACGCCCAGGACCCGGTGGAGCGGGATACCGCTCTCGCGCAATAGCTGATCAATCAGCTCTGCGGCGGTCTGAATGACCGCGTCGGCATCTTCCGGTACCGGAATGGGACGCTTTGCCTTTGCAACAGGCATTCCATTGAGATCCATCACAAGCGCCCTCAGCACGGTTGGAGCAAAGTCGATCCCGACGCTGTAATAGCAGTCCCCAGCAAACTCATACATTTCGGGGCGCTTTCCGGACGCGCCCTCCTGCCTCCCACAGGAGCGTACAATACGGTTGTCCAACAACTCATCTGTGATCTTGATTGCGGTCGGCAGGCTCAGCCCCGTCCGGCGTGCGATCTCAGCCTTGTTGATAGCGCCTCTCTCCCAGATTGTTTTCAGCACCAGCCTCCGGTTCATCAAAGCTAAAGTGAATTTATCAACACGCACGTGAAAACTCCTTTTCCTCTGCCCATTCCCCTTTAAAATACCCAAATGCTCTTATTCTTTTATACTAAGTTAAGTTAACTAACTTAATGAGGCAATTGTAGCGCCATGCACAAGAAATGTCAATCCCTCTTTTCTATTTTTGGCGTTTCGAATGATGCAACTGAAAACCTTTTGTATATTATACCGAAAGGTTTTTGAATATAGCATAAAATCAGGGGCGACATTTTAGCAAAAATGCCGCCCCTGGTCTGATCCACCGGAATCAATAGTAATGCTCAAGTCTTGGCACCCGCCAGCCGTTGTAAGAGATAATATGGGCCGCCCCAATGGCCGTTCCATAGTCGCCGCGGGTTCCCAAACGGAGCGTCACATGGCGTCCCGCCTGCCGCATCTGCCGCATTTGCATACTATGGGCTACCCGGTCGAAAAACAGCGGACCGTTTCTTGTCAGGCCTCCGCACAAAACGATACAGTCCGGATCCAGGATATTGATCGCCATGGCCAGTCCGATTCCGATATAGTCAGTAGCCTTGTCCACAATCGAGAGGGCTACCGCATCTCCCTTGGCCGCCGCCTCAAAGACCAGCTTGGCGTCAATCCGCTCCGATGCGCCGCCGCACCGCTCCCGCAGGCTGGTAGGGAGACCACTGCAAACGGCGTCTCTGGCCTGCAGGGCAATGGCCTCACCGGAAGCTACCGCCTCCAGGCAGCCGGAGTTTCCACAGGCGCAGAGCGGACCGTCTTTGCAGACAGTGATGTGTCCCAGCTCACCGCTGGTGCCGCTGCTGCCGTAGTAGAGCTGATTGTTCTGCATCAGAGCTGCACCGATACCGTGTCCAATGTTGACACATAAAACGGTATGGGTGCCGCTCTCTCCGCCATCCCCGCGCCAGCCACTCTCCGCCAGTGCCAGTGCCCGATTGGCGTTTTCGACCAACACGGGGTAGGACAGCCGGCTCTGAAGCCAGCTCTGAAGCGGAATATCGCTCCAGCCAAAGTCCGGGGAGAAGAGAATATGCCCGGTATCCCGCTCGATGAGGCCGGGCATCGCCACCCCCACTCCGGCCAACCGATCCAGTGCAACTCCGGATTCCAGCAGACTGCTCTGAATCCGCTCGCACAACCGGTCCACAAATGCTTCAACAGGCTGGACCTCCCCCGTTTCCACCATGGTTCCGTATACTACCTTCTGCGCCAAATTCATCAGCACCAGTCGTATGGTCCCACGGCCAATATCCACCCCCATATAATATTCGCTTTCGGGCACCACGCTTAACAATTCCGGCGGTTTTCCGCCGCTGCTCTTTCCCTTTCCCACAGCTCTCACCAGACCGCGGTTAATCAGATTTTCCGTGATGGTCATGACGGAGGGAAGGCTCAGCCCAACCCGTTTTGCAAGCGCAGCACGGCTGATGGGGCCCTCCAGAATGATCGTCCGCATAACGTTGCTCTTATTGGTGGGAGCTGCCCGATAGCGGTCGGCCCACGGGGTTTTGGGCATAGTGATACCTCCTTTTTTTACTACTTTTCTAAAGTATATCGCATTCAAATATATATCACAAGTAAACCGTACCATTTTTTGCAGATCAAGACGATTGACAATATCTCAGCCGTGTTTTAAAAACCGTTCTACCAAAAGTCTACCAGAAATGCCTTGGAATCCTTTGGGTTCCAAGGCGTTTTCACTTTTCCCGCTCCCGTATTGTCTACCAAACGTCTACCATAGCAACCTTTTGATTCTGTTTCCCCGCCTTTTATATCTCTATCCCTCGAAATGTGCATTGTTTCCTCCCCTGAAAGGGGCGTCATACGCCCCTCTGGCTCAAAATTCAGAAGGAGGAAATCCAAA
>PPYE01433033.1_pt1 | contig 20144 bp, 17 predicted proteins | sample 1559881 | NCBI WGS metagenome assembly PPYE01 (sample SAMN08240022, study PRJNA423297) | Human gut metagenome, whole genome shotgun sequencing project.
GTTCGGGGGCGGCGTGGGGCTGTGGGGGCTGTGTCTGCTTTCCTACGCCCTGTTTGCGGTGGCCAAAGGCCCCGAAGCCGCCCTGGCCCTGTGCGCCTGCGCCGCGGCTGTGGTGATGACCGTGCTGTTCCGCAAAGCACGGGTGCTCCGGGCGCTGGCCTTTCCGGTGCTGCTGGGCGGGCTGTTTGCCCTGGTCTATTCCCTGCTGTACGCCGCCGGGACCGGCACCAGTATGCAGTTTTCGGTCTTTTCTTTGCGGGATACCCTGACCTACGCCCGCCTGGAGCCCCTGGCCGACCGCCTTTGCCGGCTGCTGCCCGGCACCGGGTATCTGTGGCTGGTGGGCATCGGGGTGGCCAACGTCTTTTTCTTCTGCCCCTTCCAGTTCTGTCTGTGGGCCCGGGGACTGCCCCGCGCCCTGCGCCATCTGCCCCGGCTGGACGTGGCCCGGCTGGCGCTGCATGCCGGGACCATCGGGGGATTTCTGGCCTATCACCTTTTCCGGCACGAAAGTTCCAGCCAGGTGTATTTCGGGCTGTTCGGTATGCTGTGCATGAGTATTCTGGCCGCCGGACAGCTGCCCCGGCTGCGCCGGGCCAAACACCCGCCCCTGCTCACCCTGGGGGCCGGATGCGTGGGGCTGGTCACCGCCCTGTGCATGGTTTTGGCCCTGGGCAGCAAGGGACTGGCCGTGCTTTCCACCCTGCCGGAGGGCGGGGCTTTCACCCCCGCCGCCGTCACCGCCTGCGATGAACAGGCCGGGCAATGGCTGCGACAAAACCTGCCCGCGGGGGCGGTGTTTCTGACCAACCGCACCAGCGGCCTGCCCGACCCGGACAACCAGGACGGCATTTCCAACGTGTACACCGCCTTTTCCGGCGCCCAATGCTATATGGAGGGCTGGACCTACGCCATGAGCAACATGGGCGTGCCCGCCGATGAGGTGGAACACCGCCGGGCGGTGGTGGCCGCGGTGTTTGACCCCGCCACCCCTGCCGACGAGCGGGAAGTTCTGTGCCGCCGCGAGGGCGTGACCTGCCTGGTGTGGGCCAAGCGCTGGCCGGGCAGTCTGCCCCCGGGCAAACATCCGGTGTTTGAGAACGCCGAGGTAGCCATATACTGGGTGTAATTTCTCTGCCCCAGGCTTCCCCCCTGTGGTACAATAGAGAAAAGGGGACTTTGTGCCCCTTGGAACCGCAGAACAGGAGGTATGCACAATGCGGAAGAATTTTGGAGCCAAACCCTGGACCTATCCCCAGCCGGTTTTCATCATTGCCACCTATGGGGAGGACGGCACCCCCGATGCCATGAACGCGGCCTGGGGCGGCATCAGTGACGACACCCAGCTGTCCATCTGCCTGGGCGCCGGGCACAAGACCACCGCCAACATTCTGGCCCGCAAGGCCTTTACGGTCAGCATGGCCACTGCCGACCAGCTGGTGCCCTGCGACTATGTGGGCATCGCTTCGGGCAACACCGAACCCAACAAGCTGGAAAAGACCGGCTGGCACACCACCAAATCGGAATTTGTGGACGCCCCCCTCATTGACGAGCTGCCCATGGCGGTGGAATGCCGCCTGGTGAGCTATGATCCCGAATCCTGCCGCCTGGTGGGCGAGATCGTCAACGTCAGCGCCGACGAGGCGGTGCTGGACGCAGCCGGCAAGATCGACCCGGACAAGCTGCAGCCCATCACCTTTGATCCCATCCACAACGCCTACCGCAAGCTGGGCGAAAAGGCGGGCAACGCCTTCCGGGACGGCGCCGCCCTGAAGTAATTCCAACCGCAAAAAGCCCCGTATCTTTCCCAGGGAAAGATACGGGGCTTTCGGTTTCAGGCGGCCTGCCGCTGCCGGATAAAGCTTTCAATGGCGTCCACCGTCTGGGTCTGCTGCTCTTCGGCGGAGATGGCGGCCGGTGCGTCCCCTTTCTGGGGGCCGTAGTTGCCGAACTGGGCGTGGTTGCCGCCCTGAATTTCCACCACGTTTTCGGTGTAGTCCAGTTTGTCCTCCACACTCTGGTTCAGCGAACCGTACACCGTCAGAGTATCGGCGGGGGGATAGTCGCCGTAAATGTAGGCGCCCAGCAGAATCAGGCCGTCCACCGCCTCCGGGTGGTCGGCGGCAAACTGGGAAGCCATGGCCCCGCCCATGGAATGCCCGGCGATATACCAGTGGCTGTACTGCGGGAAATCGGCCATCACATCCGCGGCGGCATCCGCATCAAAAATGGCCATGTGAAAGGGCATGTTCACCAGAATGCAGGTCACCCCGGTCTGCCGGATTTTGTCCAGCAACGGCAGGTAGGCGGTTCCTTCCACCTTGGCCCCGGGGTAAAAGATCAGGGCCGTATCCCCCGGCACCGACGGCGCCAGGATGGTCAGATTGTCCTGCACCGTGATGCCGCTGCCGTCGTTCATCACCGCCAGAGCCACGTCCTCGGCCCGGTAGTAGTCGGACACATACCACAAAAAGGCCCCCGCCAGCAGGGCCAGCACCGCCAGCACCACACCCAGCACCCGCAGGGCTCTGCGCTTGCCTGTCTTCTTCTCTTGCATTCACCATTCACCTGCGCTTTCCCTTGTATTTCTATCTGTAAGTATAGGAATTCTTGTTTCCGCCGTCAACCGCCCCACCTGAACACCGGTTACAAAAACCTGCCCGGCGCTTAACAACGCCTCTCTTGTGAGGGGGCCGGATTGTGGGATACAATACAGATACAGCCCCCGGGACGCTGAATCCAGACAAAGAGAGGTATTATCCTGATGGAAGCCATTTCCCGCACTCTGGGCGGCAACATCGCCGCCCTGCGCAAAGCCAGAGGTATGACCCAGGAACAGCTGGCTGCCCGGGTGGGCGTTTCCGCCCCGGCGGTGAGCAAATGGGAGACCGGCAGTTCCTGCCCGGACATCGCCCTGCTCTGCCCCCTGGCCCGGGCGCTGGACACCGACGTGGACACCCTGCTGCAATTTGAACAGACCCTTTCCGATGAAGAAGTCACCGCCCGGATGAACGCCCTGCTGGACCAGGCCCTGCACGGCGGCCCCGACACCCTGGCCGCGGTCCACAGGCAGCTGACCGACCTTCTGCACCAGTATCCCAACTGCACCTGCTTACAGTATAATGCCGCCGCGGCTTATGATTCCTTCCGGCTGTTTTTCCCCACCGCGGAACCGTCCCTGCAACAGGAATGGAAGGACCGCAAGCGCACTTTGCTGCGCCAGGTGCGGGACACCGGCAACGCCGCCTACTGGCAAGGAGCCACCATCAGCCTGGCCGCCATGGAAATGGCCGACGGTGACCCGGAACAGGGCGCCGCCCTGCTGAAGGAACTGCCCGAGCGAACGGGGGACCCATCCGGTCTGTGGCCCCTGTATTACCTGAAAACCGACCGGCCGGAGAAGGCCCTGGAACTGACCCAACAGCAGCTGTACCGGTCGGTGTGCCAGGTCATTTCCGCCTTGGTGACCATGACCAATCCCAAACTGCTGCCCGAAACAGCCAAGCGCCACAAGGTGTGTGCCGCTTACCGGGCGGTGGCCCAGGCCTTCGGCCTGTCGGATATGAGCGACGGGCTGCTGCTGGAACTGTATCTGGAGCAGGGTGACACCGAACGGGCCGCCACCTGCTTTGTACGGTATGTGGACAGCATACTGGCTCCCGTTCATCTGCCGGACCCCGACCTGTTTGCCCCGGGTCTTCCCGCCCGGCCCGGCCAAACGCCCCAGGGCTCGGTGCGGGAGATGCACCGCCTGGCGGCACGGGAACTGGCCCAGGACGAACGCTGCCGGCCGCTGTGGGATTTTCCTGCCTGCAAGGAGGCCCTGGAACGGCTGAAAGCCGAAGGGTAAGCGGCGGCTTGACAAACGCTGCCCCTTCTTAAAAAACCATTTTTCCCCGCAGGTCTGGAGTTTGCCAGACCTGCGGGGACTTTTTGAGGTCTTTTCGTTGATGGATGCGACATCAGCAAGTGCGTGCAATGTTTGCGTCCATCATTGATATTTTTTTTGTTTCTGGCATAATTTTAAGTAATTCATCATGATTTTGACAGGGCTGTCCCTGTACTTGCCCTTTGTACCCAGGAGAAAACGCGGCATTCCATCGTTTTTTGCTTTTCCGGTCAGGGCCACCATTACTTTTTGCGGAGGATTTCTTCATGAACTCGCTGGAAATCAGAAGAGAAAACGGGAAAATATTTTGTCCCCTGACAAAATCCTGGAATCTGGAAACACCGGAGGAAAGGGTACGACAAAATTACATCCGGAAACTGGTCGAGGATTACGGTTACGCCCTGGACCAGATGGCGCAGGAAGTAACGGTGAACAACTCTCACCGCGGGCAGGGAAAGGCCCGCGCCGACATTGTCATCTGGAAAACCCCGCAGGACAAGGATGAAGGCAAATCCGCTTTTATCGTGGTGGAATGCAAGGCCGAAAGTGTGCGAATCCGGGAAGAGGACTATTACCAGGGGGATAACTATGCCTCCTGGGCCGGCGCCAGTTTTTTTGTCACCACCAACGAGAAGGAAACCCGCTATTTTACGGTGGACAAACAGATGCTGCCCAAAAAGCTGGTGGAGGTTGTGGCCCTGCCCACGGCAGAAGAGGCCCAGGATGACAAGAAGGTCCGCGAACTGCTTACCAAAACCAAGACATTTACCCGGGACGAATTCACCCGAGTCCTTCGCGCCTGCCACAACATCATCCGTAACAACGACAAGCTTTCTCCCGAAGCCGCTTTTGATGAGATCAGCAAGATTCTGTTTATGAAAATCCGCTATGAGCGGGACCAAAACGGCGGCGAAGTCTTTACCCTGACAAAGTATCAACAGCTGGAAAAGGACTACGAAAAGTATGTCCGGCCGACCTTGAAAAATCAGGGGGTAGACCTGCCCTATATGCAGATCATGTTCAATCAAACCAAGGAGATGTTCAAGGACGACCATCTGTTTGACAAGGATGAATCGATCAAGATCCGCCAGAACAGCTTTGAGCAGATTCTTACAAAGCTGCAATCCTACAACCTGTCCGATACCCAGGACGATGTGAAAGGCATTGCCTTTGAACAGTTTTTGGGAACCACCTTCCGGGGCGAGCTGGGACAATTTTTTACGCCGCGCACCATTGTCAATTTCATGACCAACATACTGGACCCCAAAGAGGGCGAAACCATCTGTGACCCCACCTGCGGCAGCGGCGGTTTTTTGATCAAGGCCTTTGAATATGTGCGGGAACAGATTGAGGAAGACATCCGGGATGCCAAGATCCGGCTGCGGGCCGAACTGGAGGGCAACGGGTACGACACCCTTTCCGAAAAGGAACAGCTGGCCATCAACGAGCGTATCGAGGCCATGCAGGCAAAGCTGAACGCGGAACTGGACCCGAAGACCGAAAACGGCCGCCTGCACAATCTGTCCTGTAACTGCATTTACGGTACTGACGCCAACCCACGCATGGCGCGGACTTCCAAAATGAACATGATCATGCACGGTGACGGACACAGCGGGGTTCACCACCATGACGGCCTGCTGAACATCGACGGCATATTTGAAGAACGGTTTGACGTCATTCTCACCAATCCGCCCTTCGGTTCCCGCATTGACAAAAGCCTGAAGATCACAGAGGCCGACCGTTTTACCGATGAAAAGCTGATTGAACGCTACAAAGCCAAATACGGCAAGGCTTACGAAGAAGCACTGAACCAGGTAAACAAGCATATTGGGAAACCCTTGTTGGAGCTGTATGATTTAGGCACCATATCCGGCCTGACTGAAGTCCTTTTTATGGAACGTTGCCTGAAGCTGCTGAAAAAGGGCGGCCGCATGGGCATGGTGTTGCCGGAAGGTGTCCTGAACACTTCCAACATGCAAAAGATCCGGGAATACTTTGAGGGAAAAGCCAAACTCATCCTGATTTGCTCCATTCCCCAGGATGTGTTCATCGCAGCGGGCGCCACCGTAAAACCTAGCCTTGTTTTCTTCAGGCGTTTTACCGAGGAGGAGGAACAGCAGTATGCCAGAGCCAAGCAACAGGCCCTGGACACGGTCCGCCAGAAATACGTGGGGGGCATCCACGCTCTGGAAGAGCAGATCCAGCAGGAAAAAGCCAAAAAGGACCGGGACAAATCCATTATTGCCGCCGCCAACAAAGAACTGCGGCATATTGAAAAGGTCATTGCGGAAGAAGCCAAACCGCTGCTGAAAGAATACTTTGACTATGAGATCCCTGTCGCCATTGTGGAAGACGCCGGCATTACTTCCACCGGCAGCGCTTCGGAAGGCAACCAGCTGCCCCAGCTGCAGCAGGAGTACCGGGATTACCGTGAAAAGCATCCGCTGTGGCAGACCTCACCGGTCCATATCAAGTACTCCCTCAATGCCGATTTTCAGGTTGTGCGAACCTGGAACAACAAGGAGACCATACTGTGATGACATCCGACAAATTGCTGAAATTTGTCCCCTTTTCCAAAACCAGTCAATGGAACGTAAAATACTTTTTTTCCACACAGCTCCATTCGGTATTTCCGCTAAGCGCCATCGGGGACAATACCATCCATATCACCGAAAAGACCAAGCTTTTCAATGAACCGGAACGGAAATTTTCCTTTCTGGGAATTTCCAACGAAACGGGTATGTTCGACGCCTACACCGAATACGGCAAAAACATCAACCAGCCCTACATCCGCGTGCAGGACGGGTGTCTGGCATATAACCCATACCGAATCAACGTAGGTTCCGTAGGTCTGAAGACCCCCGCGTTGAAGAATGAGTACATCAGCCCCGCCTATGTTGTCTTCCGCTGCCGACAGACCCTGTTGCCGGAATACCTGCTTCTGGTGCTCAAAAGTTCCTTCTTTCATTTCCTGATCAAGGAAAACACCACCGGATCGGTACGGCAGACCCTCTCCTATAAAAACCTGTCCAAAATCGAGATTCCCCTGCCGCCTTTGTCCGTGCAGGAGGAATTGGTCCGCCGCCATCAGGAAGCTTCGGCGCAGGCCCAGGAATGCGAATCCCATGCCGCCGTCTTGGAAAAAGGCATCGAATCCCGACTTTTTGAAATACTGGCCATCCCTCCCACGGAAGAAAAAACACCGTCCGCCGCTCTTTTGGGAACGACCCGATTCCGAAATCTGATTGGCTGGGGTGCAAAGCTGAACAGCACCGCCGTAAAGCCCCAGGAACTATTCCGGTCCGCCCGGTATCCCAATGTTGCCATAGAATACTACTGCAAAATCAATCCCAGAACCACCATTCCCGACAAGATCCAGGAAGTTTCCTTTATCCCCATGGAATGTGTTTCGGACCGGTATGGAGAAATTTCCGAGCAGCGCCTGGGCCCGGCTTCCCAAAGCAAAGGGTATACCTTGTTTCAGGAGAACGACATTCTCTGGGCAAAAATCACCCCTTGCATGCAGAATGGCAAATGCGCCATCGCCAGGAACCTGCGCAACGGGTATGGATATGGATCAACGGAGTTTCACGTTTTCCGCACCAATGAAAAGGTGCTGCCGGAATATCTTTACTGCTTCCTGCGCTCCCACAAGCTGCGGCACACCGCCGTGGCCTACTTTACCGGTTCGGCCGGACAACAGCGGGTGGGCACAGACTTTCTGTCCTTGCTGACCATTCCGTGGCTCCCCATATCCTCCGCCGATCCTTCAGAGCTGACCCAGCAATCCATCGTGGAGGAAGTTTTCCGGACAAAGAAAAAAATCAAGGATCTGTATACCCGCGCCGAAGAACTGCGCAGGCAGGCAAAAGAAGAATTTGAAGGAGCGATTTCAGGGTGAAAACATATACGTTTCAGGGTATCTACGGCCGCAACTGCGGCAACGTAACACCCTACAATGGTCCCTCCAAGCGTTTGCAGGAGAAGGGCTTTGAGGTCAAAAACGGAATTGCCACACTGCGCGGATATGCAAAAATATCCGACCTTGCGGCCGCATCCCGCCCGAAATACGAAGAATACCAGCGTGCATTGAATCCCGAACACGTGGCCGACATCGCCCATTTTCTGGCCGATTGCAAAGCCGAAGCCAAGTTTTTGCCAGAAGTGATACTGTCCGTCAATACAAGTACCAACACAACCCTGAAGCCCTACACACACAAATCCTTTCAGCAGCTTTCCAAAACCGGCCAGGGCGCCATCCTGAATATGGAATACTATGAGCTGGAAGTGGAGGAAGGTGCCTTGACCCGAATCGACGGCAACCACCGCCTGGAAGCCGGAAAGGAACTGGATTTTTATGTTCCCTTTTCCATCATCCTGTGGACTGAGCAAACCGCCGACGGAGAGGATACCCCGCCCGCCTTTTCCGCAGACAACACCGAAAGCGAAGCGTTCCTGTTCTATATCCTGAACAACACCGCCAAAAAGCTGGAGGCGGAAGAGAACTTCAAGGGTCTGGTAAAGTCCAAAAAGTGGAGCGAGAAGGAACTGGCCCTGATCAACCGGCATCTGCCTTTGCTGAAACATTACAGCGAACAGTATGCCGCCCATTCCCTTGCACGCACGGAATATCTGTATGCGCCGCTTTCTCAGATCTGTGATGTGCTGCAGGAAATTACCTGTGATTATCCGGATCGGGAAACCTTTGACGCGCTGGTTGTCGATTCCATCACAATCGTAAAACAGGTGGACAAGTATCTATACATAAAATCTGAATTCGGACGTATCTTTTTCCAGCTTGCCTTCTATACAAGATACAAAAGCGACAACCTGGAAAGCGCCTGCCACACCTTGGAGGACCTGGACCGCTGGCTGAAACGTTACCAGTATACCGGTTCGGCCTTTACCAAAGTATCGGAACTGTTTGACGTGGGGTACAAGCATATCCACCTGGCACCCAAAACCATCTTTATGGCAATGCAATATAAAAGTGATCAGGCCGTACGCGATTATAACAATGCCCTCTCCCGCGCGGTAACCAGGCTCAATCAGTTATGCCCGGATGTCCCGCTGGAAGCCTATCCCATCATGACCGGCGAGGGGAGAAGCATCAACATCACACGAGATATCTACGAAAAGATTGATCGTTGTGCCGTGTTTCTTGCCGACACCACCGAAGCAAACCCCAATGTAATGTATGAGCTGGGAATCGCTTACAGCAAGAAAAAGCCCATTATTATGGTTCGGGAAAAAGAAAAAGCGAAAAAAGTTCCCTCCGATATCATCTCGGACTATTACTACACCTTCACCGGTGTGACCGAACTGGAAGAACTTTTCTTCAAACATATCAAAAAAATCATGGAGACAGATTACGGGGTTGTTTATAAAGAATAATTTTTGCCCTGTGTTCCGCTGATTCTTGATGTGCAAGCCCGCAGATCCGGCTGTAAGGACCGGCTCTGCGGGCTTTTGCCATGCGAAGAGATTCTCTTTCCCCTGCCCACCGGCACATCCGAAGGGTACGCTCTTTCTTTCCCGCTTGTGACCCCTTGGCGGATGCGGTACAATAAAAACACAGGGCTTGTTCCTTCATCGGTCGGGCCCCGCCGCATTTGTCTTACGCCAAGCCCATTGGGAGGGATCTCCATGCTGGAAAAAATGAGCGACTTTTTCAACCGCCGTCTGGACGGGTACGAAGAACACCAGCTGCACGCCATCGAGCAGGCCGAAACCTTCTATCCCCTCACGGCGCAGTATCTGCCCGCCAACCCCCACGCCCGGGTGCTGGACCTGGGCTGCGGCACCGGGCTGGAACTGGGCTACTATTTTGCCCGGAATCCCACGGCGGAGGTTACCGGCATCGACCTGGCCGGAGAGATGCTGCAGGCACTGGAGCGCAAGTTTCCGGACAAAAACCTGACCCTTGTGCAGGGGTCCTATTTCACCCTTCCCTTCGGGGAAAACCGCTATGATGCGGCGGTCTCGGTGGAATCCCTGCACCACTTCACCCAGGCCGAAAAGATCCCGCTGTACCAAAAGGTATTCCGGGCGCTGGTTCCGGGCGGGTTTCTGATTCTGACCGACTACTTTGCCGATTCTGACGAGCAGGAAGCCTTCTTCCGCCGTGAGCTGCGGCGGCTGAAAGAGGAACAGGGCATCCGGGACGAGGAATTCTACCACTTCGACACCCCGCTGACCGTCCCCCACGAGGCGGAAGCCCTGCAAAAAGCGGGATTTGCCAAGGTGGAGGAGCTGGGGCAGTGGGCTGCCACCCACCTGCTGCGGGCGACAAAATGACCCCGGGCCCGTATCTGCGGGCACACCCTGACAGAAGATACCATCGGGAGGCGTTGTATGAACAAACAGGAAGTATACGATTTTCTGGAGAAAAATCACATTGAACACGAGATCACCGAGCACGCCGCCGTCTACAACATGGAGGAACTGGCCCAGGTACAGCTGCCCTACCCCGACCGGGATGCCAAGAACCTCTTTGTGCGGGACGACAAGCGGCGCAATTATTACCTGATCACCGTGCGGGGGGACAAGCGGGTGAATCTGAAGGATTTTCGCCGCAAACAGGGCACCAAGCCCCTGACTTTTGCTTCGCCGGAGGAGCTGGAGGAGATGCTGGGCCTGATTCCCGGGGCCGTGACCCCCTTCGGTCTGCTGAACGACGCCAGGTGCCGGGTGCATTTTTACATCGACCGAGATTTCTGGCAGGGTTCCGGCCTGATCGGGGTACATCCCAACGACAACACCGCCACCGTCTGGCTGAAAGCCGAAGACCTGGTCCGGCTGCTGCGGGACCACGGCACCGCCGTGGACATCGTGGCGCTGGACTGATTGCAAAACCTTGTTGCATCGCCGGAAAGGAGTGATCTGTATGCCGATGCTGGGTGCCGTCATCACCCCTCACCCGCCCGTTCTGCTACCCGAGGTGGGCGGCGGACGGGAACGGGAAATTTCCGCCACGGGGAAAGCCATGGCCGAAGCCGCCGCCGAGGTGGCCCGCTGGAACCCCGACGTGCTGATCGTCTCTTCCCCCCACACCATCCTGTACGGGGATTACTTCCACATCGCGCCGGGGGACGGCGCGGCGGGGTCCATGGCGGCCTTCGGGGCACCTCAGGTCCGCCTGGAGGCGCAGTATGACGCGCCCTTGCGGGAGGAGATCATCCGCCGGGCGGGGCAGGCCGGTCTGCAGGCCGGCACCCTGGGCCAGCGGGACCCCAGCCTGGACCACGGCGTGCTGATTCCGTTGTACTTTCTGCGCAAGGCCGGGGTGAACTGTCCCATCGTCCGCATGGGCCTGTCCGGCTTTTCGGCCCTGGACCACTACCGGCTGGGCCGATGCGTGGCCGAAGGGGTGGCCGCCCTGGGCCGTCGGGCGGTCTTTGTGGCCAGCGGGGATCTTTCCCACAAGCTCCGGGCCGACGGCCCCTACGGCTTTGCCCCCGAAGGCCCCCGGTTTGACGAGGCCGTGACCAGAACCATGGCGTCGGGAAATTTCCTTGATTTTCTCACCATGGACCCGTCCTTCTGCGAGCGGGCTGCCGAATGTGGGCTGCGCTCCTTCCAGATGATGGCGGGGGCACTGGACGGGCTGACGGTGCAGCCCCGGCTGCTGAGCCATGAAGGCACCTTCGGGGTGGGCTACGGCGTGGCCCTCTTCCCGGTCACCGGGCGGGACGACTCCCGCCGGTATGAAGCCGCCTGCGCGCAGATTCTTCGCGAACGCCTGGCCGCCCGCCGGGCCGGGGAGGACCCTTTTGTGCGGCTGGCCCGCCTGTCCCTGGAAACCTATATCCGGCAAGGGCATTCCTTGACAAAGCTGCCCGATAACCTGCCCGTTGGGTTGACCGGACAGGCTGCCGGGGCCTTTGTCTCGCTGCACAAGGACGGACGGCTGCGGGGGTGCATTGGGACCATTGCCCCCACCGAGAAAACCGTGGCCGAGGAGATCGTGCACAACGCGGTGTCGGCCGGAACCCGGGACCCCCGTTTTCCGCCGGTGCGCGCCGACGAGCTGGACGACCTGACCTACAGCGTGGACGTGCTGGGCCGCCCCGAACCGGTGGGCTCCCCCGCCCAACTGGACCCGAAGCAATACGGCGTTATTGTCAGTTACGGGCGCAAACGAGGGCTGCTGCTGCCCGACCTGGACGGGGTGGACACGGTGGCGGAACAGATCGACATTGCCCGGCGCAAGGGCGGCATCCGGGAGGATGACCCCTATACCTTGCAGCGGTTCAAGGTGGTGCGGCATCTATGAGTGTGACCTGTACCCTGTGTTTTCATCATTGCGTCCTGGAAGAAGGCCGGACCGGCCTGTGCCGGGCCCGGGCCAACCGGGACGGCGCCATTGTACCGCTGAACTACGGGCGGCTTACTGCCCTGGCCCTGGACCCCATCGAGAAAAAGCCGCTGCGCCGGTTCCATCCCGGCAGCGTGATTCTGTCGGCGGGCAGTTTCGGCTGCAACCTGCGCTGTCCTTTTTGCCAGAACGCCGAGATTGCCGCTGCCGGCACGGAAGCCTATACCCGGGACTGTACCCCCGAACAGCTGGTGCAGCAGGCCCTGGCGCTGCGGGAGAAGGGCAACATCGGGGTGGCCTACACCTACAACGAACCGTTGGTGGGGTACGAATATGTGCGGGACTGCGCCGCGCTGGTCCGCCGGGCGGGCATGGTCAACGTGCTGGTGACCAACGGCACCATCGAGGAAGCCCCCTGGCGGGCGCTGCTGCCCCTGCTGGACGGGGTGAACATCGACCTGAAAGGCTTTACCGAAGCCTGGTATCGGCGGCTGGGCGGCGACCTGGAGACGGTCAAGCGGTCCATCGCCCTGGCGGCGGAGCAATGCCATCTGGAGGTTACCACCCTGGTGGTCCCCGGGGAGAACGACAGCGACGAGGAGATGCGGGCTTTATCGGGCTGGCTGGCTTCGGTCAGCCCGGAAATTCCGCTGCATGTCTCCCGATTTTTTCCCCGGCACCGGATGCAGGACCGCCCGCCCACGCCGGTACAAACCGTATACCGCCTGGCCGGGATAGCCCGGGAACAGCTGCGGTACGTGTACACAGGCAACTGCTGACAACAACAGGGGCTTCCCCTTACGGGAAGCCCCTGTTGTTTTTTGCTCAGGTCCCGATGGTCTTTTCTCCCCCTTTTTCGCATACACCTGCCTTGAAGGGGAGGTGGCACCATGTTTTCGGTTTTGTGGGTCTTTTTGCAGCAGGCCGCTGCGCATATCTGGTACGCGGCGCTTCATCTGGAAAGCGGCAGCTTTCCCCGGCCGCTCTCCCCTGCCCAGGAGCAGGCGGCCTTCGCCGCCATGGCAGCGGGCGACAAAGCTGCCCGGGACAGACTTATCAGCCACAATCTGCGGCTGGTGGCCCATGTGGTCAAGAAATACTACAGTACCCCGAGCGGCCAGGACGATCTGATCAGCATCGGCACCATCGGGCTGATCAAGGCGGTGGACACGTTTCGCCCCGAACGCAAGGTCCGGTTTGCCAGCTATGCCAGCCAGTGCATTGAAAATGAGATCCGCATGCATCTGCGGCACATCCGGCGGGAAGGCACCGTGGTATCCTTGCAGGAGCCGCTGGAAGCCAGCAGCCGGGAAGGGGGCGCTTTGACCCTGGGGGATGTGCTGCCCGACGACGGGGTGATGGAGGACGACTGCGAACAACGGGACCTGGCCAGACGGCTGCGGGGGTTGGTGGCTTCCCTGCCCCAACGGGAACGGCGGATTCTGACCCTGCGCTACGGTCTGGACCGTCAGCCGCCCCTGACCCAGCAGCAGGTGGCCCAGCAATTCCACATCAGCCGGTCGTATATTTCCCGCCTGGAAAAGCGGGCCCTGCAGATGCTGAGCAGCCGTTGGCATGTCGGCGACCCGCCGCGATAAGCCGCAACCTGTATGTCATACAAATACACTTGACCTTTCTTCGCAATCATGGTATGCTAGGTATCGACGTTCTGTTTCGGGCAGGCGTTTTGGTGTAACAAATCGGATGAGAGGAATGGAAAGTATCATGCAGCAATTTACTGCCATCGTGACCCAGGCCAGCAACTTTCTGTGGGATTACATCCTTGTATTTCTGCTGATGGGAACCGGCCTGTTTTTTACCCTGCGTCTGGGCTTTATCCAGATCCGCCGCTTTGGGGAGGGCATGCGCCGTCTGTTCGGCGGATTCAGCCTGCACGGCAAGGCCGCCGGCAAGGACGGCATGAGTTCCTTCCAGGCATTGTCCACCGCGGTGGCGGCTCAGGTGGGTACCGGCAACATCACCGGCTGCGCCACCGCCCTGGTCAGCGGCGGCCCGGGTGCCCTGTTCTGGGTCTGGGTTTCGGCCTTTTTCGGCATGGCCACCATCTACGCCGAAGCGGTTCTGGCCCAGACATACAAGACCACCGTGGACGGCCATGTGACCGGCGGTCCCGCCTATTACATCCGCGCCGCCTTCAAGGGTAAGTTCGGCAAGTTCCTGGCCGGGTTCTTCTCGGTGGCCATTGTGCTGGCCCTGGGCTTTATGGGCAACATGGTGCAGTCCAACTCCATCAGCGATGCCTTCCACAATGCTTTCGGAATCAACCAGCTGGTGGTGGGCATTGTGGTGGCTGCCATCGCCGCCTTCATCTTTTTGGGCGGTGTGCAGCGCATTGCCGCCGTCACCGAAAAGCTGGTGCCCATCATGGCCATCTTCTACATTCTGGGCTGTCTGGTCATCCTGATCATGAACATCACCGCTCTGCCCGACGCCTTTGCCCAGATCTTTGTGCTGGCGTTCCGTCCCCAGGCCATGGCCGGCGGTGTGGCTGGTGTGACCGTCCAGCAGGCCATGCGCTTCGGCGTGGCCCGCGGGCTTTTCTCCAACGAGGCCGGCCTGGGTTCCACCCCCCACGCCCACGCCATGGCCAAGGTCAAGCGGCCCCAGGACCAGGGCGCCGTGGCCATCGTCAGCGTCTTCATCGACACCTTTGTGATCCTGACCCTCACCGGTCTGGTGCTCATCACCTCCGGCCTGGTGCCCACCGGCCTCAACGGCACCGCCCTCACCCAGGCGGCCTTCGCCCAGTCCTTCGGGGTGTTCGGGCAGGTGTTCATTGCGGTGTGCATGCTCTTCTTCGCATTCTCCACCATCCTGGGCTGGTATTTCTTCGGCCAGATCAACTTCAAGGTCCTGTTCGGTTCCAAAGCGGTACCGGTGTACAGCGCCATCGTGGTGGCCTTTGTGCTCATCGGTTCCACGCTGAAGGTGGACCTGGTCTGGAAGCTGGCCGACTTCTTCAACGGCGTCATGGCCATTCCCAACCTGATCGCCCTGCTGGCCCTGTCCGGCGTGGTGGCGTCCATCGCCCGCCAGAAGGACGAGTAACCATACAGCCAAACAGCCCGTTTCCCTTGCCAGGGAAGCAGGCTGTTTTTATTGCCAGACATGCAGGGCCAGCACCGGCAGAAGCACTCCCGCCAGATACAGCCCCACCCCTGCCCAGCTCCACCGCGCCACCGAGGCCGCCCGCCGGGGACTTTTCCGCCGGTGATACAGATACAGGCCCAGCCCCAGGGGCGGCAGCAGAAAAGCCAGGGTGTTCAGCCCCTGGTGGGGCAGATCCGGTTCCGGAGACACGGCCCCGGACCGGGTTGCATTCGGTTCGTCCTTCGTGGCCGGTTCCCCCTTTCGGAAATGATTTTCCTTTATTTTAGATAACATTTATCTAAAAGTCAATAGACAGAATCTATCTAGCCTATTCTTTTATGTAGAGAAAGGCAGGTGGATCCGATGACCAACCGCGTGAAGGAGCTGCGGGAAGACCACGACTACACCCAACAGCAGCTGGCCGAAAAAATCGGCATCACCCAGCGCAAATACAGTTATCTGGAAACCGGCACCCAGCCGCTGACGGCAGATTTTCTGGTGGCGCTGGCGGACATTTATGATGTGAGCATCGACTATATTCTGCTGTGCACCGACACCCCGCGGCGGTACCCGCCCCGCGGCGGGCGCAAGTGATCTTGCCACACGCAAAAAGCCCCCTTCGGTTGCATACAACCGAAGGGGGCTTCATTTCGTGTTTGAGGTTACTCGTAGCGCAGCTACGATTTTTTCCAACAATTGTCGTAGTTCACACCCTGCCAGAGCCTTGCAGCCGGGGCAAAGGGAAGGAAATCACGCAGCGGAATCACCAAAAATACACGATATATCGTTTGGGAGGAAGCGATTACAGCTCAGCGAAGTACTTAATGGTGCGGACCATCTGGCTGGTGTAGCTGTTCTCGTTGTCGTACCAGGACACGACCTGAACCTGATAGGTGTCGTCGTCGATCTTGGTGACCATGGTCTGGGTGGCGTCGAACAGGCTGCCATAACGCATGCCGATGACGTCAGAAGAGACGATCTGGTCTTCGTTGTAGCCGAAGCTCTCGGAAGCAGCAGCCTTCATAGCGGCGTTGATGCTCTCCTTGGTGACGTCCTTGCCCTTGACAACGGCAACCAGGATGGTGGTGGAGCCGGTGGGGACGGGAACGCGCTGAGCGGAGCCGATCAGCTTGCCGTTCAGTTCGGGGATGACCAGGCCGATGGCCTTGGCAGCGCCGGTGGAGTTGGGAACGATGTTCTGAGCACCAGCACGAGCGCGGCGCAGGTCGCCCTTGCGCTGCGGGCCGTCCAGGATCATCTGGTCGCCGGTGTAAGCATGAACGGTGGTCATGATGCCGGAGACGATGGGATAGGTCTTGTTCAGGGTGTCGGCCATGGGAGCCAGGCAGTTGGTGGTGCAGGAAGCAGCGGAGATGACCTGATCTTCAGCGGTCAGGGTCTTCTCGTTGACGGAGTAGACGATGGTCTTCAGGTCATTGCCGGCAGGAGCGGAGATGACAACCTTCTTGGCGCCAGCTTCGATGTGAGCCATGCTCTTGGCCTTGGAGGTGTAGAAACCGGTGCACTCCAGGACAACGTCGATGCCCAGTTCGCCCCAGGGGCAATCCTTGGCGTCCTTGATGGCGTAGATGGTGATCTTCTTGCCGTCGACGACGATGTAGTCTTCGCCGGCTTCGACGGTGTGCTTGTGCTCACCGATCTTGCCCAGGAAAGAGCCCTGAGCGGTGTCGTACTTCAGCAGGTGAGCCAGCATAGCGGGGCTGGTCAGGTCGTTGATGGCGACGACTTCGTAGCCCTCAGCTTCGAACATCTGACGGAAGGCCAGGCGGCCGATGCGGCCAAAACCATTGATAGCAACTTTAACAGCCATAGTAAAATCCTCCCAAGATTTTGTTGTTTCGGGGCAGCTTGTCCGCCCCATCCTTGATGCGGTGACAGCACCGCATTTCGGTATGCTTCTATTGTACTCGATTTGCACAAAAACTGCAAGTGTGTTGTTATTATTTTAACACAAAATTTGAAAAATCATGCTATTTGGTCAAAAACGAGAGTCATTGCTCCCCCATTTTTCGGCGTTGTGTCCATGGCCGACGGCCGGACACCCCGTCACCGCCGGGATTCCGGTGTCAAAAACCGGCGTGGCAGCATTTTCCGGGCGCAAGGAGGCCTCTTTCTGCATACAATAGCGCTGTTACCGTTTGTATTGGAAAGGAGGCGTGCCCATGGACCAGCCGAACAGCGAAGCCCGGGCCCGTCTGGCGGAGCAGGCGGCCCGCCGGGCGCGCAGCGGGCTGGAGCCGGGCCCGGTGTTGAGCGGGCTGCGGCTGCTGACCACGGCGGAGCTGCTCTGTCCGGCGCCGCCGCCCCGGCGCCCCGCCGACGCCGCCGCGGTGCTGGACGCCCTGTGCGGGGCGGTGCAGGCGGGGGTGCGCCGCCGGGTGGGCTGGCTGTACGCCATGGTCTTTGCCCAGGAAGCCCTGCCGGTGGCGGTGCACGGCCGGCTTTTGCAGGCCGCGGTGCTCTGTGTGCTGCGGGGGGCGCTGTACACCGGGGGCAGCCGGGCGGTGGTTCGCTGCCTGCCCCGGGAAGGCCAGATCCTGCTCTGCGCCCGGGGCGGGGCGGCGTCCCTGACCCCCGCCGACACCGTTCCTTTATGGAAAAGGCTGGCCGCCGAGGGCGGAGGCACCGCGGTGTTCGGGGCGGGGCCGGTGTTTACGGCGGCGGCCCGGCTGCCCCTGTGTTCCGGCACCCCGGCCCCCTGCGCCACGGTGCAGGATCTTCTGCGGGACCGGTACGCCCTGCCCTATCTCTATCTGGGGGACTGGTTTGCCCAGCCCTGGGTGTGATCAGCCGTTGGCCTCCAGCCGCTCCAGGGCCTGGCGGGCCTTCTCGCTGCCCCGGGCGGCGGCTTCCCGGTAGAGGCGGCGGGCCTCTTCCCGCTGGCCCTGGCGCTCACAGCAGCGGCCCCAGGCATACCGGGCCTCGATGACCCCCTGTCCGGCGGCCTTTTCGTACCAGCGGGCGGCCTCGGCCAGGTCCTGCGGCACCCCCTTGCCGGCCTCGTAGTTCATGCCCAGATACCACTGGGCCCGGCCATACCCCTGCTCCGCCGCCCGGCGATACCACCGGGTAGCCTCGGCGGCATCCGGTTCCAGGCCGATGCCGTTCTCGTAGCAGACGCCCAGGTTGCACTGGCCCCGGGGGCTGTCCTGCTCGGCGGCGGCCCGGTACCAAATGACCGCCCGGGCGGGGTCCTTGGCCACCCCGGACCCGCTCTCGTAGCACCAGCCCAGGTTGCACTGGGCCGGGGCGTATCCCCGCTCCGCCGCCCGGCGGTACCAGTCCACCGCCCGTTCCACGTCCCGGGGTACCCCGGTACCGGTTTCGTAGAGAAAGCCCAGCCGGTTCATGGCGGCTTCGCTGCCCTTTTCCGCCGCCCGCAGGTACAAGGCGGCGGCCTGTGCCGGGTCCCGGGGCAGGGCCCGGCCTTCCTCATAGCACTGGGCCAGGCAGTACAACGCCCGGCGATGGCCGTGTTCGGCGGCGGCCGCGTACCAGCGCACCGCCTCGGCGTCGTTGGACGCCACCCCGATGCCCTGCTGGTAACAGAAGCCCAGGTTGCATTCCCCGTCCGCTTCTCCCTGGTGGGCCGCCCGGCGATACCATTCCACCGCCGCGGGCTTGTTCTGCTCCACCCCGTCGCCGAACTCACAGCACAGCCCGAAGGCCACCTGGGCCGCCGCGTGGCCACGCCGGGCGGCGGCGCCATACCAGCAGGCGGCATCCGCGGCACTCTTTTCCACTCCGATGCCCTTCTCGTAACACCGGCCCAGGGCGTACTGGGCCCGGTCCAGGCCGGTTTCGGCGGCGCGGCGGTAGAGTCGGACCGCCCGCGCCGGGTCCTTGGGCACACCTCGGCCCTCTTCATACAGTTCGCCCAGAGCGCACTGAGCGAGCGGATACCCCGCCGCTGCCGAAAGCCCGTACAGCTGCACCGCCCGGCTCTGGTCCGGCGTCACCCCGATGCCGTTGAGGTAACACACCGCCAGGCAGCACTGGGCCCGGGGTTCCTTTTGCAGCGCCGCCATACCATACCAGTAGGCGGCGGCTTTTTTGTCCATGGGCACCCCTTTGCCGAACTCGTAGCACCAGCCCAGGTTGCACTGGGCCGGGGCAAAGCCGTTTTCCGCCGCCTGCTTGTACAGGAAGACGGCGTTTTCCCAGCTTTGGGGGCGTCCCTCTCCTTTTTCAAAGCAGAGTCCCAGCAGGCAGCGGCCGTCGTCGCTGCCCTGGGCGGCGGCCCGCTCGAAGCAGTCGGCGGCCTGGCGGAAGCTGCGCAGCGTTCCGCTGCCCCGGTGCAGGCGGCGGCCCTTCTCACACAGGCAGGCGGGGTCGTCCCCCTCGGCACCCCGGCAGCAAAAGCCATAGGCCTGGCGCTGGTTGCCCGCCCGGGCGGCTTCCCGGCAAAGGCAGAGCCAGCCCTTGGGGGTGATCTCCTCCGGGTCGGCGGGCACAAAGGACATGCCGCCGCACAGCGGGCAGACCGCCAGGTCCTCCCGCTGGGTCACAAATTCGCAATCCGGCGATTCGCACCGATACACTTCCATCATTTTCCCTCCCCGGCCGACGGTTGCGGCATGGATTTTTCTTTTCAGTATATTCTTTTTTTCGTCGTTGCACAAGCGCGCACCCTGCCCCGTTTCGGCGCTCTTTTGGGCGCGGGGGGCGGGTTTTTGTTTGGTTTTGGGCTTTCGCTGTCCTGCGGCAAAAAGTGCGGGCGGCAGCGGCTATACTTCGGTCACAACCGCATATGAGGGAGGGAATCATACCATGCCGATTTTTACCAAAGACAAAACCCGCATACCC
>PPYE01107034.1_pt1 | contig 20142 bp, 13 predicted proteins | sample 1559881 | NCBI WGS metagenome assembly PPYE01 (sample SAMN08240022, study PRJNA423297) | Human gut metagenome, whole genome shotgun sequencing project.
GGTGGGGGTATCGGTGCCGGGCTCATTGTTCTTTGTACCGCAAGCCGCTGCCACGATGCACAGGGCCGCAGCCAGCGCCAGCGCCAACAGTCGTTTACATTTCATGGGTTCTGCCTCCTTTCGCAGGGAACGGGTCACTTCTGCTCACTTTCCTCCGGGTCACGATCCGGCTGGGCTTCCTCCGGGGACTTTTCCTCCGGGGTCTGCGGCTCCTCCGGGGACGGCACCGGCTCGGATACGATGTGGATGTGCTTGGCAGGGGCCTCGATGACCTCCGGGGAGGAGGGACGGAACAGGGGCTGCTTCTCCTCACGGGTAGCGCCGTAGTTGTCCACCGTCTCCGGGTCACGGCCCTCGATGATAGCCATCATCTCCTGACCGGTGATGGTCTCCTTCTTCAGCAGATAGGCGGCGATCTTGTCCAGCAGCTCCCGGTTCTCCTCCAGCATCCGTCTGGCATCCTCATGGCACTGACGGATGATGGCGATGACAGCACGATCTGCGGCGGCGTAGGTCTCCTGAGCGCAGCTCATGGAGTACGTGCCGTCCAGATACTGGTTCTGTACGCTGCCCAGCGCCATCATGTCGAACTCCTCGCACATACCGAACCGGGCCACCAGATTCCGGGCCATCTCCGTGGCCCGCTCGATGTCGTTGGCGGCGCCGGAGGTCATGGTGTGGCACACCACCTCCTCGCTGGACCGGCCGGCCAGCAGCGTGCGGATCTCCGCCAGGATGTCCTCACGGGACATGAGGAACTTCTCCTCCTCCGGCAGGTGCAGGGTGTAGCCCAGAGCGCCCTGCGTATGGGGGACGATGGTGATCTTGCTGACGGGCTGGGCGTTTTTCTGCTTGGCCGCCACCAGCGCATGGCCCACCTCGTGATAGGCGATGATGCGCTTTTCCTCGTCGGTGATGACGGTACCCTTCTTCTCGGAGCCGGCAATGACGGTCTCGAAGGCCGCCAGCAGGTCATTCTGATTCACGGCGCTGCGGCCCAGACGCACGGCCCGCAGGGCCGCCTCGTTGACAAGGTTCGCCAGATCTGCGCCCACGCAGCCGGCGGTGGCCTGAGCGATCTTCTCCAGATTCACGTCCTCGGCCAGATGGATGCTCCGGGTGTGGACCTGCAGGGTGGCCAGACGGCCCGCCAGATTGGGGCGATCCACGGTGATGCGCCGATCGAAGCGGCCGGGGCGCAGCAGGGCCTTGTCCAGCACCTCCGGGCGGTTGGTGGCACCCAGAACGATGATGCCCTTGCCGGGATCGAAGCCGTCCAGCTCCGCCAGCAGCTGGTTCAGGGTCTGCTCCCGCTCGTCGTTGCCGCCGCCGAAGCGGCCGCCGTCACGGGATTTGCCGATGGTGTCGATCTCGTCGATGAAGATGATGCAGGGAGCCACCTTGGCGGCCTCCTTGAACAGGTCACGGACACGGGAGGCGCCCACGCCCACGAACATCTCCACAAAGTCCGAGCCGGAGATGGAGAAGAAGGGGACGTTGGCCTCGCCGGCCACGGCCTTGGCAAGCAAAGTCTTGCCGGTACCGGGAGAGCCCACCAGCAGAGCGCCCTTGGGCAGTCTTGCGCCGATGGCCGTGTACTTCTGGGGGTTGTGGAGGAAGTCGATGATCTCCTCCAGGGACTCCTTGGCCTCGTCCTGACCGGCCACGTCCTTGAAGGTGACACCGGTGGACTTTTCCATATACACCTTGGCATTGGACTTGCCCACGCTGCCGATGCCGCCGAGGCCGCCTCCGTTTTTGGCCATGATCCGCATCACCAGCATGAACAGGGCCGCTATGACGATCACAGGAAGGACATAGGCGATCATGAACTCCAGAATGGGACTCATCTGCGCCTGGACGGGGCTGGTGTACTTGACGTTGTGCTCCTCCAGCAGAGGCAGGAGACTGGTGTCATTGAGAGCGGTGGTATACAGGATCAGAGGTGTTTTCTCGCTCTGGGTATAGCTCTTGGGTTCCTTGTTCTTATCGGCGGCCTCCTCGGTGTAGACGTAGCCGTCCACGGGGGTGGCATACAGGACGCCGTTCTCGATCTTCAGCTCCGCCACCTGATCCTCCTGAATGAGGTCGATGAGCTGGCTGTACGGGATCTCATGGCTGCTGGCCCGCTTGGTGAGATTGTTGCTGTAAGCGTTGATATAGTTGAACACCACCGTCAGCACCAGCGCCCAGATGATGAGGGTCACCACCCCCCGCATATTGCGGTTGCGGTTCTGGTTATTTTTCTGGTCTTTCTTGTTGTTGGGATCCATGTCGGTCTCCTTCCATGCAGCCCCGCCGGGCGGGGCGCAGAAGTGCTTTAATTTTCGTGTAGTATATCACAATTCAGGTATCTTCACAAGGCGAGCGGCGGGAATTTTCCTGTAAAATTTCTATGAATGGCGCTTTATCTCCCGGCCAGAGTATGGTATACTGAAACCAATTATGTATGCATTGCGAGGAAAATTCCTATGAGAGACAACGAACAGAGACGGCCGGAGGCAGAGGCGGACGGCATCATCGAGGGCCGCAACGCCGTGATCGAGGCCCTGCGGGCCGGAACGACCATGGATAAGATCTATCTGGCCAAGGGGGAGACGGACAAGACATTGGGCCACATCGCCTCCAAGGCACGGGCCCAGGGCATCGTGGTGGTGGAGGCCGACCGGCGGAAGCTGGACGGCATGAGCCGCACCCACGCCCATCAGGGGGTCATTGCGCTGGCCGCCGTGCGGGAGTATGTGACGGTGCAGAGCCTGCTGGACGCTGCCGCCGCCAAGGGGGAGCCGCCGCTGCTGGTGGTCTGCGATGAGATCTCCGACCCCCACAATTTGGGGGCCATCCTCCGCACCGCCGAGTGCGCCGGAGCCCACGGGGTCATCATCCCCAAGCGCCGCAGCGCCGGTCTGACGGCCATTGTGGCCAAGACCTCCGCCGGGGCCGTCAGCTATATGCCGGTGGCACGGGTGGCCAATATCCCGTCCCTGCTGAAGGATCTGAAAAAGCAAGGCATCTGGGTGTTCGGCACTGCCGCCGAGGGAACGACCCGGCTCTATGACGCCGATCTCAAGGGCCCGGCGGCCATTGTCATCGGCTCCGAGGGCGACGGCATGAGCCGGCTGGTGGCGGAGAACTGCGATTTTCTGGTGAGCATCCCCATGCGGGGGAGGATCTCTTCCCTGAACGCATCGGCGGCGGCTGCCATCCTGCTGTATGAGGCGGTGCGGCAGCGCACCGTGTGAGGACCCGGAGCATCTAAAAGAGAGGTACCATGGAACACCGAGAGGATCACAACGAAATACCGGAGTTTACTCTGGAGGATATTCTGGCGGAGTTCGGCAGCGGCAGCGACCTGTACCGGACAGAGGATCTGCCTGCGGAGGAAAACTCCCCGGAGACTGCTCCGGCAGAAGCCCCTGCTCAGCAGGAAGCTTCCGCAGAGCCGGAGCCCCACGCTGAACCGGAGACCTCTGCTGCGGCGGAGCTCCCCAGGGAGCCAGAGGGACTGCGGTTCACCCCCGGCGCCGACCCGGTGGATATGGATTTCCCGGCGGAGGTGCTGGAGGAGGTATTTTCCTCCGGCGGCCCGCTGCTGCCGGAGGAGGACCAGCTGCCCGAGACACAGATCATCCACTTCCCGCACCAACCGGTACCGGAGGAGGACGGGAAACCGGCGGCGGAGACCACTGCCACGGAAGCATCTTCGGAGGAGAACACCCCGGAGGAGGAACCGGCGGAGGAGCCGCAGGAAACGCCGGAACCGCAGGAAACGCCGGAACCGCAGGAAACGCCGGAACCGCAGGAGGCACCTAAAGTCTCCTTGGAGCAGATCATGAACGACACCGTCTCCTCCGTGCTGGAGGAGCAGGAGGACGGCATTCTGGAGGAGCGTCCGCCCCTGCGGGAGGTGCTGCGGTACTGGTGGGAGAAGCTGACAAGGCCCCGCAGCGCCGCCCCCATCCCGCAGGATACGGAGACCCTGTGGGAGCAGCCGCAGGAGCCTCAGCCGGAGCCGGAACCCGATCCGGAGCCGGATATGGACGTGGCCGTCCGGGCCGAGAAGCGCCGCTGCGCCCGCTTAAAACGCCAGTGCTGGTGCGTACTGCCGGAGGCGGTGCTGCTGACGGTGCTGTCCGTGCTGGACGGGCTGGGACTGTATATCCCCCGGCTGTGGGCGGCATTGCCCGTGCTGCGGGGGATTATCCCCGGCGGATTGCTGCTGCTGGCACTGGCCCTGTCGGGCCGGGTCTGGCGCAGCGCCCGTAAGCAGCTGTCCCAGCGCCGCATCACCTGCGAGGCGGCGGCGCTGCTGGCATCGCTGGTGTGTTTGGGGGACTGCGTCTACGCCGCCTTGGGCTACGGGGAGCAGCTGCCGCTGGCGGCCGTCCCGGTCATCTCCCTGCTGCTGTGTCTGTGGGGCCAGCTGCTGGCGGCCAAAGCCCGGCTCGCAGGCTTCCGGCTGGCCGATCTGGGGGGTGAGCCGCCCTACAACGTATCCGTGACCCCCGCCGGGGCCTGCAAGCAGCAGGGAACGGCGGAGGGCTTCTACCGCCTCTCCCACCAGCCGGATGTCTCCTATCGCTGGCAGATCATCCTGACACCGCTGGCGCTGGCCGCTGCCTCCATTCTGGCGGCGGTGGTGTGCTTCGGCGGGGAGGGGCAGCCGGTGCGGCCACTGTGGATCTGGTCGGCATTGCTGTCCGGCGGACTGCCGCTGGCTCTGCCGGTGGCGGGAACGCTGCCCCTGTCATTGCTGAACCGGCGTCTGAACCGCAGCGGCAGCGCCGTGGCGGGCTATGCCGGGGCCTCCGCCATCACCGCCGCCCGGCGGATGGTGGTGACGGATGACGACCTGTTCCCACCGGGAACGGTGAGCCTCAACGGACTGAAGCTGTACGGCGAGGAGATCGGCAAGGTGGTGTCCTATGCCGCCACGGCGGCACAGGCCGCCGGAAGCCAGCTGACGCCGCTGTTTGACCAGCTGCTGGCCAGCGAGGGCGGCACCCACCTGCATTTGGAGGACCTGCGTTTTTACGAGGACGGCGGCATCGGCGGTACCATCCGTGGGGAATCTGTCACCATGGGCAGCGCCTATTTCATGAAAAAGCACCATGTGTCCCTGCCCCGTGACCTGAAGCTCAAGACCGGCGTTTTTCTGGCGGTGGACGGTCAGCTCATCGCCATCTTTGCCATCAAATACCAGCCCTCCCGCAACGTGGAGTGGGCGCTGCGGGCCATGCGCCGCAACCGCATCACTCCGGTGCTGGCCACCCGCAGCGCTAACATCACTCCGGCGCTGCTGAAGCGGAAATTCCGGCTGGACGCCCGGCCCCTGTACCCGGATATCTCCACCCGTCTGGCCCTGTCGGAGCTGACGGAGGGCCGTGGCCGGCCCCACGCCGTCATCTACCGGGACGGGCTGATGGCCTTTGCCGAAACGGTCATCGGCAGCCGCCGGATGCGGCGTGCCGTCCGGGACGGAACGGTGCTGTCGTGGCTGGGCGGGCTGTCGGGCCTGCTGCTGGCGTATTATTTCACCTCCGTGGGGGCCTTTGCCGCTCTGTCGGCCCTGAATTTCCTGTGCTTTTTGCTGCTGTGGCTACTGACGGTGCTGCTGCTGGCAGGACTGGTGCGCCACTACTGATACCATTCCATACCCATGCCGGGAGAGCCGTTGAGCCTCCCGGCATTTTCCACAAAAAAGACGCTGAAAGTTGTATTTGTCAAGTGCAAAAAAATAGTATATACTTTTCTTGTTGACTGGCTGCGCCGGACGGCGCATTCGCACCAAACGAAGGGAGAATACTGTATATGACTGCCAATGACATTCGCAACATCTGCCTGCTGGGTCACGGTGGCTCCGGCAAGACGACGCTGGCCGAGCAGATGCTCTTCATGACCAAGGGGACTGATCGTCTGGGCCGTACCGTCGACGGCAACACCGTCTGCGACTACGACGCCGAGGAGATCAAGCGCCAGATCTCTATTTCTCTGGCCTTTGCCCCGGTCAAATATAAGGGCGTCCGCATCAACGTCATGGACGCTCCCGGCAACTTTGATTTCTCCGGCGAGGCTGTTTCCGCCATCCGTGCCGCCGAGTGCGCCGTGCTGGTGGGTGCCGCCAAGGACGGCCTGTCCGTGGGTATGGAGCGCAGCTGGAAGCTGCTGGGCAAGAAGCCCCGCATGATCTTCGTCAATCGCACCGACGAGGACAACAGCGACTATCAGGCCTGTCTGGATGCTCTGAAGGGCAAGTTCGGCCAGTCCGTGGTTCCCATTGTGGCCCCGGTCATTGACGGCAACAAGAAGGTCACGGGCATCGTGGACCTGCTGCATAACACCGCTTACGAGGTCAAGGGCGGCAAGGCCGCTGCCTGCGCCATTCCCGCCGATATGGCCGACGAGGTGGAGGCCCTGCGCTCCGAGCTGATGGAGGCCGCCGCCGGCTCTGACGAGGAGCTGATGGAGAAGTTCTTCGACACCATGGAGCTGTCCGCCGAGGACATGGCCCGCGGCCTGAAGCTGGGCGTCCGGGACGGCAGCGTTTGCCCGGTGCTGTGCGGCTCCGCCGTCACCGGTCTGGGCGTGGAGATGCTGATGCAGACCATTCTGGATCTGGTCCCCGTGGCCACGGATATGCCCGCCGAGACGGCGCAGGATGACGACGGCAACGACGTCGAGGTGGCCTGCGATCCCAACGGTCCCACCGCTGCCATCGTCTTTAAGACCATCTCCGATCAGTACGGCAAGTACTCCATGGTGAAGGTGCTCCGTGGCAGGATCACCAGCGATATGGCTCTGTATAACCCTGCCACCGGCAACACCGAGAAGCTGGGCCGCCTGTACATCATGAAGGGCAAGAAGGGCGAGGAGGTCAAGGAGATCTGCTGCGGCGACATCGGCGCCATCGGCAAGATGGATAAGGTCAAGACCGGCAACACCCTGTGCGACCCCAAGCACATCGTGCGTCTTTGCGGCATGGACTATGCCCAGCCCTGCTACAGCCGTGCCATCTCCCCCAAGACCAAGCAGGAGGTGGAGAAGCTGGGTACCGGCCTCAACAAGCTCAACGAGGAGGATCCCACCTTCCACGTGGTCAACAACGCCGAGACCCACCAGACCGTGATCTCCGGCGCCGGCGATATCCAGATCGACGTGCTGTGCTCCAAGCTCAAGACCCGCTTCGGCGTGGATGCCGAGCTGTCCGCTCCCAGAGTGGCTTACCGTGAGAAGATCCGCTCCACTGTCCGCAAGCAGGGCCGCTATAAGAAGCAGACCGGCGGCAGTGGCCAGTTCGGTGATGTGCATATCATCTTCGAGCCTCAGACCGAGCAGGAGGATATGATCTTCGCTGAGAACGTGTTCGGCGGCTCCGTGCCAAAGAACTACTTCCCCGCCGTGGAAAAGGGCCTGCGTGAGAGCTGCCTGCACGGCGTGCTGGCGGGCTATCCCGTGGTGTACCTGAAGGCGACGCTGGTGGACGGCTCCTACCACCCGGTGGACTCCTCCGAAATCGCTTTCAAGCTGGCCGCCAATCTGGCCTTCAAGGCCGCTCTGCCGGAGGCCAAGCCCGTGCTGATGGAGCCCATCGGTGAGCTGAAGGTCACGGTGCCTGACAACTACGTGGGCGACGTCATGGGTGACCTGAACAAGCGCCGGGGCCGCGTCATGGGCATGAACCCCACCGGCGACGGCGAGACCGTGCTGGAGGCTGAGGTCCCCATGGCCGAGATGATGAGCTACGCCATCGATCTGCGGTCCATGACCCAGTCCCGTGGTACCTTCACCTTCAACTTCGTCCGCTACGAGGATTGCCCCGCTGCGGCGCAGGAGAAGGCCATTGCCGAGGCCAAGGCTCTGGCCGATGCCGAATAAAGCTGCTATAAAAATACGCCGGAGGACCCTCCTCCGGCGTATTTTCGCTGCCGCAAAAAAGTTCATGGAAAGTTTTTCTAAATGTTGCATTTGCAACTTATAATTCTCTGGATTCCGTGCTATACTTAGGCCATCCCAAGGGGGAACGCCCCCGAAGAGTAAAAAACCATCAACGAATGATAAAAATATGGAGGTAATGATTATGAAGAAGTGGGTATGTCCTGTTTGCGGTTACGTTTATGAAGGCGAGAATCCCCCGGCCGAGTGTCCGGTGTGCCACGTCAGCGGTGACAAGTTCACCCTGCAGGCAGAGGAAAAGACTTGGGCCGCCGAGCACGTGGTGGGCGTAGGAAAGGTGTTCGGTGAGGATGTTCCCGCCGAGGTCCGTGAGGAGATCATCGCCGGTCTGCGTGCCAACTTCGAGGGCGAGTGCTCCGAGGTGGGTATGTATCTGGCCATGGCCCGTGTGGCTCATCGTGAGGGCTATCCCGAGATCGGTATGTACTGGGAGAAGGCCGGTCTGGAGGAGGCCGAGCACGCCGCCAAGTTCGCTGAGCTGCTGGGCGAGGTGGTCACCGATTCCACCCAGAAGAACCTGCAGATGCGTGTGGATGCCGAGAACGGCGCTACCGCCGGCAAGTTCGAGCTGGCCAAGCTGGCAAAGAAGTACAACCTGGATGCCATCCATGATACCGTCCACGAGATGGCCCGTGACGAAGCCCGCCATGGTAAGGCTTTCGAGGGTCTGCTGAACCGCTACTTCGGCAAGTAATTTTACAGGGAATTTCAGAGGGGAAGCGGAAAAATCCGCTTCCCCTCTTTTCCTTAAATCGTTTATTTATCTAATTCCGCATGGTAGTTCTCTCGCGTATAGTCCCCCATTAGCTCCTCAGTATAAGGTAATTCCGTTTCCCTGCGACGCTGTTTCTGTCTGCTGGTTCTCATTCGATGTATTTTCCGTGTTCTGTCCCTGCGAATGATCTGTATTTTCCGTCTTGCCATTGTCGCAAGCCGCAAGGCTCAGGCACATTACCGCCGCCAAAAGCAGCGCAATCAGCTTTTTCATGCGCTCTTTCCGCTCATTTCTGTTGAATACATGAAAAAATGGGACAGGATGTTCTCCTGTCCCATTTTGCTTGGTGCAGTTACTGCTCCTTGTGGTCGTCCTGGTTGCCGGAAACGGCATCCTTGGCCTTGTTGACCACATTCTCCACCATGTCGGGCTGGGTATTGGTATAGCTGCCATCCCGATACTGATCACCGCCGAAGGCCAGGATCAGCTGGAAAATGAAGGGCAGCAGCAGAAGGCCGATACCGAAGCCGACGCCCTGATTGAAGGCCTTGGCCCAGTCGATGTTCATCTTGATGACGAAATAGATGTTGTAGATGGGGATCAGCAGCAGAAGGAACTTCCAGCCGTTGCCGTACAGCTCCTGACACAGCACATAGGTGTTGTAGAAGGGGACGATGCCCTCCCAGCCCTGACGGCCCATCTTCTTGAAGATCATCCACTCCGCCACCAGCGTCAGGATGCCGATAATCAGTTCCAAAATCATACCATACTCTCTCCTTTTGTTTTTTTGCAGAACGCACAAAATACACCGTACGCCCTTTCCTCGAGTATATCAGATTTTTGCAAAAATCAACCGATTTCTTGAAAAACCGGCAAAAATTTCACTGCTCGCTCTGGGCCTGACAGAACTGCCGCCCGGCGTGGTCGATGGTATAGTTCTCCCGATAGATCAGCTGGCTGATGGGAAGCAGGGAATACCCCTCACGGGCCATGTGGTCCAGAATGGCCGGCAGCGCCTCCGGCGTGTGGAGGGCGGCGTTGTGGAATAGCACGATGCTGCCGGGAGAGAGCTTGGAGGTGACCCGCTGGCAGATGGTGTCGGCGTCATAGTCCTTCCAGTCCAGACTGTCCACGTCCCACTGGATGGGCTCCATGCCCATGGAGCGGATGGCGGAGATCACGTGGTCGTCGTACTCACCGTAGGGGCAGCGGATGAGGCAGGGGGTCACGCCGGTGATGGCGGCGATCTTCTCGTTGCAGGCGGTGACGTCCGCCACCACCTGATCGGCGGTGAGGGCGTTGTAGTGGTCGTGGTGGAGGGAGTGGTTCATGACCTCATGCCCGGCGTCGTGGAGGGCCTTCACGGACTCCGGGTACTTATCCACCCAGTCACCCACCACGAAGAAGGTGGCCTTGACGTTGTATTTGCCCAGAATGTCAATGAGCATCTGAGTGTCCTCGTTGCCCCATGCGGCGTCGAAGCTGATGGCACAGACCTTCTCCTCCCGCTCCACCGAGTAGATGGGAAGCTGCCGCTTGGCGGCGGAGGCGCTGACGAAGCCGGGGCCTCCCACGGCCATGAAAATACCGGCGGCCACCAGCGCCGTCAGGATCAGCAGCAGCGTGCCACGGCGCAGCAGTAAGACTTTTCCCCGCATAATGCATCCCGTCCTTTCACGGACAGTGTATGCGCTCCGCCCCTCCAAATATGAAAGAAACCGCCGCAGGAGATGCGGCGGTTTCTGGGCCAGCCAAAAGAGAGGGAACCTTTCGTCAACGGGGCGGAAGGGTGTGTGCGGGAAACCCGGGAAGGGTGTCCTGCACGATGATGATCATCATTTTTCAGAGCTTTTTGAAGCTCTGAAAAATGTCTCGTCGTGGCGAAAAGACTTTTTCGACACGACGAAACCGCCGCAGGAGATGCGGCGGTTTCTGGGCCAGCCAAAAGAGCGGGAACCTTTCGTCAACGGGGCGGAAGGGTGTGTGCGGGAAACCCGGGAAGGGTGTCCTGCACGATGATGATCCCCATCTTTCAGAGCTTTTTGAAGCTCTGAAAGATGTCTCGTCGTGGCGAAAAGACTTTTTCGACACGACGAAACCGCCGCAGGAGATGCGGCGGTTTTCTTCCTCATAGCTCATCCTGTACCAGCGGCAGAGCCACCTGCGTGACGAACTTCGATTTGTCCTTGTGGTGGGGCGGGCCCTCCAGATAGATGTTGCGGCAGGTCCCCTTCAGCTTCAGGCCCTGCTGCCTGGCGTAGGCCACCAGCCGCTCCCGAACCTCCGGGATCTCGTCATAGTCCCCGTGGAAGAAGAGGCACAGAGCCTTCTCCTCCGGCCAGTCCTGCACATAGGGGCCCTTGCTGCCATCCAGCACCGCCACACAGAAGTTGATGTCGTTGGGCTCGTCGATAGGGTAGTCGATGAAGTACATCCGCTTGGCGGAGTCCGTGCCGTACTGGCGCATGGCGGCGGGGATCACGTCCCGGAAGATCTCCTTGCGGTCCTCCACCGTAGGGGAGGGGCAGCGGTAGACGTACACCGTCTGGGAGGGGATGGTGCGGATGATGGGGGCATCGTTGCTGTTCTCCCGGACCCGCAGCTGCAGCTTCTCAATGCACAGGTTCAGCTCGTCCCGTAGTGTCTCCAGCCGGGCGATGATATCCTACAGGTCGGCGGCATCCTCGAAATAGAGCTTGATCTCATCCAGCGAGATACCCAGCGTCTGCAAGCGCTGGATGGCCCGGATGCGGGTCAGGGTCTCCGGGGTGTAGTAGCGGTTCCCGCCGGAGCCGGTTTTTACGTCGGGCAGCAGAATGCCCTTGTCCTCATAGTTGAGGATCATGCGTCGGGTATATGCAGGGACTTGGCCACCTCACCGATGGACATCAGACGGCTGTTGTGCTCACTCATGACGAACTCTCCAGATTTTGCCATATTTTCTTAAAACGTACTTGCATCGCACATCGGTGTACGGTATATGCTCAATATACAGAAAGATGCAGGTCATTGCAAGCGGTAACTACAAAAGACCTGTCAGGGAGGAAATCTATGAAAAAGCGAATCGCCAGCGTACTGGTAGCGTTGGTGATGGTACTGAGTCTGGTCCCCAAGACGTCATGGGCGTGGACCTCGACGGTGACTACCCTCGAGCAGCTCAAAAGCGCCATTAGTGAGCTCTCTTACAACAATACCATCGAAATCGTTGTAAGCGGTACCATCGAAATCAGCGAAACTCTGAACATCAGACCCACCCGCACCACCAACGGCAGCATGGCTTGGTATGAGTATTACAGCCAGCGTGTGGTCATCAGCGGCGCCGATGCCAATAGCAAGCTGGTGCGTGCCGAGGGCTTCAAGGGCAGCCTGTTCAATCTGATGGGTGAGCAGGGGTATAGCGGCGCAGGCGGCTCGGATCATCCCGCCTATGCCGCCCTGACCCTGAAGGACATCACCGTGGACGGCGGCGGCGACAAGACGGCTGCCACAAATCCTGCCATCTACGTGAGCCGGTACGGCACGCTGACGCTGGATGACGGCGCCGTGCTCCGCAACTGCAAGAGCCAGTATTACGCCGGCGGCGCTGTGGGCCTGTTTGCCGGCACGTCGGAATTTGTCATGAACGGCACCGCCCGCATGGAGGATAACGAGGCCGATTACGGCGGCGGTGTGTATGTGGCGAATATACTGGCTGCCTTCACCATGAATGGCGGCACCATCGCCAATAACACCGCAACGAAGTACGGCGGCGTATATTGCGAGGCCAACAAGCAGTATGGCTCCGAAGACACCGCAAAGATCAACCTCAACGGCGGCACTATTACCGGCAACACCGCCGGGATCGCCGGCGGCGGTGTGTACTTCGGTGGTATGACCACCTGCAAGGTAGCCGGTACAGTGAATATCACCGGCAATACGCAGGGGGACGACAAGGCCGCCAGCAATCTGCACGTGGCTGCCTCGGCGGAGGATCAGGCCGTCCTTGCAGGCAATGTTTCCTCCGACTCCCGCATCGGCCTCAACGCCGATCTGATCCCCGCTTATCGCATCGTGCAGGGCTCCTCCGATACCAATGTGTTTACCAGTGACCGCGCCAACTGCGCCGTCACGAAGAACGGGTCCGTCAGCTTCAATCTGGACCTGCTGGCCAATGAGGAGCACATCCACTGCGTGTGCCTGCAGAACCAGAGCTATGATCCCTACCACGACCACGATCAGGACACCAAGCGGGTCGGCATCAGCAGCCTGAAGCCCGTCAAGAGCTACGGCTGCTACTATCTGCTCAATGATGTAACCACCAACGATGAGGGGTGGGGCAGCGATCTGGATGATGTGCGGATCTGCCTCAACGGACACAATATCATTCTGGAAAACGGGTATTATCGCCCATACATTCATGTGACGAACTATCATACCCTGACCATCACCGACTGCGCCGAGGAGGCCGGTCAGATCACCCGCAAGGACACGGCGGATCCCAAGGGTACCCGCATCATAGAGATCGACGCCGGCTGCAAATTTAATATGTTCGGCGGCGAGATCACCGGCTTGGACAGCTCCGAAAACAGCGCCCCTTACCCCACCGCTGTGTCCAACAGGGGTACCTTCAACCTCTGCGGCGGCAAGATCACCGGCAGCCGTGTCAACAGCACCAATGACGACCTGGGCTTTGACGGCGGCGGCGTGTTTGTCCGTGGTTACGACCATACCATCACCCTGTCCGGCCTCTCCATCATCCAGAACAACGTCGATAAGGACAATCAGGACAACAACCTGTATCTGGAGAACTCGTCGCAGCAGGTCAGCGCCAGAAGACTCAGCAGCGGTGCCGATATCGGCATCAGCAGCGGCAGGACCCTCGCCAGCGGACAGACCGTCCAGATCAGCAGCGATGCCTGCACAGGCAGCATCCAGTACGTCAGCGCCGACCGGGCGGGCTACGAGACCTATCTGAACTCTGAGGGCCTGATCTATCTCCGCCTCAAGACCTATCAGGTCAGCGTCACCCTGCCGAACGGCCTCACCTATAAGAACGGCGGCCAGCTGACGCAGGATTGTCTGGACCTGACGCCCATCACCATCAGCGTTACCGATCCCGACAATTACTACATCCCCGACGGGTACAGCGTGACTCTCAACGGCATCACCGCCGCCAAGGTCGACAGCTATACCATCCGTGTCACAGGTACGGCCACGGCGGATACCGCCATGACACTCACCGCCCCCACGGAGAAAACGGCCCAGACCCAGCCCCCCACAGGTCTCACCGTGACCCATCCCCAGAGTCGGACGGGCTACGGCCGCATCAACGGCACCAACAGCAGCATGGAGTATCGCCCCGTGGGCGGCACCAGCTGGAGCCAGTGCGGCAGCGCCTTCACCTCCGCTCTGGCCGGCACCTACGAGGTCCGCTATGCGGCTACCGAGACCCGGAAGCCCTCTCCGTCCACTACTGTCACCCTGAACCAGTATCTGGAGGCCATCCCGGTTCCCACGGTCTACGGCCCCTTCACCTATAACGGCAACTGGCAGTACGGTCTGCTGCCCGGCGAAGTCTACGGCTACGAGCTTGTGGGCAGCGGCTATAGAGCCTGCCGCGTGGGCACCTATACCGTTACCGTCCGCCCCGCAGCGGGCTTCAAGTGGAGCGACGGCACCACCGGCGAAAAGAAGCTCCAGTGGGAGATCGTGAAGCGCACTCCCACAGCGGGCGACTTCACCTTCACCGCTCCGGAAAGTCTGGAGTATGACGGCACCGCCAAGGAGGCCACCGTTCGCTGGAGCACCGGAGTCGACCGGACCATGGGCATGGGTTATTGGCCCGACAACACCTTTACCGTCATCTATGAGCAAAACGGCAAGGTCGTGGCCGCTCCCACGGATATGGGTACCTATCAGGTCTACGTCACCGTTCCCGGCAACGAGGACATCAACGCCGTCAGTGAGTTGACCGATCCCAGCTGGACCTTTACCATCACCCACACCGGCAACCACCAGTGGGGCGATTGGCAGCACGATGACACCCAGCACTGGCGGTCCTGCTCCGTTCCCGGCTGTCAGGTGAAGGACTCTCTGGGCAGCCATGACGGCACCGCCACCTGCACCGAGAGGGCCACCTGCAGCATCTGCGGCGCTGCCTATGGCACCACGGATCCCAACCATCATGGCCTGACCCATCACGACGGAACCGCCGCCACCTGCACCCAGCCGGGCAGCCTGGAGTACTGGCAGTGCAGCGACTGCCACAAGCTGTTCGCTGACGCAGCAGCTGCTCAGCCCATCACCGATACCGTCATTCCGGCTACCCACCACGCCAATGCCCAGCGCACGGCAGGCGACCCCGCCACCTGCACGCAGGACGGCTGCGCCGCCTACTGGCACTGCCCGGATTGCGGCAGCTACTTCGCTGATGCCGACGGCAAGCTGGACGAGAGCGAGACATACACCGGCCCGGAGGATTTCTATCAGGAGGCCATGGGTCACAGCTTCACCCACTACGTCTACGACAACAACGCCACCTATGACGACGACGGCACGGAGACGGCTCAGTGCGACCACGGCTGCGGCCTGACGGATACCCGCACCAAGGTGGGCTCTAAGCTCATCGACGAGGCGGCTCCTGCGGTGGAGGGCGTCACGGACGGCGGCACCTACTGCCTGACGGCAGAGATCACCGTTACCGACCCCAATCTGGAGAGCGTGACCCTCAACGGCCAGCCCGTGGAGCTGGTGGACGGTAAGCTCACCGTTTCCGCTGCCGAGGGCGTCCAGACCCTGACGGCCACCGACCGCTTCGGCAACACCGTTACCGTCACCTTCACCGTGAACGCCCAGCATACGGAGGGCGAGGGCAAGATCACCACCCCCGCCACCACGGAGCGTGAGGGCGTCAAGACCTACGCCTGCACCGTGTGCGGCCAGGTGCTGCGGACCGAGTCCGTGACCAAGCTGCCCGCTCCCGCAGAGCCCACCACCCCCGCCGTTCCCACCGGAGACACCGGCGACACCGGCCTGTGGATGGGGCTGGCGGCCCTGTGCGGCATGAGCCTTGCAGCCCTGCTGCGTACCGGCAAGCGCAAAGAACAGTAAACTCCCTATCACGCGCCATAACTCCCTATAAAAAACCACGGGCCCTCCCCCCAAGTGGGGGAGAGCCCGTGGCTGGCGACACAAAACCAACCGGAACCGCAAATCTCCGGCAGATTTTGTCACAGCTCTGTTTGGTAGGTTACAGACTGCGATGGTCGCTGAGTACCTGAAGCGGCTCCACCGAGGAGCCGCCCAGGTCGGAGGAGACGTTGACACTGGGGCGGAGCTCATAATCACTGCCGCTTGTGCTTCGGGCGCCCTGCGTGGAGCAGCGGTCGTATTCCACCTTCATCACCGAGGCGATGGTGTGGCGGCCGTAGTCGTCCAACTGGGCATACTGATCCAGCAGCTGCTGGGTGTCCTCCGTCAGATAGAAGGAGGCATCGCTGGAGATGGCCTTGATCCCCAGCGTCTGGCAGATCTGCACCACCGTATCAAAGGAGGAACCTCCGATGCCGTTGTGCAGCGCACTGTTGATGGTAGATAGGGGGATATTGACCGCAAAAGCAAACTGCCGCACGCTCTTGTACTGACGGGAAATTTCGGTTTTGACGATTCTCGTTAAGTTATCCATAGTTTAGACCCTCTTTACAAATTTTTCCATGCACAGGAGACAACTCCGATTGTACGTATTATAACACGCTTTTTTTCAAATGCCAATACTAAATAGTGAATAGTTTCTAAATTTTCGGCGGAAAAAACAAAATTTTACAGAAAAGTAATACTTTTGGAATACTTATGATAAAAAACAGGTGGGAGATTTCCGTGTAATGGAAAATCTCCTTTTATTTTGTTCACAGCTGTGCTACAATAATAAGCTGAAACAGAGAGGAGCGAACTATGCGTAAAGGTACTCACCCCCGCACGGCGCTGGGGCAAACGGCGGCGCAGATGATCCGCCGGTACTATCTCCATGACGTGGCACGGGACAGCGCAGCCCTGACCTACTACCTGCTGTTCGCCATTTTCCCGCTGCTGATCTTCGTCAGCACCCTGCTGGGTATTCTGGAGCTGGATGTGGACAGCATCGTCACCGGCCTGCGGCAGATCGTGCCGGGGGACGTGGCGGAGGTGGTGCGGGGCTATCTGGAATACGTTTCCGGCAACGCCAGCCGCCAGCTCATGTGGTTCAGTCTGGTGTTTTCCATCTGGTTCCCCATGCGGGCCACCGGCTGCCTGCTGCACTCGCTGCGCAAGGCCTTCGGCAAGGGCCAGCCCAAGAACATCCTGCTGGATCAGCTGAAAATTTTTCTCTTCGCCATCTGGCTCATGGTATCCATCGGCCTGACGATGCTGATGATCACCGTGGGCCGCCGGGCGCTGTACTTTGTGTCGGGGATCATCACCGTACCGGACGGCTTCATCAACCTCTGGAGCAAGCTCCGCTTCGTGGCGGTGGCGCTGCTGATGTTCGTGCTGGTGACGGTGCTGTATATGCTGGCGCTGGGCCGCCGATGCCCGTTGCGGGAGGTGGCACCGGGCGTGGCCGTGTCGCTGGCGGCGTGGATGCTGCTGTCGCTGGCCTTCTCCTATTATGTGGAAAATCTGGCACACTATACCCAGCTCTACGGCTCCATCGCCACCATTGTGGTGGTGCTGCTGTGGCTGTATATGAGCGGGACGGTGCTGATTTTAGGCGGTGAGCTGAATGCGGTGGTGCTGCACCGGCGCACCCAGCGCCGTCGTGCGGCAGAGGAAAAGGCGGCGGAAAAGGCTGCCCGGCCGACACGGCAGGAAGCTGCGGCGCAGAAGCCTTCCGGGTCGACGCAGCCGCCCCGACAGCCACAGCCGCCTAAATCGGCAGAGCAGCCGGGAAAGGCGAATCCACCCAAACCGGCGGAGCCACCTAGGCAGACGCAGGGGCAGCCGCCGCAAGAAGCAATACCTCCGGAAAAAGAGCAGCCGGAACGACCGGGAAAGGAACAGTCAGGCTCATGAAGATCATCATTGTAGGAAACGGAAAGGTGGGCTACGCTATCGCCCGCCAGCTGGCGGTGGAGGGCCACGACATCACCATGGTGGACTCCTCCCCGGTGGCGCTGGCCCGTGCCGACAGCACCCTGGACATCATGTGCGTGGAGGGCAACGGCGCCAGCATCAGCGTGCTGGAGGAGGCCGGTGCCCGGACGGCGGATCTGGTCATCGCTGTCAGCAATCTGGACGAGACGAATCTGGTGTGTTGCCTCATCGCCAAAACCATGGGGGCCAAGCACACCATCGCACGGGTGCGGAATCCGGACTACCGCCGGGATGCCGCCCTGCTGAAACGGGAGATCGGGATGGACATGGTCATCAACCCCGATCTGGCGGCGGCACGGGAGATCGCCCGCATCCTCAGCTTCCCCTCCGCCTCCTCCGTGGAGCCCTTCGCCGGCGGCCGTATCGACATGATCGGCATACAGGTGACGGAGCGGGACCGGTTTTACGGGGTGGCCCTCAGCGAGTTCCATCGTATCCGCTCGGCGGAGGTGCTGATCTGCGCCGCCCAGCGGGGGGACGAGTGCATCATCCCCAACGGCAACTTTGTGCCGAGAGAGGGCGACAAGCTCTACATGGTGGGTACCAAGTCCGAGCTCCAGAAGATGCTGCGGGCTATGGGCCGCACCCAGCAGCGGGTCAAAACCGTGTCCCTGCTGGGGGGCAGCCGCATCGCCATGTATCTCACGTGGGAGCTGGCGGTGAGCAATACCAAGGTCTGCATCGTGGAGCAGAAGCACGATAAGTGCCTTCAGCTGGCGGCCCAGCTGCCTACGGCCATGATCATCGAGGGCGACGGCACGGAGGAGGAGCTGCTGACCAGCGAGAATATCTTCGAGGCGGATGCCTTCGTCTCCCTGACGGGTCGGGACGAGGAGAATCTGCTGATGGCCCTGACGGCTCGGCGGGCGGGCGTCCCCAAGGTGCTGGCCAAGATGACCCGCCCCAACTACATGGATCTGGTCCGGGATATGCGGGTGGGCAGCATCGTCAGCCCCAAGGATATCGTGGCCAACCAGATCACCCGCTACGTCCGGGCATTGGCCAATTCCGAGGGCAGCGCCGTGGAGAGCTTGTATAAGATGCTGGGCGGCGCCGTGGAAGCGCTGGAGTTCACCGCCACGGCCCGGAGCCGTGCGGTGCTGAATAAGCCCCTGCGGGCGCTGTCCCTGAAGGACGACGTGCTGGTGGCGGCCATTGCACGGGGCAGCGAGATCATCATCCCCGGCGGCACCAGCATCATTCAGGAGGGCGACCACGTGGTGGTGGTCACCAATGCCCATACCTTCGACGATCTGGGGGACATTCTGGCGTGAACACAAAAGCCGTGGCCCATGGCCACGGCTTTTTTCGCAAGGAGGGGAGACTGCATGACACGGGATCGTGAGACGGCCCGCCGCATCGCACAGGAGGTGCAGCCGCTGGGCGGCAGCGTCTACTATGTGGGCGGTTGCGTCCGGGACCGCCTGCTGGGCCGGGAGAGCAAGGATCTGGATATCGAGGTTCACGGCGTCACCCCCCAGCAGCTGGAGATCGTGCTGGATCGGATGGGCGGCCGTCGGACGGTGGGGGTCAGCTTCGGCGTCTACGGGCTGGCGGGCTGCGGACTGGACATCGCCATGCCCCGGCGGGAGACCACCGTGGGCCGGGGCCACCGGGACTTCACCGTGGAGGTGGACCCGTGGCTGGGGCCGGAGAGAGCCGCCCGCCGCCGGGATTTCACCGTCAACGCCCTGATGGAGGACGTGCTCACCGGTCGGGTGCTGGACTTCTTCGGCGGCCGGGAGGACCTCCGCCGGGGCCTCCTGCGCCATGTGGATGACCACTCCTTTCCGGAGGATCCCCTGCGGGTGCTGCGGGGAGCGCAGTTCGCCGCCCGCTTCGGCTTCACCGTGGCGGAGGAGACGGTGGCCCTGTGCCGCACCATGGATCTGTCGGCCCTGTCTCGTGAACGGGTGGAGGGGGAGCTGCAAAAGGCCCTCCTGCAGGCGCCCCGCCCTTCCATCTTCTTCCGCACACTGGATACCATGCACCAGCTGCGCCCGTGGTTCACGGAGGTGCAGCGCTTACAGGGCGTCCCCCAGCCGCCCCGCTACCACGGGGAGGGGGATGTGTGGGAGCACACCATGGCGGTGCTGGATGCCGCCGCCGAGCTGCGGCCCCAAGCAGCCCAGCCCATGGCCCTGATGCTGGCGGCACTGGCCCACGACTTCGGCAAGGTCGCCGCCACCACGGAGTCAGGCGGCGTCATCCACGCTTACGGCCACGAGGAGGCGGGTCTGCCGCCGGCGGAGGACTTCCTGCGCCGGGTGATCGGGGAGAAGGCCCTCCACCGGTGCGTGAAAAATCTGGTGGCCCTGCACATGAAGCCCAACGCCATGGCACTGAGTGGGGCCTCCGTCAAGTCC
>PPYE01662521.1_pt1 | contig 20135 bp, 22 predicted proteins | sample 1559881 | NCBI WGS metagenome assembly PPYE01 (sample SAMN08240022, study PRJNA423297) | Human gut metagenome, whole genome shotgun sequencing project.
CACAGGCGATGGTCAGCGCCCCGCTGCCGCATCCCACGTCCAGGCCCACGCCGCCCTCCGGGAGCACGATGGATGCGGCGACGCCCTCGATGATCTGCCGGGACAACTGCCGCCCGCCCTCGTAGGAAAACATCGCCCGGGCGTACAGGCTCCACGCCGCCCCCGCCAGACATCCCACAGCGCCCAGGCCCAGGACTGCTCCGGCAAGATGCTTTGCCGTCCGGCCCATGGGCAACCGTGATCTGACTGCAGCCGCGCTTCCCGCCGCCAGTACGCCGGTGGCGGTTCCCAGCCCCACGATCATGCCCCTGGGCATCCAATTCCGATAATCTGGCTTCATGGTCATCTCCCCTTCCGGATTCATCTGCGGAGGACATGGAGATCCTGCTCCCCAGAGCAGTGAGCCCCTGCCCAGGTTTCTATGCGGGTGATACCGGTCCTCCAGGCGTACTTCACAATCTGTTTTCCAAATTGGCAGATCCTTGATGCCTTTGTTATTTCTCACTCTTCCGCATTAGGCTGGTTCTCCTGTCCATGACGGTGCCGCCCGCAGCAATGTCCGCCGCTGTGATGGCCGCAGCAGCAGCCCCCGTCCGGGTCGGTGGGGTCCAGGTGCAGGAGGTCCACCTTGACGGTGCTCTCCTGGGTGTCCATTTGATTCAAATGATCCATCATAGCATTTACTCCTTCGGAACTTTTCACTATCAAGCATTGCATTTGCTTATAGTTAGTTATTGCTAACCATAGGGTAATTATATAAAACTGCCCCCCGGCTGTCAAGAAACAAACTGCCGCAGGGCAAAAATACATTCCTGCGGCAATCGGTTATTTTCTTTTGGGATTTTTGGGAAACCACCCGCGCTCCACCCGCTTGGCCTGCTCCTTCAGCTCCCGGATGCTCCACAGGCAGCCGGCGCCCAGCAGCCCCAAAAGGATGGACAAGATCCCCTGGATCAAAAGGGCCGTCAGCAGGCAGAGCAGGCCGGCGATCAGGAACACCGGCCAGACCCGCTGGGTGAAGCGGTACTCGCACCAGATCACCAGGGGGTGGAACGCCCCGATCACCAGCAGCGACGCGGCGCCCACGACAACGCCTTCCCAGTTCAGTTCCATCGACATCACCTCGCGGACATCATATCACAGAAAAACAAATGTGGAAACCCACGAGCTGTCATTTCTCCTCAATCGCCTGCGTCAGCAGTCAAAAATCACATGACCGTGGTAGCACAACTGCCTCTTGACATCAAGGTTCCGCTGTGCTAAATTGATAATCAGATTATCGGTAATCTAATTATCTTCCAAGGAGGCGATTGCATGGCAGTGGCGGACCGCTCCATTGATCCCCGGATCCTGGAGAGCGCCCGAACAGAGTTCCTGGCAAGCGGCTTTGAAAAAGCGTCCCTTAAGACCATCTGCGAGGGGGCCGGCGTCACCACCGGGGCGCTGTATAAACGGTACAAGGGGAAAGAGGACCTGTTTTCCGCCGTGGTGGAACAGACCGTAGCGGATCTATACGAGGTGGCCCATGCCCGGGGGGACAAAGACCCCGCCGCCATGTCCGACCAGGAGTTGATCAAGGCATGGGATATGGACGGAGCGGACATGATATGGTGGTTCCGTTTCCTCTACGACCGGCGGGACGACTTCTATCTGCTGCTCTCCTGCTCCCAGGGAACCCGGTACGCCAACTTCCCCCACGACTGGGTGGAACTTCTGACGAAAGCCACCAGCGCCTATTTAGCGGAGGCCCAGCGGCGGGGCCTGTGCCGGAACGATGTGGAGCCGGCAGAGCTGCACATCCTGCTGTCCGCCTTCTGGACCACGATCTACGAACCCTTCATCCACCACTTTACCTGGGAGCAGATCGAGGCCCACTGCCGGATCGTCTGCGGCCTGTTCAACTGGCATGGAGCGCTGCATTTTCAGAAATAGGGAAAGCCTCTCCGGGCGGAGAGGTTTTTCACCGGCTATAAGTTAGCAATAACTAATCATCAAAAAAGGAGGTTCAGCTGTGTTTCAAAAAGTCTTGGAGTATGCGGGCGAGTACCGAAAGACCACCTATCTCTCCATGGTGGTGATGCTGATCGGCATTGTGATGAACGTGCTCCCCTTCCTGTTCATCTACCAACTGATCCGCCCCCTGCTTCTGGGGGGATCGCTGGAACTCGGATACGCGGCGTGGCGGGTGGCGGCCATTGCCGCCTGTGGGATCCTGTATGCCGTTTTGTATGTGAAGGGCCTGTCCCTCTCTCACCGGGCAGCCTACAACACGCTGAAAAATCTGCGGATCTCTCTGCAAGGAAAACTGGAGCGGCAGCCCCTGGGCGTGATTCAGGAGAAGGGCGTGGGCGCCCTGAAGAAGATGTTCATTGACGACATCGACTCCATTGAACTGCTGCTGGCCCACGCCCTGCCGGAGGGGCTGGCCAATCTGGCGGTGCCCGCCTTCGTCTTTCTCGCCATGTTCTTCGTGGACTGGAAGTTGGCGCTGCTCTCCCTGTGCGCGCTGCCCCTGGGGCTGGTGGCCATGATGGCCATGTACCGCGCCGGCACCAGCAAGATGGGTGCCTACTACGCCTCGGCCCAGAAGATGAACAACACCATCGTGGAGTACATCAACGGCATGGAGGTGGTAAAGGTCTTCAACCGGGACGGTGAGTCCTACCAGCGTTTCGAGCAGGATGTGCGGGGCTACCGGGACTTCACCCTGGCCTGGTACAAGGTCTGCTGGCCCTGGATGGCCCTCTACAACAGCATCCTGCCCTGCGTGGCCCTGTTCACCCTGCCCATCGGGGCGTACCTGGTTTTGCGAGGATACTCCACCCTGCCGGACTTCGCCCTGGTGCTGTGCATGTCCTTCGGCGTGGGTGCGCCCCTGCTGCGGGCACTGGGGTTTATGTCCACCCTGCCCCAGATCAACTACAAGATCACCGCGCTGGAGCAGCTGATGGGCGCGCCTGCTCTGGTGCAGACGGATAGGGCCTTCTCCGGTGAGGATCACTCCGTTTCCTTTGAGGATGTCCGCTTTGCCTATCAGGAGGACGAGGTGCTCCACGGCGTCTCCCTCACCGCACCGGAGGGGAGCCTCACCGCCCTGGTGGGGGAGTCGGGCAGCGGCAAGTCCACCCTGGCAAGGCTCCTGGTCCACTACTATGATGTGACCGGCGGGAGCATCCGCGTGGGCGGCCAGGACATCCGGGAGATGAGCGTGGAGGCCCTCAACGATCAGATCTCCTATGTGGCCCAGGAACAGTTCCTGTTCAACATGAGCCTGCTGGAGAACATCCGCCTGGGCCGCCCGGAGGCCACGGACCAGGAGGTGCTGGCCGCGGCGGAGAAGGCCCAGTGCGGGGAGTTCCTCGCCCGACTGGAGCACGGCATCCACACCATGGCCGGGGACGGGGGCAAGATGCTCTCCGGCGGGGAGCGGCAGCGCATCTCCCTGGCCCGGGCAATCCTGAAAAACGCCCCCATCGTGGTCCTGGACGAGGCCACCGCTTTCATGGACCCGGAGAACGAGGAGAAGATGAATGAGGCCATCGCCGAGGTGATCCGGGGCAAGACGGTCCTCGTCATCGCCCACCGGCTCCACTCCATTGTGAATGCAGACCAGATCTGTGTGCTGGAGCAGGGCACCGTGGCCGATGCGGGCACCCATGAGGAGCTGCTGGGCCGCTGCCCGGCGTATCAAAAGCTCTGGCAGGCGGCGGAGGACAGCGCCCAGTGGGGCGTGAATCAGAGAGGAGGCGCGGCACAATGATCCAGCTGATGAAACGGATTCTGGCGGTATCCGGCCGGTACAAGGGGCGGATCCAAATTGCCTTTATCTTTTCGTTCCTGAAATCCCTGCTGGCCAAGGCGCCCATTATGCTGGCATTCCTGGCGCTGGCCGGTTTTTACAAGGGGACCATCACCGCCGGCGACTGCTTCCGGTACGGGGTCGCCATGGCGGTCTGCGTTTTGCTGCAGGTCCTCTTCCACCACATCGCCGACCGTCTCCAGTCCGCGGCAGGCTTCCTGGTGTTCTCGGACATGCGCATGGAGCTGGGCGCCCACCTACGGCGGATGCCCATGGGCTACTTCACCGAGGGGAACATCGGCAAGATCAGTTCCGTCCTCTCCTCCGACATGGTGTTCATCGAGGAGAACTGCATGACCGTGCTGGCGGACATGATGAGCTACATCTTCGCCCAGGCCATCCTGATCGTGTTTTTACTCTTCTTCAATGTCTGGATCGGCCTGGCTGCACTGGTGATCATAGGCGTCGTGCTGCTCATTGCCCGGGGCATGAAGCGGGAGGCCCTTCAGGACTCCGTGGCGCGGCAGGAACAGAACGAGAACCTCACCGAGGCGGTGCTGGACTTTGTGGAGGGCATTGGGATCATCAAGACCTACAACCTGCTGGGAGAAAAGTCCCGGGAGTTGACGGACAACTTCCAGAGGAGCTGCGACACCAATCTCCAGTTTGAGGAGGGCCACTCCCCCTGGCAGCTGCGGCTGAACCTGGCCTACGGCCTGGGGGCGGCGGCCATCGCGGCCATCGCCCTGGCGCTGGAGAGCGCCGGACTCATGAGCGTCCCCTACCTGGTGGGCATCATGCTCTTCGTCTTTGACCTGTTCGGCCCCATCAAGGCCCTGTATACCCAGGCCACCCGGCTGACCGTCATGAACAGCTGCATGGACCGGATCGAGGAGGTCTTTCACGAGCCGGAGCTGCCGGACGACGGCCGGGACTCCATCCCGGATACCGGCGAAGCCCCGGAGGTGGAGTTCCAGCATGTGCGCTTTGCCTACGGGGAGAAAGAGGTATTGCACGACATCTCCTTCTCCCTGCCCCGGCACCAGATGCTGGCCCTGGTGGGGCCCTCCGGCGGGGGCAAATCCACCATCGCCAACCTGCTCACCCGTTTTTGGGACGTGAAGGACGGACGGGTGCTGGTCCGGGGGAAGGACGTGCGGGAGGTGAAACTGGCCGACCTGATGGACCACATCAGTATGGTGTTCCAGCGAGTTTATCTCTTCCAGGATACCATCTACAACAACATCGCCATGGGCCGACCAGACGCCACTCGGGAGGAGGTGCTGGAGGCGGCCCGCAAGGCCCGGTGCTACGACTTTGTGATGGCTCTGCCCGATGGGTTTGACACGGTGATCGGCGAGGGCGGGGCAAGCCTCTCCGGCGGGGAGCGGCAGCGGATCTCCATCGCCCGCTGCATCCTGAAGGACGCCCCTATCGTCATCTTGGACGAGGCAACCGCCAGCGTGGACGCGGACAACGAGAGCTACATCCAGCAGGCCATCTCGGAACTGGTGCAGGGCAAGACCCTGCTGGTCATCGCCCACCGGCTGAACACCATCCGGGGCGCGGATCAGATCCTGGTCATCTCGGATGGGGAGATCGCCCAGCGGGGCACCCACCAGTCGCTGATGGAGGAGGGCGGTATCTACCGGAACTTCGTCACCGTGCGACAGCAGAGCCGGGGGTGGAACCGCAAAGATAGCGCATAGCAAAAGAACATATTCCCGGGACGCAGTGTCGAAAGGACACTGCGTCCTTTTTTCCTGCACAGGGCTTGACAAAGGGAATGTCGCGTGCTATATTCAAAACATCGTTATAAAATATTGTTATGAATATAGTTTGAAAGAAGGTGACCGTATGGCGAAGCAGAAGCCCGGCGTCTATGATCGTGTTCTGGAGTGCGCCAAGGAGGAGTTCTTGTCCAAGGGGTTTCTGGACGCATCCCTGCGGACCATTGCCCAGGAGGCGGGCACCAGCACCGGGTCCATCTACACTCGCTTTGGGGATAAAGAGGGCCTGTTCCGCTGCCTTGTGGAGCCGGTGGTGTACGAGTTCCGGGCCATGTTCCGGGAGATTCAGGAGAGTTTCCATCAGCTGGACGGCGAGACCCAGCAGGCGGAGATGGGCCGGTACACCGCCCGCCACCAGATGGACCTGCTGGACTACATCTATGACCACTTCGACGTATTCCGCCTCCTGCTGGACGGGGCCCACGGCACCCGGTTCGCCTGTTTCCTGGACGAACTGGTGGACATTGAGGTGGAGTACACCTACCAGTACATGGAGGTCATCGGCTGTGAGAGCGTGAAGTCCGGCCAGGTGACGGAGGAGTTCATCCACATCATCGTCACCGCCTATTTCAACGGCATGTTCGAGGTGGTGCGCCACAACATGGACCGGGCCGCCGCCCATCGCTATGTGAAGATGCTTAACGACTACCATATGGCGGGCTTCGGCACTGTGTTCGATCCCCAGCCCTGAATCAAGCAGGCTGTCCCCCCTTCTGGGTGCAGCCTTTTGATTTCACAACAAGTTAGCAATAACTAACAAAACAAGGAGGAATTCACGATGAACCAACAAAGTCCCATGCTCCGGCTGTGGGAGCTGGGGGCGGCACAGCATGGCAGCCTGATCCAGGCCATCCTGTCCGCCGTGGTGGGGGTGCTGTGCGGCATGGCTCCTTACTTCGCCGCCGCCCAGATCATTCTCGGCCTGCTGTCCGGCAGACAGGAATTCTCGCTCTACCTGACCTGGTGCGCCGTGGCCCTGCTGGGATTTCTTCTGCGGGCCAGCCTCTACTCCCTGGCCCTGTCCATCTCCCACAAGGCCACCTTCTCCATTCTGAAATCCATCCGGGAGAAGATCCTGGAAAAGCTCCCCAAGATGCCCCTGGGCACCATCCTGGATACCTCCAGCGGCCAGATGAAGCAGGTCATCGTTGACCAGGTGGAGAGCATGGAGCGGCCCCTGGCCCACCTACTGCCGGAGATGACCGCCAACGTGCTTGGGCCGGTGTGTATCCTCATCTACCTGTTTGTGCTGGACTGGCGAATGGCCCTGCTGAGCCTGGTGTCCATCCCGGTGGGCATGGCCTTCATGATGGCGGTGATGGCCAACTACGGCAAGCAGTACGAGGGCTCCGTCAAGACCACCCAGGCCATGAACAGCGCCATCGTGGAGTACATCGGCGGCATTGAGGTCATCAAGGCCTTCAATCAGGGGAAGCAGTCCTACGCCCGGTTTTCCGACAGCGTAAAGGCCAACGCCTCCTACTTCTACCACTGGATGAAAAGCTGCCAGCTGCCCATCTCCCTGTCCAAGGCCATCTCCCCCACCACCATGATCACCATTTTGCCGGTGGGCTGGCTCCTGTATGCCGGCGGGAGCCTGCCGGTGGAGACCTTCATCACCACCATCGTGCTGTCCCTGGGCATCGCCGGACCGCTGCTCTCCGCCATGGACTTTGTGGACAGCCTGGCCAAGGTGGGAACTATCGTAGGCTCGGTGGACGAGATTTTGAACGGTGAGGAGCAAGACCACGGGAACGCCCCGGTGCAGTTCCAGGGGCGGGACATCGCCCTCTCCCATGTGTCCTTCGGCTACCACGCGGACAAGGAGGTCCTCCACGACGTGTCCCTCACCATTCCCGCCGGCACCATGACCGCCTTTGTAGGGCCGTCCGGTTCCGGCAAGTCCACCATTGCCAAGTTGATCGCGGGGTTCTGGGATGTGTCCGCCGGCGCCATCACCCTGGGCGGGCAGGATCTGAAGAAAATCCCGCTGCCCCAGCTCTATGACCAGGTGGCCTTTGTGTCCCAGGACAACTACCTCTTTGACGAGAGCGTCCGGGAGAACATCCGCATGGGCCGCCCCAATGCCGCCGACCAGGAGGTGGAGGCTGTGGCGAAGGCCGCCGGGTGCGACGATTTCATTCGGGCCCTGGAACAGGGCTATGACACCATCGTGGGCGGAGGCGGCGCCCACCTCTCCGGCGGCGAGCGGCAGCGCATAGCCATCGCCCGGGCCATGCTGAAGGATGCCCCCATCGTGGTGCTGGATGAGGCCACAGCCTACATTGACCCGGAGAACGAGGCCCTGGTCCAGCGTGCCGTAGGAAAATTAGTGGCGGGCAGGACCGTGCTGGTCATCGCCCACCGCCTGAGCACCATCACCGGCGCGGACCAGATCGTAGTGGTGAACGGCGGACGCATCGAGGCCACCGGCAAGCATGAGAAACTTTTGGAAACCTGCCCCCTCTATCGTGAGATGTGGCAGGCTCACATGGGTGTAAAGGAGGGAGAGCAGGCATGATCGAGGTTTTGAGAAAGATCTGGCGCTTTGCCGGTGAAGAGCAGGGCAATATCCGCAAGTCTATGGTACTGGGGTTCTTTTATGCCATCTTCCACATGTTCCAGATCGCCGCTATCTATGTAGTGGTCCTGGCCCTGGTGGACGGCTCCACTTCTGCCGCCCCGGCCTGGGAGGCCCTGGCCTTGCTGCTGGTCAGTATTCTGGGGCGGGCGATCATGAATCGGTTCAGCCAGCTGCAGCAGACTCACGCCGGGTATTTCATGGCGGCCAACAAGCGCCTCCACATGGGTGATAAGCTCAAGCGCATTCCCATGGGTTATTTCAACGACCAGAGCTTAGGGGAACTCACCGGCATCGCCACTACCATTCTGGACGAGGTGGAAAGCGCCGGGGCCATGGTGTTGGTCACGATCCTGGGCGGGCTCATCAATTCCGCCGTCATGTTGCTGTGTGTCCTGTTCTGGGACTGGCGCATTGGCCTGCTGGCCTTGGCTGGAATGGCGCTGTACCTGCTGCTCCTCTCCCGCATGGAAAAACAGTCCGCTAAAATCGCCCCCAAGCGCCAGCGGGACGAGGCCCGGCTGGTGGAGGCGGTACTGGAACAGCTCCAGGGCATGAGCGTTATCAAGTCCTTCAACCTCACTGGCAAGGGGGACAAACGGATCCGCCAGGCCCTGGAGGACAGCCGCAGCAACAATCTGGCGGTGGAAAAACTGTTCACTCCCTTCATCTGGGCTCAGGAAATGGCCCTCCACCTGTTCAGCGTGGTGATTTTGGCTGCCGCCGTGTGGCTGTACCTGAATGGCAGCCTGACTCTGGCCAACGCTCTGATGGCGGTGATCATCTCCTTCCTGATCTTCTCCCAGATCCAGTCCGCCGGCAGCGGTGTGTCCGCCCTGCGGCTGGTGGGCAGCTCCATCGACCACGCCAACCAGGTGGACCAAATTCCGGAGATGGACCAGGACGGCGCGGCGCTCCACCCGGACTCCCACGACATCGTGTTTGACCATGTAGACTTCTCCTACGGTAGCCGGCCCATTCTGAAGGATGTGTCCCTCACCATCCCGGACAGAACCACCACCGCCATCGTTGGACCCTCCGGCTCCGGCAAGACCACCCTCTGCAATCTGATCGCCCGGTTCTGGGATGTGGAGGGCGGCCGGGTCACCATCGGCGGCCGGGATGTGCGGGAGTACACCCTGGAGTCCCTGATGGACCAGGTAAGCATGGTGTTCCAGCGGGTGTACCTCTTCCACGACACCATCGAGAACAACATCAAGTTCGGCTGCCCCAACGCCACCCATGCCCAGGTGATGGAGGCAGCGAAAAAAGCCTGCTGCCATGACTTCATCGCCGCCCTGCCGGAGGGGTACGGCACGGTGATCGGAGAGGGCGGGGCCACCCTCTCCGGTGGTGAGAAGCAGCGGATCTCCATCGCCCGGTGCCTGCTGAAGGACGCGCCTATCGTCATCTTCGACGAGGCAACTGCCAATGTGGACCCGGAGAACGAGGATCAACTCCAGAAGGCCATGGAGGCCCTGACCCGGGAGAAAACGGTGCTGATGATCGCCCACCGGCTGAAAACCGTCCGCAGCGCCGACCAGATCCTGGTGCTGGATCAGGGCCGCATCGTCCAGCGAGGCACCCACGGGGAGCTGATCGGCCAGGAGGGCATCTACCGGAACTTTGTAACTCAAAGGGCCGAGGCCGGCAAGTGGTCGCTGTAAATCTTTATGAAAAATCAGCGCCAGGCTGCAACAATCTTGCGCAGCCTGGCGCTGATCCAGTTATTGTGACGCGAGCCGCTGTTTTCACATAAGCCGGATGACCGGAACATCCTTCAGCCTCTGCCTCAGCCATCTGCTATATTCCATTTTTAATTTCCTGCTCTTCGCCATCAATGTCTATTTTATAGCCCATCCCCACCACCGTCTTGATGTATGTCGGATGCCTGGGTTCCTTCTCCAACTTTTTTCTCAGCCGCCAGATGGTATTCTCCACAGAGTTCGTCCCGTGCAGATATTCCTCGCCCCAGGCGGCCTCATAGAGCTGCGCTTTGGAGAATACCTGCCCAGGTCGGTCGGCCATGCAGTAAAGCATGGTGTATTCTCCATGGTTGAGGTGTACTTCCTTGCCTGCCATGAACACGCGCCGGTGCTTGTGATAGATCTCCAGCTCTCTGATACGCAGCACGGGGGCGACCGGGGCAGCGATGCTGACCACCTCCGCCCTTTTGCCATTCAGCGCGTCCATGACGGCCTGGAACACGCTGCCGTCCGGGTCGGCGGCCTGGATAATGATGATTTCATCCACGATTTCACCCCCAATGGCAAAGGGAGGCGGCCGTCTGCACGGCCTCCTCCCTTTGCTGTGCTTACGCTTCTGGTTTCGCGGCAGCTTTCAGCCTCTCAAAGCTTTCATCACTGATGACGTGCTCGATCCGGCAGGCGTCCCGTTCAGCTGTTGCCGGGTCCACGCCAGCGGCAATCAGCCGGTCGGTAAAGAACCGATGCTTTTCATAGATCTGCTCCGCCACTTCTCGCCCTACATCGGTGAGATGCAGAAAATAGCCCTCGTCCATCGTGAGAAAGCCTCCGTCCCGCAGGGTCGCCACCGCATTGCAGACGCTTGGCTTTGTGACCTCCAGATGCCGGGCCACATCTACAGAGCGCACCATGCCTTTCTGCTTTTGGAGTACCAGAATGGCCTCCAGGTAATCCTCTCCAGATGCGTGGAGTTTCATGGCGTCCTCCCCTCAGGCGGATATTTTTTGCTCTGCCTGCCACATGGCCGCGTACTTCCCGTTCTTGGCCAGCAGCTCCTCATGGGTACCGGCCTCTGCGATCTTCCCGTCTGCTACCACCAGGATCTGGTCCGCATTCTTGACAATGGACAGGGTATGGGCAATCATCACCACGGTCTTTTTCTCCTTGAGCAAGTTTGCAATCGCCTGTTTCACTGCCAGTTCGTTCTCAATATCCAGGGACGCCGTGGCCTCGTCCAGCAGCAGAATGGTCACGGATGGTGTCATCAAAGAGGAACACATCCTGATCCACCATGGAGATCTGCTCCAGCACCTGCTCCGCCGCCACACGGCCCGTGGGCCTACCGCCGATGGATATGGCGCCGCCGCTCGACTCATAGTATTTGGCGATCAGGTTCAGGATGGTGGACTTTCCGGAGCCGGAGTCCCCCACGATGGCGGTGAGCTTCTGGTCTGGCACCGTAAATGTGGCTTGTTTCAGCACAGGCTCTCCGGGGACATACGCAAAATCCACATGGTCAAAGGTGATCTCATGGGTATCCGTCTGGAACGGCTCCATGCTGCCGCTCTCCTCCGGCTCCTCCATAACGCCCAGGATTTTGCTTTTGGAGATCATCAGGTTTTTGTAGCTGGTGAGGTCCACAAAGATGGTGTTGGCCAGTTTCGCGCAGAACAGGGGCAGCATGCAGATCAGCAGGTAGGACACGGTATCCAGTGTCCCGGCCGCCCATGGCGCATACGCTGCCCAGATGACCAGCGGGCAGGCCAGCCAGGTCAGGATGCTCAGTCCCGCCCCCACCGGGAGCACCTTGGCCTCATACACATAGCTGATGCGGCAGAATGCCCGCATGGCGTCAATGACGGTTTTATTCTTCAGGCCACCCACACCGTAGGCCCGGAAGGTCTGGATACCGGATACATACTCCACAATGCTGCTGACATTCTCCGCACAGATGTCGTTCTTCTCCTGGCCGTATTTCCGCACCATGCGGAAGGATAGCCACAGGCCGGGAATCAGCAGCAGATCAGCCGCCAGCAGGATCAGTCCCGCAGGGACGTAGACGGTCATGACAAACACGATCAGCATGATGGACAGGGCGAAGCTCTTCGCCAAGTCCCCGATTTTATGGGTCAGGATCTTTTCATAGTTGTTGACGTCGCTGGTGATAGTGTTGATGTAGTCGCCGGTCTGCCCCTGGGTAAACCGGGATAACGGGATGCGTTTGAGATGGTCCCCCATGAAGAGACGGATGTTCCGGCTGACCTCTGCGCCGCCGATTTGGGCCTTGGTATAGCCATAACTGTAAATCAGGATACGGAGCAGGAAGATCCCGGCGATCACTCCGGTCAGCACCAGGGCCTGATCCATGTCAAACTGGCCAGACCACAAGAACTGCATCACCGCATAGAGCAGCATGAAGAGGCTGCCGGAGAGCATGCCTTCCAGCACAGTCCCTGCAACACCGATATAGAAATTGCGGTTCTTCTTCAATACAGCATGGCCCAGGCCACCCTCTTCGGCTCCTATGGAGCCATTCATCTTGTACTCACGCATTGCCCTCGCTCCCTTCCAGCTGATAGGTGATGTTCCGGGCCTTTTCATAGTCCTCCCATGCTTTCCGGTAGTAGGCGTTCTTTCGACGAACCTCCTCATGGGTGCCCACCGTGGTAATGGTGTGGTTTTCCACCACGGCCACCCGGTCGCACAGTTTCAGGGCGCTGAGCCGGTGGGCCACCACAATGACGGTCTTGCCCTTGCAGAGATTTTGGATGGCTTTGTCGATCTCCATTTGATTTTCCGGGTCGGAGGCACTGGTGGCCTCGTCCAAAATCAGGATCGGGGCATTTTTCAGGATGGCCCGGGCGATGGCGATGCGCTGCTTTTCGCCGCCGGAGAAGCGGGAGCCGAAGCTGCCCACCTTGGTGTCGTAGCCATCCGGCAGGGACATGATAAAGTCGTCGATCTGTGCCTCTTTCGCGGCCGCCCTCACCTCCTCCAGACTGGCGCTGCTCCCCATGCGGATGTTTTCCAAAACGCTGTCCCGGGTCAGGAAGGTCTTCTGGAACACAATGGCCACGTTTTTTAGAATGGTGTCGTAGTCCAGCTCCTTCACATTTCTCCCGCCAATCAGCACCTCGCCCTCCTGCACATCATAGAACCGGGAGACCAGTTCAATAATGGTGCTCTTGCCGGCGCCGGACCGCCCCACCAGGGCCATACGCTCCCCGTCTCTGATTTTCAGGTTGACGCCCTGCAGCACGTCGGTCTTGCCGTCATAGGAAAACCGCACGTTCCGCAGTTCAATGTCGTGGCTTTCGGGGAAGTCGCTCCCGCCCTGATAGACAGGGATGTCCAGGATCTCCTTTGCCTTGGTGACGGCGCCCAGCACATTGGCGAAGTTCGTCCCCAGCTCTTGCAGGGGGCGGATCTCGGTCAGGTACAGGGAACCCACGTAGAGGAACAGCAGAAAGGCGCTGGCCGTTAGGGAGCCTCTCAGGAAAAACATCCCGCCCAGGGGCACCATCAGCAGCATGCCGCACTCGATGATGACCACAAAGGCCGCATAGGGCGGCCCCATCCGCCGGGACGTCTCATTCCACATGGCGTTTTCCTCGTGGATGGCGGAGGAAAACTTTTGAAAGGACTTGCTCCCCATGTTATAGGCTTTGATCAGCTTCATGCCGTTGATGTACTCGATCATGACGGAGTTCAGAGTACTGATGGAGCGGTTGGCCCGGTCCATCAGGTCATCCGTATTGCGGAACATGACCCCCATCACAGCGACGGCCAGGACCAGCGGCACCAGAGAAACCAGCGCCAGGGGGATATTGACGGTCATCAGGTAGGCGAAGACCACCACCGGCCCCACCAGATAGCACACCAGATCCGGCAGGTTGTGGGCCAGGAACAGTTCCAGTTTCTCAATATCCTCGTTCAGCACCGTCTTGATGTCCCCGGTGCGCCGCTCATTCAGCGCCCCCAGGGGCGCCCGGGCCATGTGCTCCGCCACCATGCAGCGCACCTTGAACAGCGCCCCGTAGGCGCCCTTGTGGGCCGCCACCCCGGAGCCGCCGAACAGCACAAAGCGCAGAGTCACCGCCGCCGCGATCATTGCCACGATCCGCACCACCAGTTCCCTGGTACAGGTTCCGTTGAAGGCGGCGTCCATCAGCTGATAGATCCCCATATAGGGGACAACAATGCACAGCCCGCCGGCCGCTGACAAAAAGACTGCCAGAAACAGCCAGGCCTTCTGCTCCCCCGCCCAGTGGAGCAGCAGGGCCACACGGTTGACTTTTTTCTGTTTCATCGGTCACCTCTCCTTTCCATTTGAAACAGAGAACAGCTCTCTCAATTTCGGGAGGGCTTCCATGATAACGGGTACATCATCGGGCATCTCGCCCTCGTCAAAATGCAGGACCCGGGAGCAAGTGCGGCAGACAAATTCAAAGTCGTGGGTGACGATGAAGATGACCTTTCCCATGTCGGACAAGCGGCGGATCAGCCCCGCTACCTGGGTCATGCTGTCAAAGTCCAGGCCGCTGGTGGGTTCATCAAATACCAGCAGATCCTTTCCGCAGATCATGCTGACGGCTACGGCCACCCGCTGTTTTTGCCCGCCGGACAGGGTATTGGGGTGGCGCTCCCGGTATGGGGCCAGCCCCAGTTCCTCCAGGGTAGCGTCTACCAAGGCTTTGTCCGGGTTCCGGATGCCGAAGGAGCACTCCGCCTCCACGCTCTCGGCAAACAGCTCGTAGTTTACGTCCTGCATCACCATGTAGGATTGCTTGAGCCGGTCCCTGCGCTCCATCGGCCCGCCATCCCACTGGAACTGACCGTCACAGTCCTTGTGGAGCCCGCACAGGGCCCGGGAGAATGTGGTCTTTCCGGCCCCATTGTGGCCCACCACGCCGATGACCTCTCCCCTTCCGGCGGAAAGGCCGATCCCGTGAAGGATGGTGCGCCTCTTATAGCGCAGGGAGACATCGTTCAACGACAGCACCGATCCCCGGACCGGGGCATGGCCGGGCGGCGGGAGGACGTCCATCAGATCCGTTGCCCGCAGCCCCATCTGTTCCCGCTGTGCCTGGGACAGCCGACGGAGCTCTTCCGGTGTGAATATCCCTTTGATCTCTCCTCGGTCCAGATACACGATCCGGTCTGCTATGTCCATCAGGTAATAGAGCCGGTGCTCTGCGATCAGGATGGTCTTGCCCTGGCCCTTGACCAGCCGCAGATGCTCCCGCAATTCTTGGATGGAGGTCATGTCCAGGTTAGAAGATGGTTCATCCAGCAGATAGATCTCCGGGTTCATGGCGTAGACGGAGGCAAAGGCGATCTTCTGCTTTTCTCCGCCGGACAACTCGAAGATATTGCGGCCGCGGAGACTCTGGATGTGCAGGTCCTCCGTCGTCTGCTCCACGCGCTCCGCCAGTTCTTGGGGCGGCCGGGCCTCATTCTCGATGCCGAAAGCGATCTCGCTGTCCGTGTCCACGTTAAAAAACTGCGTTCTGGGATTCTGGAACACAGAGCCGACCTCGGCGGCGATCTGGTACATGGGGAGGCTGCTGATCTCCTGCCCGCCTACCAGCACACGGCCCTGAAGTTCTCCCTGGTAAAATTGAGGGATCAGTCCGTTCACCAGCCTTGTGATGGTAGTCTTGCCGCATCCGCTGCGCCCACAGAGCAGGACGCACTCCCCATCCGCGATGGTCAGGTCAATGTCCCGGAGGCCGTCATGCTCCTGCCCCTGATAGGTAAAGGATACCTGTTTCAGTTCGATCATCCAAATACCCCCTTCCCATAGAGGCCCGCCGCGAAAAAGGCGCCAAAACAGAGAATTGCCGCCGCATCCGCCGGCCCCATGCGGATCTGCACCAGGCAGGTCCTTGGTTTTGGGTTCTCGATTCCCCGGGTGATGGAGGCGATGGACAGTTCATCCGCCGCCTTGGACGCCGCCATCATCAGTGGAACATAGATGCACTCCACGGTCATGCCGGGATGGGTCAATAGCCCTTTCAGGGACGGCGACACGTCCCGCAGCCGCATGGCGTCCTTGATGAACCGCCAGTCCTCCTGAATGGTGAGGATATAGCGGAGCATGACCGCCAGCGGGATCACCAGCTTTTTCGGCGCATGCGCGCGGTTCATAGCTGACAAAAACTCGCTGACCTTAGTGGTGGAGATGACGATGCCTGACAGCATCCCGCAGGGGTACACCTTGTGGAACAGGCCGAGGAATGCGATGAACATGGTGCGCCAGGTCCCGGTCATGGTATCCATGATCCAGAAGGTGAGCCATACGACCAGCGCGTAGAACGCCGCGCCCTTCCAGGCGTACTTCCACTTCCCGCAGCAGACACCAAACAGCCCAATCAGCACCACAAGCCCCAACTCATAGTACAGGGACGGGGCAATCATAGCGGAGAAGATGCAGAGCAGGAGCAGTAGGATCTTCGTTCTTGGATCCAGCCAGAGTCCGCGCCGCGGGGATGTTCCGCCGGTCATGCGGTGATCCCAGCCTTCTCGAACTGCTTCTTCAGCATCTTGCCGCCGACCCACCCGCTGAAGGCCGCGATGACCAGCGTGCCGACGATGATGACCGCCAGCAGCCAGGAGGGGGCGGAGGCGCTCATAGTGTCAATGTAGGACTGCTCCGTGCCGTTCTCCAGCATGGTGCTGGCCCACCCCTCCGGGTCGATAAAGAACACCACATAGGTGTAGATGCCGCCCAGGGAGATCAGCATATAGGACAGCAGGTTGATGGCCTTGTTGCGGTAATGTCCGGCGCCGGCTACAAGATCCGCGATGATACCCATTCCGATGTACCCCAGGGAGAACGCCCAGTGCATCCCCGTGGCAAACCAGATGATTCCCATGATGATGCCGAGGATGGTGACGCTCCAGCGTTTCTGCACCTTAGCGACCATCAGCAAATAGATGGGGCCGCACAGCAGCGCCGCACCCATGGGCATGTAAAAGGTCAGAACCGGGTTTGGCGCAAAGGGCAGACCGCCAATCAACGTAAAGACAAAAAAGATGGCGCTGAAAATGCCGGTGGTCACAAGGTCCTTGACCGTAAGGCCCTTCTTCAGTGAATTGGCTTGGTTGCTCATAGTTTTCCTCCTGTTTCATAACGTGTTGACTTTTCATAGGCGATGTGCTACCATTCGGTTAGATGTCGCTAACCATCGCCTATACACTACACGTGGTCTGGACATCTTGCAAGGGTTTGAGACGAGGTTCGTCTCTTCGTTGCAAAAGTTCGTCCAACCGTTGTAAAGAGGAGGCGAGTCTTTTGTTATGCCCGAAATGACGGAGCCATACTATGTATCCATGCTGAAGGGCCACGGTTTTACCCCCGACCCCGACGATCACCAGTATGGGGCCTTGGGCCTCTGCTGGAAAATCTCCCAGGAAATCGGGGAGGGTTCCTACTGGACCTATGGACAGAAGGACCTCTACGACATTAAGATCCACAACTTTTTCTTCCATAAGGACTCCCTGCTGGAGTTCTCCCTGCCGGAGTGCCTGAGCATTACTCGCTATGACTCCATCTCCGGGGAAGAGCTGTCGCCCTACCGCCGGCTGTCCGCCGGGTGCATCAAGACCTATATCGGCGGGTATGAACCGTATCAGGTTCTGATCCACAAGAACATCCCCATCCACTCCATCGGCATCGAGATCATGCCGGCCTACTATGAGGACTACCTCAAGAAGCAATACCCGGAAGAATACCGAAACCCAGTGGAGGCGTTCCGCAAAATCGACCAGACCACTGATTTCCCGGAGATGTCCAGACTGCTTTCTGAAGTCCAGAACTATCGCGGGGATGGGATCGCCGCCAAGCTGTTCTATGAGAGCAAGGTGGCGGAGGCCCTGTCCCTGGTGGTGGAGTACCAGAAAAAACGTCCAGCGGCCCCCATCAAACTGTCTCAGGCGGATCTGGAGCGCATCCAGACCGTGGCCGCCTATCTGAGCGACCACTATGCGGCAGAGATCCCCATGGAGCGGCTGACGCAGATTGCCTGCATGGGAACCACGAAACTCAAGAGCAGTTTCAAAAAGGTTTACGACTGCACCATCACAGAGTACATCCAGCAGCGCCGCATGAGCCAGGCGGAGTACCTGCTGACCAACACAGACTTATCCATCGGCCAGATCGCTCAGACCGTTGGCTACTCCACCTCCAGCCGCTTTGCGGAGCTGTTCCGGAAGAGCACCGGGCTGCTGCCGGGAGAGTTCCGGAAAGTGGGAAGCCGGTAATAGGGCATGAAAAAGGAACTGGATACCGCCCTTTAATGGGTGGCATCCAGTTCCTTTCAATCTTCCATTCCCGATTGCCTGTTATGAATATCTATTTTATAGCCTGCACCCACCACCGTCTTGATGTATCCCGGATGCCTGGGGTCCTCCTCCAGTTTTCTTCTCAGCCGCCAGATGGTATTCTCCACGGAGTTTGTCCCGCGTAGATATTCCTCCCCCCAGGCGGCCTCATAGAGCTGCGCTTTGGAGAACACCTGCCCTGGTGAACTGGCCATGCAGTAGAGCATGGCATACTCCCCATGATTGAGTTCCACTTCCCTGCCTGCCATCAGCACCCGGCGGTGCTCGTGATGGATCTCCAGTTCCCCAATGCGCAGCACGGAGGTAGCAGGGGCAGCAACATCGACCACCTCTGCCCTTTTACCCTTCAGCGAGTCCATGACGGCCTGGAACACGCTGCCGTCAGGATCCTGCGCATAGATGACGATGATCTCTGCCAATCTCTCCCCCCTCCGCAAGACGGAGGAGGCCGAGCGAATGGCCTCCTCCCTGCTATGCTCAAGATTTTAACTTTGCCGCGGCTTTCAAGCACCGGAAACTCTCGTCGCTGATGACGTGCTCGATTCGGCAGGCGTCCCGCTCAGCTGTGTCCGGGTCTACGCCCGCCTCAATGAGCCGGTCGGTAAAGAAGCGGTGCTTCTCATAGGTCTGCTCTGCCACTTCCCGGCCCACATCGGTGAGATGCAGGGAATAGTCCTCGTCCATCGTGAGAAAGCCTCCGTCCCGCAGGGTCGCCACCGCATTGCAAACACTGGGCTTTGTGACCTCCAGGTGCCGGGCCACATCCACGGAGCGCACCGTCCCTTTCTGCTTCTGGAGAATCAAAACCGCCTCCAGGTAGTCCTCGCCGGACGCATGGATCTTCCGCTTTTCGGGCATACGATCTCCTCCGTCAGATACGCTGACTGAATCGTGCCGCCGTGTCACGCCTTCACGACGACCAGGTACATCTTGAACCGGGTCAGCGCCTTGACTGCGTGGGGGATCCCCGCGGGCATGATGATAGCCTCCCCGCCGTTTAGGGTGTGCGGCGTACCGTCGATAGTGATCTCAGCAGCTCCCTCCAGGATCGTCGCCATGGCGTCGCCCGGCGCCGCGTGGGTGCTGATGGCCTCTCCGGCGTCAAATGCAAACAGAGTCATTCCCACGCCGGGCTTCTGGGCCAGGGTCAGGCTGACGACCTTGCCGTCCTCATATTGGACCTGCTCCTTCAACGCAAAGGGTTGGGCATGAGGTAAATTTTTAATCAGTTCTTCCATGTCTGTCTCCTCCTGGTTTCCGTTTTACTGTACAGTGATCTGCAGAAGCTTGAACGGGCCCGCCCCGCCGATGGCATGGGTAACGCCGGCAGGGACGGCCATACATGCCCCGGCGCGCAAAACCGTCTCTTTGTCCTCCTGATAAACCGGCATACTGCCCTCCAGCACATAGTAGAGGGTATCGCCGAAGTATCGCTCCTCGCTGACGCTCTCCCCATCGCCAAAGGCCAGCAGCGTCATTTGACAGTGTTCGCTCCGGGAAAGCGCCATGCTCACCACCCGGCCCGGGCGGATCTCGATCAGTCCCGCCAGCTCCTCCGGGTGATCCACAGGCAGATTTCGGAGAAATTCCATAGGGCTCTCCTCCTTTGCAAATTCTCTCTTTCAGTATACCCCGGTTTTGCCGCCGGGGCAACAAAAATGGGCTATTGTGTGATCTGATGAATGATCGCGCGCCGCAGCTCCAGCAGCTCCGGAGATGAGGCGTCCCGCCCCTCCGGGCCGGGGAGGGAATACCACTGTGCCACGGTGGTGGGTCGGGCGGTCAGCACGGCAATGCGGGTGGCCACGGTCAGCGCCTCGTCGATTTCATGGGTAACGAAGAGTACTCCGGGTTTCTCCCGCCGCCAGATGGCCAGCAGCATCGCCACCATCTCCATGCGGATGCCGTAGTCC
>PPYE01585359.1_pt1 | contig 20131 bp, 18 predicted proteins | sample 1559881 | NCBI WGS metagenome assembly PPYE01 (sample SAMN08240022, study PRJNA423297) | Human gut metagenome, whole genome shotgun sequencing project.
TCACTATCAAGTTCGTCGGTAGCTACGCCTATGTGGACTTTCACCACAGAACACGGGCATGCCCGTCATACAAAATAACACCGCATCCATATGCACGGAATGCGGTGTTGGTATATTCTATTTGCTTTCTGCAATTCATATAAGGTCTACTACTTAACCAGATATCCTCCGTCCACAGGAATCACTGCCCCGTTCAGGTAATCGGATGCCGGCGATGCCAGGAATATCACGGTTCCCTTCATATCATCGGGCGTGCCCCAGCGGCGGGCGGGAATACGGTTGGTAATCTCAGCAAACCTTGGGTTCGCCGGATCCGTAAGGGCTGTGTTCATCTCCGTGTCCATATACCCTGGGGCAATACAGTTAACGTTGATGCCCTTGCTGGCCCACTCATTGCAGAATGCCTTGGTCATCTGTGTCACTGCGCCCTTGGACGCGGCATAGGCCGGAACAGTCATCCCGCCAAAGAACGCCAGCATGGACGAGATGTTGATGATTTTGCCAGGCTTTTCCTTTGCCATGAACTCACGGGCCGCCATCTGACAAAGCTCAAAGCAGGCAGTAAAGTTAATGTTCATCACATCTGCCAGGTCGTCAAGGGGAAATTCCTCACTTTTGTGGCGTCTCTGGATTCCTGCGCAGTTCACCAGGATGTCAAGACCGCCCAGGCACTTAACCGCCTCGTCAAATGCCGCTGCCCTGGCAGCGCTGTCCCCCAGGTCCACTGCAATTCCATGACACTTAAGCCCCTTATGGCACAATCCGGCAGCCACATCATGTACCCTTTCGCTGCTTCCGAATATGACCACCTCGGCGCCTGCCTCAATCAGCCCTTCAGCCATTCCATAGCCAAGGCCTCTGGTTCCGCCTGTTACAATTGCCTTTTTGCCTGTTAAATCAAATAAATTCATTCGTTTGCCCTCCTGATTGTGATGGTTCAGGAGCTGGCTGTGTGTGTGAAATGTCATCCTTAGCGTATCATCATTTCATTAAAAAATCAAGATTTTTTTAACACGGTGTCATATCATCCAAGAAATCCCGGCAAAATTATGATACACTATGATGTGTCCGCATCCCGCCGCCTCTGCGGCACCCATGCCGTAGGTCCCCAAATCCTGCGCAATGCAGTAACAGTCACACACGGCACGAATGCCGGACGGATACAGCCAGACAGAACCGGAGGTAATCTTTCATGATACAGAACCAGGAACAACGCCATGTCCATTATGACCGCGACTTAGAACTGGAGGCTTACCAGCTCAGCGGCATCGTACAAAAATTCCCCAATCATTTCCATGAATGTTATGTCATTGGTTTTGTGGAGGGCGGGAAACGCCATCTCTGGTGTAAAAACCAGGAATGCGATGTAAGCGCCGGGGATTTAATCCTTTTCAACCCCAGGGATAACCACTGCTGCGCGCCCGTGGACGGCCAGCTGCTGGACTACCGGGCAGTAAACATCCAGCCGGAGATAATGGAGAAATCCGTTAAAGAGATTACAGGCAGATCCTTCCGCCCGTATTTTACGCAGAACGTGGTGTTCCGCAGCGACATCACCCGGTCCGTGGCAGCGCTTTATGACGCCATATTAAGGCATGCGTCCAAACTAGAAAAAGAGGAATCCCTGTTTTTCCTTCTGGAACAGCTCCTGCAGGAATATGCGGAACCTTTCAGCGAGGAAACCATTTCCCGGCCGAATCCCCAGATACAGTCGCTGTGCACCTATATGGAGGAACATTTTTCAGACAACCTGTCCCTTGACGAACTGACAGCCATGACTACTTTTGGGAAATCCTATCTGCTCCGTTCCTTTACAAAGCAGATTGGCGTATCCCCCTACCGGTATCTGCAGACCATCCGCCTTGACAAGGCAAAGCATTTCCTGGAGCAGGGAATTGCGCCTGTGGATGCGGCAGCCATGGCCGGATTCTCAGACCAGAGCCATTTTACCAATTTCTTTAAGGAATTCATCGGACTGACCCCCAGGCAGTACCAGAAAATATTCACCACCACATCAGAACCGGAAGAACCGGAAAAGGAGCCGCACCATGAATCATGATAAAACACACAAAGGCCATCTGGCCGCATTCATCACCATCCTCATATGGGGAACCACCTTTATTTCTACCAAGGTCCTGTTGAAAACATTTTCTCCTGTGGAAATCCTGTTCATCCGCTTTGTCATGGGTTATCTGGCCCTGTGGCTGGTGTGTCCCAGGATCCTTAGACCGGATTCCCGCAGACAGGAACCGCTGTTCGCTGCAGCAGGACTGTGCGGCATAACCATGTATTACCTGCTGGAGAACATCGCCCTTACCTACACATTGGCATCCAACGTAGGCGTCATCATCTCCATTGCGCCGTTTTTCACGGCCATCCTCAGCTGCCTGTTCCTGGGCGGCCCCCGGCCCGGCAGGCATTTCTTCATCGGGTTCCTGCTGGCCATGGCCGGGATTTTCCTTTTGAGCTTTGGAAGCAGTTCCCTGTCCATCAATCCGATGGGTGACATCCTGGCCGTGGCTGCCGCCATTATATGGGCCGTGTACTCCACTTTGACAAAAAAAATAAGCGCCCTTGGCTATGGCACGATCCAGACCACACGGCGCACATTTTTCTATGGGCTTATCTTCATGATTCCGGCACTGGCCCTTATGGACTTCCATGTCTCACTGAGCCAGGTCATAAGCCCCTTAAACCTCTGCAACCTGCTGTTCCTGGGACTGGGCGCGTCCGCCCTCTGCTTCGTCACCTGGAACCTGGCTGTTAAAATCCTGGGTTCGGTCCGGACCAGCGTGTATATCTACATGGTACCGGTCATTACCACGGTCAGTTCCGCACTTGTATTAAAGGAACCCGTGACCATGACCGCTGTATGCGGCATCGCCTTGACCCTTGCCGGACTGTTCCTGTCCGAGCGCCCGTCCGTCCGTCAGCGCCAGGACCGGGCAGAAACAGTCCATTGATTTAAAAAGAAGCCTATTGCTGCATCACCCTCTGTATATGGATTGCCAGGAAGCCTGTTTCCTCCGGCGCCAAGGGAATCCCCAGGCGCTTCTCCATATACCGGCACACCATCTTGGCCACCTCATAAGGCTTTGGGAAACTGGTCCTTGCGTAATCCTGCATATCAAGGCTGGCCCGCTCTCCTTTTCTGGCCCTGGCAATCATATACCGGACATGGCTGGCCAGCCTGTTATATCCCAGTGAATCCGAAGCAAGGTTAACCCCCATGCTGCTTTCAATCTGATGCATACTGTCCTGCACCAGCCGCGCTATGTCCATGGCAGCCGCAACATTCTCTTCAGACAGGCCTGCATGGATGTGAAGGGTGATGTAGCCAACCTCGTCCTCTGATATGGTTATCCCGGTCAGTTCCCGGATAATCCCAACGCCCTTCAGGGCGGACTGATATTCACTGGAAAATAACGCCTTGATGTCATGCCGGAAAGGATTGGGAAGTTCCCGGTCCTCCCTGGCCCGGCTCACCGCCAGGGCAATATGGTCCGCCATGGGTATCAGGATATCGTGGCTTAAGGTCCCCATGGTCCCTTCTGCTTCTTCAATAATCCTTCCGGCGGCTTCAATGTACACTGGTTCGATACTGTTTACCTGCTGGAGCGCCGATGTCCTTCCGGTAACCAGTTCGTAACGTTTCGCCTGTCCCGTGGATTCAATCCGCTCTCCTGTCCTGTGCCCGAAACCGATACCGTTGCCCAGCAGTATGACCTCCCGCTGTGACTCCCCGTCCAGCACCAGTATTCCGTTGTTGTTCAAAACCTTTATGATACGGTACATATGTTCCTCCCCCATACCGGATACCCTGATATTGATCCATCCTAAAATAACATCATGCAAAATCCTGATGCTCCGCTTTTATTTTACACTGCTTCCGGTAGAAGGCAATCCCATGATTCCAAACTTCCGTATATCCCTCTTCCGGGAGCCAGGATCCATACTCTTTCTCCTTAATCTGATTTAATGCCCTGTCACAAGCCTCTTCCAGCTCTTTATAAGTCTCTGCAGACTTCAGCTCCAATATCATTGGAGGACACTTTACGTTCAGGCTTCGGATCACAATATCGGAACGCCAGCGCCCTCCTTCCCGGTCAGATCTGACTATATAATCTTTCATGTTACCTAAAACTCCCAGCAGAAGGCCATGATAAAAAGACTCCTTAGCATCCATACTGTCCCAGATACTTTCCTAATGAATTATAACATATACGGATATAAAAGAACAACTCTGAATAACCACAAGCCATTTATCCCTGAGCCATTTATCAGCACATGTCTAATACCATCCAATCTCATCCAGTCCCTTCACATCCCCGGTCCTGGTCAGATGTATCTCCTGGCCTTCCTTCAGACCCGTGAACACAACCATGCAGGCTTCAGACGCCGCGTTGGCCCTGATGAAATCCAGGTCAAAATGCATGAGTCTGCTTCCTTTCTTCACCTTCTGCCCATCTGTCACAAAGGTCTCAAATCCCTTGCCGTCCAGCTTCACTGTGTCCACGCCCACATGCAGGAGATATTCCATGCCGTCTGCATTCCTAAGACCCATTGCATGCTTTGACGGGAACACAAACACAATCTCACAGTCCTCCGGAGCAACCACCTCTCCGTCCGACGGGATGACCATATACCCATCCCCCATAGCCTTACTGGAAAAGGCTTCATCTGCAGCCTCGGTAATTGACGCCGCCTTTCCGTTAAACGGTGAACAAAGGACATGGCTGTCAGACGGACTCCTGCCGGCTTTCTCCCTGGCAGAATCACCGCTTCCGCCTTCCGGGCCTTTCGTATCACCGCTATTGCCTGCCAAGCTTTCGTCATTGCCTGCGTCCAGCTTCACCTTAGGCGCATGTTCCAGGAAATGTTCCAGGTTTGCTTTTATCACTGTCACATTCGGACCGTAAATCACCTGGATTCCCTGTCCCTTTTTAATGACGCCCACCGCGCCTGTTGTCTTTAATACTTTCTCATTTACTAAATCCGCTTCGTCCACCGAACACCTGAGCCGGGTCGCACAGCAGTCCACGGATGTGATATTCCCGGCGCCGCCCAGACCTCTTGCAATCTCTGCGCTTAACTGGTCCACGGGTTCATTATCCTTACCCGTACCGCTGACAGAAGCCGCTTTCCTGGCATTGACATCGGCTTTTGTATACAACTTTGTCTCTTCGTCCTCATCCTCACGGCCAGGGGTCTTAAGGTTGAACTTTTTAATCAGGAAGCTGAAAATGAAGTAGTACAGAAGGAAATAAACGATCCCCACCGGAAGGATCCATAGCCAGCTGGTTTTTGCATTTCCCTGAAGGATACCGAATATCAGCAAATCCAGGAAACCGCCGGAAAAAGTCAGTCCCACAGCAATGTTCAGGATATGGGCAATCATATAGGCGCTTCCGGCCAACACTACCTGAACCGCAAAAAGCATGGGCGCCACAAACAGGAATGAAAACTCAATGGGTTCCGTGATACCTGTCAGCATACTGGTCAGGGCGGCTGACAGAAGCAGGCCGCCGGCTGCCTTTTTCTTATCCGGCTTTGCACACCGGTACATGGCCAGCGCTGCGCCAGGAAGTCCGAATATCATGAAAATGAACTCGCCGGAAAAATAACGGGTTGCATCCGCGCTGAAATGTACCACATCCGGAGAAGCCAGCTGAGCAAAGAATATGTTCTGTCCGCCTTGAATCAGGTTTCCGTCTATCATCATGGTCCCGCCCACGGCCGTCTGCCAGAACGGCATATAAAATACATGGTGAAGCCCAAATGGAATCAGGGCGCGTTTGATGATGCCAAATATCAGCGTGCCCACATAACCTGTCCCTGTCACCAGCCCGCCCAGGGCAAAAATCCCGTTCTGCACCACCGGCCAGATAAAATACATCAGGATTCCCACTCCCAGATATACCACGGTGGAGATAATAGGGATGAACCGTGAACCGCCGAAAAATGAAAGTGCATTGGGAAGCACAATCTTATGATAACGGTTATGAAGGGCCGCCACACCCAGACCCACGATGATACCGCCGAACACTCCCATCTGAAGGGTCTGCATACCGCATACAGATGCAATGGTTCCGTCCAGAACCCCCGGCGCGATACTTCCGTCCGGAAGTATTTTTCCTGAAATAGTAAGCACTGCATTGATTGACATATGCATGACCAGGAACGCTATCATGGCAGAAAGGGCGGCAACCTCCTTCTCCGCCTTGGCCATACCGATGGCAACACCCACTGCAAATATGATGGGCAGATTGTCAAATATAACGCTCCCAGCCTTGCTCATGATTACCAGCAGGGCGTTCAGAATGGTCCCATCTCCCAGAATCCCGCCCAGTCCATAGGTGGCAATGGTTGTGGGGTTGGTAAATGAACTGCCGATACCAAGCAGCAGGCCTGCTACCGGCAGCACTGCTATGGGCAGCATGAAGCTTCGTCCCACGCGCTGAAGTACACCAAAAATCCTGTCTTTCATATCTTTCTCTCCAATCTTATTATATTTCCTGTTCTTCTACATCCTGTCCATTCATATCCTGCCCGTATATAGCTCCTTCATATCCTTTTCCTTCATAACCTTTTCTTTCATATTCTGCTCCTACACCACACTGCGTATCCCTGGCATTTGCGGCGCCACACAAAAAAGGCATTAACCATAAAGAACACTGCGTCCAATGTCCTTTTATAGTTAATGCCTGCTTTACCAGTAACACGCTCTTTCTTCAATTGCGCCTTAAGTATAAACAATTTATAGTTCTATTGTCAATAAGAAATATGTAACAAATTAGTTTTGCTTTTTTGTGCAAAACGTCCATTTTCCCTTAGATATCATATGGAAAAGCTTTTTACATTGTTTTAATCCTTGTATTTAAAAGCCAGAACCGTCCGGGTAGTTTTGGTTTTCTGCTAAAAGGGACTGGGCGCCCATGTGGTTCCATCTCAATCACCGGCTGCCGCAGCCCCTTTACATACCCATATCTAATTTACTTAATAATCAGATCCCGGCCCTTCGTATCCGAATTCAGGCAAACCGCCGCAATCAATATGATACCGATCACGATATTCTTCCAGAGCGGGTCCACCCCCATCATGTTAAGGCCGGAGGTTACCCCTGTGATGGTCACCACGCCGATCAGGGTCCTGAGGACGCTGCCCCGGCCTCCTGCCATGGAGGTGCCGCCAAGTGCAACCGAGGCGATTGCAGTCAGCGTAAGGGCGTCTCCCACGGTGGGAACCGCTGACTTCAGCTTGTATGCATAGAATGCCCCTGCAAGGGCGCTGCAGGCGCCGCTCATTACAAATGCGGATATCTGTGCTTTATCCGTGTCCACGCCGGCCAGCCTTGCGGCGCTTACATTGGCGCCCACGGCATAGATGGATTTGCCATACACCGTGTACTGCTGGAAGATGAACAGCAGCAGGATTCCCAGCAATGCGATGATGAATACCACCGGGATGCCCGCCACCTTCTGCGTGGCCCATTTTACCATGAAACGTTTGTCCATGGGAATGATTTCCGAACCATTGGGGCAGAGCGTCAGGGCAATATAGGACCAGAAGTTGGTGGTGCACAGGGTGACGATAAAGGACGGAAGCTTAAGCTTGGTCACCAGCAGGCCGTTCAAAAGGCCCATGGCCAGTCCCACCACCAGCATGATTGGAATGATTACATTGCCGAACCTTGCCACATAGATGCCGGTAAGCACACAGGTACAGGATACCATTGGTCCGGCTCCCAGGTCGATGCCTCCTGTGTAGATCACAAAGGAAAGGCCTCCGGCCATGAGAAGCAGGGGCGCTGCCTCAATCATCATATTCTGCAGGCTGTATGCGCCGATGAAATTCGGTATCACAATGCTGAATATGCCAAACACCAACACAATGCTTATGAGGCACATGTACTTTGAATAATCAGATATACTAAAGCTTTTCTTTTTATTAGCCATGATATGTACCCTCCTACATCATTTGCTGGACAATGTCCAGCTGAAGCGGCTTGTTGCCAACCGGACACTCAAAGCTTCCCCTGATAAGTCCGTCCCTGAGAACAATAATCCTGCTGGACAGGCCGATACACTCATCCAGTGTATCTCCCAGCAATATAATGGAATGGCCTTCAGCGGTCATATCCCTGACCAGATCATATATCTCCTCCTTGGAGCCGACATCAACGCCTCTTGTGGGATGGTTTAGGATCAGTATCTCACACCCGCTTTCAAGGGCCCTGGCAAATATGACCTTCTGCGCGTTGCCGCCTGATAGCTGGTTGATACGCTCGGCAATGGAAAAGCACTTAACCCCTGCCTTCTTTACCCAGTTTTCAGCAACCTGGTGCATTTTCTTAGCTGACAGGAAGCTGTGGCTGGACAGCTCATCCATATGGGAGACAATGATGTTGTCCTCAATGGACAGCAGTCCGATCATCCCCTCATCCCGGCGTTCCTTGGGAACGGACAGGATTCCTTTTTTCCTGGCCGCGCAGGGATTGGGGAAGGTGCATTCCCGGCCCTTTACCTTAATCGTGCCCGCCGTGGGCGCGGCATCGCCTACCAGCACAGCACAGATATCTTCCTTGCCCGAGCCTTCCACTCCGCAAAATCCCAGCACTTCCCCCTTTTTCAGTTCAAAGCTTACATGGTTAAATGCGCCGAACAGGCTTAAGTCATTTACCTCCAGGATTACCTCGTCCGTTGGCACGGTCTGCTTGTGTTCCACATAGAATTCGCCTGTGGTGGTCCTGCCCACCATCTTCTCATAGAGAAGGTTCACATCCGCGCCCTTGGTGGGCATTACGGCTGTCACCTCGCCGTCCTTGAACACATAAATCCGGTCCGTTATCTCCAACACCTCGTCCAGGCGGTGTGAGATGAAAATCACCGCATTGCCCTGTTCCTTCATATTCCTTACCTGGACAAACAGCTTTTTAATTTCCTCGTCGGACAGTACCGTGGTCGGCTCGTCCAGAAGGATGATCGCGTGTCCGTTTGCAGCTTCTGTCACCACATCCAGCACCTTTGCAATCTCCACCATCTGACGGGCCGCAAAGTCAATGTCCCTTACCTTCCTGGACGGGTCCAGGTCCATGTCAATGCGTCCCAGGGCCTTTTTTGCGTCCTGGTTCATCTTGTTCCAGTTGACGAACCCGCATTTTGAATACCCCTTTTCCCTGCCCAGGTAAATGTTCTGGGCAATGGTAAGGTTGCCTACCAGGGACTGCTCCTGGAACACCATGCCGATTCCCTGATGGTTGGCATCCAGGATGGAACTGGCCGAATAGGGCTTGCCCATCCGGAACATCTCTCCCATGGAAGGTTTCTCAACACCGCTGATTAATTTCATCAGCGTGGATTTGCCTGCTCCGTTTTCACCGATTAATCCAATGACCTCTCCGCTGTAGACCTGCATATCAATATCCCGGAGAACGGTATTGGCTCCGTATGTCTTTCCAACGCCTTTTGCTTCGAATAACAAATCGCCCATGTGTCCCCCTCCTTACTTTGATATGGTCTTGCGGTTACGGTTAATGGTAAGGGTAACTGCAACAATGATGATCACGCCCTGGATGACCTTTTTCACGTATGGGTCCACGCCCATCAGGGTCAGCCAGTTGGCAAGCTCTGTATATATTAAAACTCCGACAAAGGCGGACAATGCGCCTCCTTTGCCGCCGGCCAGTGAACCGCCGCCAATGACAATAGCCGTTACAACTGGGAACATCTGATTCAGACCGATGCTGGATTGTCCTAATTTAAGGCGTATGCACTGCAGTATGCCTGCCATACCCGCCGTACATCCGCACAAGGCAAATACCTTTATTTTCGTAAGACCGATATTGATTCCCGTGGACGCTGCCGCTGTCTCATTATCGCCAATTGCATACACAGCCCTTCCAAAGGCCGTATAATTGAGGATCAGCGCGCCGATGATGAAGATGGCAAAAGCGATGATGGTTATGTAGGGGATACCGATGAATTTCCCCTGTGACAGTACGACGAAAAGTTCATCCTTGACCTGGATGGGCGTGCCCTGGTAAACCAGTACCGCCACGCCGGTCATGATGCTTCCCACCGCATAGGTGACAATGAATGTTGCAATCCTTGCTTTTACATGGATGATACCTGTTATTGCCCCGATAAAAGTACTGATAAGAATGACAAACAAAATACCTAAAATACCAAAATCATTGCTGTTTGAGTTGTTAACAACCAAAAATGCCACAAATGATCCTGCAAATCCCATGACCCCTTCAATGGAAAGATCGATGCTGCCCAGCAGCAGCACATAGGTCAGGCCAACAGAGATTACAAGAGGGATTGACATCTGGTACATGATGTTGACCACATTTCCCCAAGTAAAGAAATCCTTCTGGGAAACTGCTCCTATCATAGTCATGATAACTAACAGAATCAGTGGTGCATATCTTCTAATCTTATCTTTCCTTGCGTCATCCTTGACCTTGTAAGCAAACTGCTGGCCCACGGATAATGCAGCTAAAGATTCTTCCCATTTATTCTTCATTATATTATCCCCTTATATACATAGTCATTATGGAACAATATTCCCCTTTTAAAGGAAGTGGGTCTGCCCTCAGGCAAGCCCACTTCACAGTTACCTACTTGATACTGATTATTCCTGGTATTTGTCAATACAGAATGACAGGTCATTGTAGTCGTAGCCAGGATTCTTGGTCTTAATGAACTTGTCAATGATATCGGTTGCATTGTCTTTTGTAACCAGGGTTGTCTTACAGAAAATCAGGCGCTCATTGTCAGGAATGGAGGTTGGGTCTAATTTGCCCAGGGCTGCCTGGATTGCATAGGATGCGCCGTAGCCTGCGATCATGTATCCGTTGTTGGCATTGGTGATTACCATGTCGCCGTCATTCACAGCGTTCAGGGCCGCCTCGATGCCGTCACAGCCGCTGACCATGACTTTTCCGTTCAGTCCCTTGTTCTTAAGGGCTTCAACAGCGCCAAGGGCCATGGTGTCGTTTGCAGAATAAACACCCTTTAAGTCAGGATATTTAACCAGCCAGTTCTCTGTCAGGGTCATTGCCTCGGACTGGCTCCAGCTTGCTGTCTGGCTGTCAACCACTTCGATGTTCGGATAATCCTTCAGGGCTTCCTCAAATGCTTTGTGACGGTTGGTTGCAGAGTCATCGCCTAACAGTCCCTGCAGTTCCACAACCTGTCCCTCGCCGCCAATGGACTCAAACAGCGCCTTTGCGGTTGCCTTGCCGATTGCGATATCATCCAGCATAAGGCTAGCCACAAAATGAGGGTAATCCTTTGGATACAGGCCCTCTGCCCTGTGTGCCAGGATTGTCACGTAGTTTCCGGACTCCTCGCACAGCTCTGCGATGTTGGCTGTATTGGCTGTGGATGACGGGTCAACTACAAAGATGGCCTTGTCGCCGTACTGTGCAATGTAATCCTTGATTCCCTGCAGCTGCTTGTTGTCATCGCTGTCACAGGTAAGGACATCTGCCGATACACCATAGGATGCCGCTGCCAGCTTTGCGCCTTCTGCTTCCTGCGCCCAGTACTCGTTGTCCATGGAATGGATGCAGATAGCCAGATGGTAGTCAGAACCCTCTCCTGAAGCTGCTGCCTGCGCAGCTGCCTCGGTGGCTGCCTCGGTAGCCGAATCCTCCTTGGCTGCCTCGGTTGCTGCCTCGGTTGCCGCTGCCGTGGTTTCTGCCGGTGCTGCCGCGGACTCCGCGGGTTTGCTGGAACAACCTGCCAGTGCGGATACAGCCAGTGCTGTTGCCATTAATGCTGCAATCATTCTTTTTTTCATGTTACTTCCTCCTTCTACTTTTTAATAGTTTTTTTATACGTAAATGCCGTCTTTCATCAGCATCCAGTATTCATTACACCCTTTGTTCCATCCTGGCCGCCGCATTGATGGCAGCCCCCACGATCCCCGCCTCAGGATCCCCCAGGGCCCGGATGAAGCGTACCGAATCCCTTGGATAGGGAATCCTCAGGTTTTCCTTCACGGTCTGTTCAAAGTATTCCATGGGAAATCCTTTCATGTCCACCACACCGCCGCCCAATACCACATAATTCGGATCCAATATGGTAATCTCCGTGGCAGCAGCCATGGCGCAGGCACGGACCACATCCTTAACATCCTTCTCCCCCCCATGCCGTTCAAAAATCTCCGACACCGGACAGTGGTATTTCTCCTCTGCCAGAAGATAAAGGGTCCTGCCGCTGGCTTTCAGCTCAATGCAGCCCTTCTTGCCGCAGCCGCAGCTGTCCGTAAATCCCAGGACCGGTATGTGTCCAAGTTCACAGGCCGAGCCTGTGTTTCCGATATACACCTTTCCGTCAATGCACATGGCGTTGCCAAGCCCTGTACCGATAAATATACCTATGATGATTCCCCGTTTATCAATATGCCCCTTCCATATCTCATAGAGAAGGGCCGTGTTCACATCCCTCTCCATGAATACCCCAAGCCCGGTCCTTTCCGTAAGGATATCCACCAGGGAAATGTTGTTGAATCCCTTTATGTTAGGCGAATTGTAATTGATTGTGCGTTCCCTGTTCATCAGCGAAGCCAGGGACAAGGTCATGCACAGGAAATCCTCCTTCCCATACCGCTCTATATAGGGCCTTACCAGCCCCTCAATATACTCCCCCTTGTCCTCTGCATCTGAGAGGTACCTGCTGGGTTCCTTTTTAAAGTCCAGCACCCGGAAGGTCTCATCAAGAACCCCATACCTGAGATTGGTCCCCCCGATTTCCATTGATAAATATAAATGTGCCACATCCATCATCCCTGTCGTCATGCCTTGTTGGCGCTGCCCATTACATCAATCTTATGAAGATAAATTTCTTTTAACAGGCCGCGGTTCTTTAATGTAAATACCCTGCTGTCAATTGCCCCGGGGTTCTCTGCCAGGATTTTCCTTGTATTGGCCAGCGCGCTGATCCAGCCGTCCGTAGCGATATTGACCTTGCATACCCCCATCCCGGCAGCCTTTGTCACCTGCTCTTCCGGTATGCCGGCCACGGCCTCGATATGACCTCCGTAGGAGTTGATCATGTCCACGAACCTCGGCTCTATGGTAGACGCGCCGTGGAGTACAATGGGGAATCCCGGCACCCTGCGCATCACATCCTCAAGGATATCGTATCTCAGTTCGGGAAGCGACCCGTCCGGATTGGCCTTGATTTTCACCAGGCCATGACAGGTGCCTATGGAGATGGCCAGGCTGTCGCATCCCGTCTCCCCCACGAATTCCTCCACCATCGCCGGATCCGTGTAAAGGCTTTCGTGATGGCCCTCATCACCGTCCTCTTCCGCACCGGAAAGGACGCCCAGTTCAGCTTCCACCGTCACCCCATGCCGATGGGCATATTCCACGGTCTTTTTGGTAAGGGCAGCATTTTCCTTAAATGGAAGGGCGCTGCCATCTATCATAATAGAAGAAAATCCAAATTCCACCGCATCCACGCACTGTGCAAAGGTCATGCCGTGGTCCAGGTGCAGGGCCACAGGGATATCAAGCCCCGCATTCCTGATACGGTCGGTCCCGGACTGCACAATCCTGGCAAGCATCTCATATCCCAGCTGCTTATGCAGGTTGGGGGATGCCAGCAGGATGACAGGGGAACGTTTCTCAATCACAGCGTCCATGATTCCATTGAACTGCTCAATGGATACGAAGTTAAATGCCGGTATTGCATAACCTCCTTCATAAGCCTTTTGGAACATCAGCTTCGTGTTTACCTGTCCAAGTTCTGAATAATGATACATATCTGCCACCTCCATGTTGTAATAGCCTGTTAGATATAACGTCTGTTCAATACCGTGTACCTTGGGAGTTCCCCGATAAGCGGCATGATATAATCATAAAACCCTTCTTTGATGTAATCCTTATCCTCATTCACATAGGACATGGGAAGGCAGTTGTCTTCCTTTGCCACTTCTTCAAGGGAAGCCAGGCCATACACTGCCTGGTACTGTGCGCCGGGAGCCCGGCTGAGCGTCACCATCTTAAGCGACTGCCCGGCCACGGCCGTCCTTACGGCCCTTCTCCCCAGCCCTTCTGCCTCTTCCCTGTCAATATCCGACGCATCATGGGCGCCGCATCTCTGCATCAGCCCCAGGTCAATGCCCCTGATTTTACAGTCAAAATTATCCCTTAACAATTGGTTCAGATATGGGGTGATACCGCCCATATTCTTCTGCATGTCCATGCCCCGGTTCACGGAAATGTCTTCGAACAGGAATTTGCCGTCCGCCGTCTTCACGCCTTCCGCAACCACTGCAAAGCATTTCCCTTTCCTGTCCAGGACACGCCTTATATCTGCTATGAACTTCTTCTGGTCAAATACCACTTCCGGTACATAAATCAAATCCGGCCCCAGATCAATCTTTTTAGCTGCCATGGATGCCGCTGCCAGGAAACCCGTATTGCGGCCCATGACCTCCGTGAACATGATAAGTTCTGTGTCATAGGTCATCATGTCCCTGGCCAGCTCCGAAACCGTAACCGCCACATGCCTTGCCGCCGAAGGAAAGCCAGGCGCGTGGTCAATGCAGGATATGTCATTGTCCACTGTCTTTGGCACCACGATCAGCCGGAAATCATAATCCTGTGATTTTAAAAACCGGCCCAGCCTCAGTCCTGCCCTTACCGAGCCATTGCCCCCGTTTATGAATATGTACCGGATGCCCAGGGATTTAAGGTTTTTCAATATCTTCCTGTAATCCGTCTGTAACGGGTCGTTCTCATCAATCTCATACCTGCAGGATCCAAATATCATGGACGGGGTGGATGGCAGCAGCTTCTCGCCCGCCATTTCCTCTGTAATATCAAATAACCTCCGCTCAATCAATCCCACGATCCCGTGTTCGGATGCGTAAATCCTGTCTATCTCCGGATGCCTCCTGCATTCATCAATCACACCGTAGGCAGATGTATTAATCACTGCCGTTGGTCCTCCCGATTGGATATATAATGCATTTGCCACTTTTTCCATTTATCTGTCCCCTCTGCGATGTCGTTTTTCCCTCTGTCCAATTACTGCCCTGTGTAAACCTGTACCGTGCAGAACCCGTACTGCGTGGATCCCATGCATCCTGCGCCTTACTCTGTCTTAAGCCTTGGATACAGGTCCTTTACTTTCAGGTAAAGTTCCCTAAACAGCGCCTGCTGTTCCCTGTAGCGCTTCACATGTTCCGTCACCGGTTCCACGGGACAGTCATTGATTTTTACAATCCGGCTGCACGCCTCCTTAATATCCCGGTACATACCGCAGCCCACGGCTGCAAGTATGGCCGCCCCCTGGCAGGCCTCTTCTTCTGTCTTTGTGGTATATACAGGCATCTCCAGGATATCTGCCTGTATCTGTTTCCATGTAACCCCTTTTGCCGCCCCGCCGGAGGCAATCATCTTCGTCCTCTGGATTCCCATCTCATCCAGCACCAGAGCGCATTCCTTCAGGTTGAATATGACGCCCTCCATGGTTGCCCGGATTATATGGGCCTGTTCATGTTTCATGCCCATCCCAAAATAAATCCCTTTGGCATATGGGTCCATGAACGGCGTCCGCTCACCAGCCAGATACGGGATAAACAAAAGCCCCTCTGCCCCGGCAGGCGCCTGTCCCGCCTCCGCGTCCAGTTCCCCATAGGAACGGCCATCCCTCAGAACCTTTTTCTTAAGCCAGCTTAAGGTGCTTCCGCCATTCAGCGCCCCGCCCTGGACATACCAGCGGTCCGCCACGGTGTGGCACCATGTCTGCAGGCGCATCTGTGTATCATATAACGGACGGTCCACCACAGCCGCAAGCTGGGAGGCCGTGCCGATGTTGCAGGCCATGATTCCTTCTTCTATTACCCCGTTCCCGGTGAGCTGGGCAGAGGAATCCCCCGCCCCGTATACCACCCTGGTATGTCCTGACAGTCCGGTCCGCGCAGCTGCTTCTGCCCATACATGACCCGCCGCCTGGGAGCTTTCCCCCACCTGGGGCCAGATATCCTCCTTAAGCCCTGCCCGTCTGATCAGTTCCATGCACCAGCATCTGCCCTTAACGGAAAATGCCAGCGTGGCGCATGCGTCCGAAAAATCAGAGCCAATGGTCCCTGTCAGCCTGTACCGTATGTAATCCTTGGGAAGCATCACATGGGCTATGCGGTCATATACATCCGGACGATGCCTTTTCAGCCAGAGAAGGGAACATATCATCATGCCGGCCCCGGGCTGATTGAGCAGTTCTGTTTCCAGAAGGTCCCCGGCCAGTTCTTTTATCAGGGCCGTCTCTTTTGCAGAGCGCTGGTCCATCCATATGATGGCAGGCATGACCGGTTCATTGTTCCTGTCAAATGCCACCAGTCCGTGCATCTGGCCGGAAAGCCCGATGCCGTCCAGTTCCTCCGGTCTTATCCCGGACTTTTCCATGGCTTCCCGGATGGCCATTACCGTGCAGTTCCACCACACCTGCGGCTCCTGCTCCGCATAGGACATCTTCGGGGTCATCACATCATATCCCCTGCTGCTTACCGCCAATGTCCTGCCGTCCGGGTCCATGATCAGTACCTTGACGCTTGACGTACCCAAATCAATTCCAGCTAAATATCCCATATCCATCACCTTTGTATGATTTCAATCTCGACACCGTTCGGATCTGTAATAAGCATGGTCCTGCATCCCAGCTGGTCCACATAGGAAGGGGCCTTCCTTATGGATACGCCCTTGTTCCTGCAGGTGCTGTACACCTCATCCAGCTGTGCGGCCACCAGGCAGAAATGCCTGTAGGTACCTGTGTCCGTCTCCTTTATGTCCTTTGGCTCTTCCTTGGCTTCATAATCAATCAGTTCCAGCCGCACGCCCTGGGGCAGTTCATAGTACGTAAGCGTATGGTCCCCCATCTGGACGGATCCGGCTTCCTTAAGTCCCAGCACATCCCCGTAGAATGCTTTGGAACGGTCCAGGTCCTTCACATTAACCGTTATATGGTCCAGTCCTGTCATCTTCATGGGAATCCTCCTTTTATTCAGCCAGGATGATGTCTGTCATGGCCACGATGGAATCAAAATCTTCCTTCTCAATCTCCGTGTCCACAATCAATCCATTTACATAACCAAGGTCCGCTATCTGTGCAAATGTGACCGTGCCCAGTTTGCTGCTGTCGCTCATAAGATAGGACGCGCAGCACACATCCAGGATCTCACGCACGCTTTTGGCTGTCTCAAAGTCAGGGGCGGTAATGCCCCGCTCAACACTGAAGCCGTTACAGGAAAAGAATCCCTTGTCAATGTTGATCATACCCAGGAATTCATTCCTGGTGGGAAGGGTGGTATAGTGGTACCCCCTTCTGACCAGGCCTCCCAGTATATAAACATTGAAATCCGTATGGTCTTCCAGCCATACCGCGTTGCGGATATCATTGACCACAACAGTCAGGTTCTTTTTCTCCGGAAGCAGCTTCACCAGCTCAAATGTGGTTGTCCCTGTTGTTACCGCAATGATATCGCCGTCATCAATCAGCTCCAGGGCAGCCCTGGCAATGGCCTTTTTCTGAGGCATCATCTGTGTCTCTTTGTCCGTGGGGGACAGCTCCCGTCCCATCTTGGAATTCCTGATGGCGCCTCCATGTGTCCTGGTAATCAGCTTCTTGCCCTCCAGCTGCTTCAGGTCATTCCTGATGGTTGAGGAGGAAACCCCAAACATCTCGCACAACACCGGCACCACTGCCTTTCCATTGGCATTGATGGTTTCAATTATCTTTCGTTGGCGTTCTTCGGCGAATAAGCTCTTATTTGAAACGCCCGTAGTCATTTTGTCCATTATCATCACCCTTTACGAAAGTAATTATAGCAAAAATCACAATGCATTGCAATATCTAATTCTCATTTTTTATTATTTTATGCAGATAACGTTTATTATTGTTGTTGTTTACTGTTGTTTGTTGTTGTTTCATCTTGACAAAAATCTATTTTCTGCTAACATCTAAAGTAGGATTATCTTTTTAAGAAACGTCCGCGGCAAAGAAAACCGTGGATAGGTATTGCAACCATATTCCACACAACAAGGAGGGTGTATGAATGATTACCAGTTATCAAACTTCTGCCGGTCTGCAAAAACTTGCCGACCGTATCCGGTTCAGTTCCATCAAATCCATGTATGCAAGTAAAGGCGGACATGTGGGCGGCGTATTATCCCTGTGTGAGCTCATGGCTGTCCTGTACGGGAACGTCATGGATTATGACCCCCAGAACCCGGGCTGGGAAGACCGTGACAAGGTGGTGCTTTCAAAAGGCCACTGCGGGCCGGTCCTCTACAGCGCCCTTGCCCTCTCCGGCTTTTTCCCGGAAGAAGAGCTTATGACCCTGAACCAGAACGGCACCCATCTGCCCAGCCACTGTGACATGAACAAAACCATTGGAATCGATATGACCACCGGCTCCCTTGGCCAGGGCGCCTCCACCGCGGCCGGCATGGCGCTTGGCAAGAAGATGCTGGGTAAGAAAGGCAATGTCTTCCTGATCCTGGGGGACGGGGAACTCAATGAAGGCCAGGTCTGGGAGATGGCCATGTTCGCAAAACAGCATGGGCTTGATAACCTCATAACGTTTGTTGACTGGAACCACCAGCAGCTGGATGGCTATACGGAAGATATCTGTAATCTTGGGAACATTGAAACATTGTTTAAAGCCTTTGGTTTTGAAGCAGTCACCATTAACGGACACGATGTGGACGCCATAAGGACAGCTTCCGTGAACGCCCTGGCTTCTAAGAACGGTCTGCCAAAATGCATTGTCCTTGATACGGTCAAAGGAAAGGGCTGGAGCGTTACGGAAGGAAAAACAGGCATCCACCACATTGCCATAACAGACGAAATGATGTCGGAAGCCGAAAAGGAATTCGCAGGAAAGGAGCTGTAAACGCATGAAACAATATGCAACCGATATGAGGACTGCCCTGGCAGACACCCTGATTGAACTTGAAGGCACCAATGACCGGATTCTCTGGCTGGACGCTGACCTGATGGCATCCTCGGGCATGAACCGGTTCAAGGCAGCATACCCTGACAAAGTCATTAACTGCGGGATCCAGGAAGCCAATATGTTCGGCGTGGCGGCCGGCCTTTCCGAAGAGGGATTCATACCCTTTGTCCACTCCTTTGGCGCATTTGCAAGCCGCCGCATAGCGGACCAGATTTTCATGTCCGGCGTATATGCGCGCCAGGACGTGCGTATCGTGGGCAGCGACCCCGGCATATCTGCCGGGCCAAACGGAGGTACACATATAAGCCTGGAGGACATCGGCATCCTTCGTTCCCTTCCCGGAACCATTATCCTGGAACCATGCGACCCGGTGCAGCTGCGCTCCGTGATTGCCCAGACCACCAGCCAGAGGGGGATTTTCTATATCCGCCTCATGCGCAAGACAAAGGAACAGTTCTATGAAGAAGGCGCTGTCTTCCGGCTTGGGAAAGCATCCATACTGCGGGAGGGAAAGGACCTGTCCATCATCACATGCGGCACCATCTGCATCAAGGAAGCATTAAAAGCAGCGGACGCCCTGGGAGCAGAGGGCATCCAGACAAAAATCATTGACATGTTCACCATCAAGCCCCTTGACAGGGAGGCGGTCATAAAAGCTGCAACAGGCACAAGGGCCGTCATCACCCTTGAAAACCACAATATCCTTAACGGCCTTGGCTCCGCAGTGGCAGAGGTGATTGCAGAGGAAGGAATCAGCATCCCCTTTAGGCGCCTGGGCGCCCCGGACACGGCCGGTGAGGTGGGAACCGTGGATTATCTGCTGCACAGGTTCGGCATGAATGCCGCGGCCGTGACCGCGGCAGCCAAAGCCATGCTAGGGTGTGTTTGAAAATTGCTTTCCGTCAGCTGTGCGTTCCACTTTGTGGGAAATTTGGTCCCGATGAGGGAGGCGTAGCGGGCTACGTTGACCGAATTGGGACCAAATATGCCGCGAAGTGGGGCGGGCTTTGCCCTAAGGGGTACCTATGGTGGATTCCTTAGGGCAGATGGCGGGAATGAATTTTCAGACACGCTCTAGGGCGTGTTTGAAAATTATATATCCTTAGTCATTTTAACCAAATTAAGATTGAAGCAATGCATATGAACCCCAGAT
>PPYE01777254.1_pt1 | contig 20130 bp, 20 predicted proteins | sample 1559881 | NCBI WGS metagenome assembly PPYE01 (sample SAMN08240022, study PRJNA423297) | Human gut metagenome, whole genome shotgun sequencing project.
CTCCCGGCCCCAGACCAGGCTCATCGCGGCCAGCTGAAGCTCGCTCGTCGGCGGGGAGATGTAGATGGCGTCCTCCCCCGTCTCAATGCGCAGCTCCAGCCGAGTGAGGACCCCGCCCTCCTCCGTGAAGACATACTCCGGCTCCGAGTCGGAAAGGTTGCCAATGGTGAGGCTGTGGTTTATGTCTATCCAGCCCTCCGTCGTGAGGCCCCAGGCCTCCCCGAGGCTGAGGCGGCCGCCGCTCTCGCTCTCGACAGAGAGGCCCAGCAGCCACTTGCCCGGCGTCGTGCCCCAGAAGCGCAGCAGCAGCGGCTCCGCGACAAAAAGGGCCGCGAGGGTGACTAGCGTGCGTATAACGGTGAAGCCAAAGCCCTGGGGCTGGCAGTTGGGGCGGAAGAGCAGGGCCGCGGCGGCAAGGGGCAGGATGGTGCAGAGCATGAGGTCCAGGTTCCGCGCAAAGAAGCGCCGCCAGGGGCAGATGAGGGGCGGGACGCTGTCAAAGCCCTCGGCGGGCTTCGGGCCGCGCGCGGACAGCTCCGCCAGCCAGCGCGGGGCGCAGAAGGCCCTCGGCCTCGTAAAAGCGTATGTTGGCGCGCGTCAGCCCGCTCCGCCCGCTCCAGCTCCGCTATGGTCATGGCACATCCCTCCATAGGCCCATTTTAAAGTATAAAGCGGGTTTACAGTCAAGGGCTTTGCAGAAAAATATGCGCATACGCCCGAAATATGTTTAATGAAAAATGCCGCCCGGAGGGGCGGCATTTTTATGTTTCAGCCGGCTCAGATGGCCAGGGCGGCGTTGAGGGCGTCGCCGGTGGCCTCCATGGAGTTGCCGGGGGCCTGGCGGGCTTCGCCGATCACTATGACCTGAGGCGCGAGGTCCTTGAGCTGCTCCTCAAGGGTGTTGTTGGACCGGTAGCCCATGGCCAGCACTACGCTGTCGTAGCCGCGCATGGCCGCGTCCTCGCCGGTGACGGTGTCGGTGAAGTCCACGCCGTCGGCGTAGAACTGCTTGACGCGGGCGTTGACGCGCTGGGTGACCTTGTGCTTCTCAAGGTTGGCCATGATGTACTTGCGGGCCTCGGGGACGATGTCCTCGCCGATGACCGGCTTCATCTCCACCATGTCCACGATGTGCTCGCGCTCGGTGAGGAACTCGACGCACTCGCAGCCGACCATGCCGCCGCCGACGACCAGCACGCGCTTGCCGGTGTCGGCCTTGCCGGTGAGGACGTCCTCGGCGGTGGAGCAGCCGCAGCTGTCGAGGCCCGGGATGGGCAGGCGCAGCGGCACGCTGCCGGTGGCGATGATGATGGCGTCGGGCTTCAGGGACGCCACAAGCTCCGGGGTGGCCTTGGTGCCTGTGCGGATGTCCACGCCGGCCTCGCGGCAGTTGACGATGAAGCTGCGGATGGCGCCGGAGATCTCGCCCTTTCCGGGAGGATAGGAGGCGACGAGGAAGTGGCCGCCGAGCTCGGCGGCCTTCTCCAGCAGGGTCACGCTGTGGCCGCGCAGGGCGCAGAGCCTGGCCGCGTACATGCCGCCGGGGCCGCCGCCGATGACGACGACGTTCTTCCTGACCTCGGCCGGCTTCAGCTCGGCCTCGCGGCCTACGCAGGGGTTCATGGCGCAGGTGATGGGGCGGCCCTGCAGCATGTTCGGCACGCAGCCCAGCAGGCAGGCTATGCAGGGGGTGAGCTTCTCAAGCTGGCCGTTCCTCGCCTTGTTCGGCAGCTCGGGGTCGGCTATGCTCTGGCGGCCGAAGGCGATGAGGTCCGCGCGGCCCTGCTTCACCAGCAGCTCCGCGTACTGCGGCTCCGTGAAGCGGCCCACAAGGATGACGGGGACGGACACGGCCCTTTTTATCTCGGCGCCGAGCTCGGCGTTGAAGCCGCCGTGGGTGATGTTCGGGGCCCACATGAACTCGTCGTGGATGTGGATGGAGCGGGTGACGTGGATGGCGTCCACGCCGCAGACCTGCTCGAGATAGGCTGCGATGGCCGCCGCGTCGTGGACGTCCACGCCGCCGTCGCCCTCGTCGCGGGCGTTGATGCGGCAGAGGATGGGCATGTTGCCGCCGGTCTTCTTGCGGATGTTCTCGATTATGAGCCTGGGCAGGCGCATGCGGTTCTCAAAGCAGCCGCCGAACTCGTCCGTGCGCTTGTTGGTGCGCGCGGAGATGAAGGTGCTCACGAGGTAGCCGTGGGCGCAGTGGACCTCGACCATGTCGATGCCCGCCAGCTGCGCGCGGCGCGCCGCGTCGCCGTAGCACTCGATGAGCCTGTAGACCTCCTCCGTGGGCATGGCCTCGGGGATCTCGCGCCCGGCGCTGGGGGCGATGGCGGAGGCGGCCTTCAGGGGGTAGCCGGTGAGCTTGCTGTTGCCCTCGGGGCCGGCGTGCTGGAGCTGGATGCTGACCTTCGCACCGTAGGCGTGGCAGGCGTCGGCCACGCGCTTGAAGCTCGGGACGACCTCGTCGGAGAAGAGGCAGGGCTTGCGCGGGCCGCCCTTGGCCTGCTTGTAGACGACGGTGCTCTCGATGGTGATGAGGCCGAAGCCGCCCTTGGCGCGGGCCTCGTAATAGGCGGCGGAGCGCTCGCTCATGGAGCCGTCGGTGTTGGCGAAGTTGTTGCCCATGGGCGGGACGACAAAGCGGTTGGGGACCGTCACGGTGCCGATGTTTATGGGGCTGAACATGTTCGGAAAGTTGTGGTTCATCTCTGCTCTCTCTCCTTTCTCTCTCTCAGGCGAAGAACTTGTCCATGACCTCGTCGGCGGGCATCTCCCGGCCCGTGTAGAGGCGGAAACCCTCCACGCCCTGGCGCAGCAGCATGCCTATGCCGCCGATGGCGGCCTTGACGCCCGCGGCCTTGGCTTCGAGTATCATGCGCGTCTCCTTGGGGTTGTACACCGTGTCGGCCACGACGAGGTCGGCGCGGAAGAGCGAGGGGTCTATGAGCGTCTCGCCGTCCAGGGGGGCCATGCCCACCTTGGTGGCGTTCACGAGGATGTCGCAGTTTCTTACGGCCTCGGCGAGGGCCTCCTTATCCGCGAGGTCGGTGACGCTGGCCTTGCAGGCGGGGATGCGCTCGGTTATCTTCTTGACGGTGAGCTCGGCGTTGGGGTAGAAGGTGTAGCCCTTGCGGTTGAAGATGTGGATCTCGCTCGCGCCGTCCACGGCGGACTGCATGGTGACGGCGGTGCCGGCGCCGCCCGCACCGAGGATGACCATGCGCTTGCCCTTCACGTCCACGCCGTGGACGCGCAGGTTCGCGACGAAGCCCAGACCGTCCGTGTTGTGGCCGGTCAGCGTGCCGTCGGCCTCGACGACGACGCAGTTGCTCGCGCCTATGAGCTCGCAGGCGGGGCTCAGGCGGTCGAGGTACTTCGTGACCTCGGTCTTGCAGGGCATGGTGACGTTGAAGCCGCCGCAGCCGAGGAGCCTCAGGGCCGCCACGGCCTCGCCGGTCTTCTCCAGCGGCACGTCGTAGGCGAGGTAGGCGCTGTTGATGCCCAGGCGGTCAAAGCTGTAGTTGTACATCGCGGGGGAGCCGCTGTGGCCCACGGGGCTGCCGATGAGGCAGTACATTTTGGTGAGTCCGTCTATATTCATCGTTTTTTCCTCCTTTATCTTCACTCTGCGGCTATTTCGGGCCAGACGGCTTTCAGCACGTTCTGGGTGGTCTCGAAGTTCAGCTTCGCGGCCTCGGCTACGCCCTTGGAGAGGACCTCGTCGTTTATGACCTCGACGCCCACGACCTTCGGGGAGACGCCCTTGGCCTTGATCATCTCGACAAAGTCCTTCGTGATGCCGATGCCGTCTCCGGACAGGCAGCGGTCGTGCATGCTCTCGTCGCGGAGGATGGCCTTGGCGTAGGCGCGGGGCAGCACGTCGTTGAGCTGGATGGAGACTATCCTCTCGGCCGGGATGTCGGCGAGCAGCTCAAGGTCAAAGGGCTGGTTCGCGCGGGCCCAGTGCCAGGAATCGAGGATGAGCTTGGCGTTCTCGCAGCCGGAGCCCTTGACGACGGCCCAGGCCTTCTTGATGTCCGGGATGCCGCTGTAGGGCATGGGCTCGACGCCGATGGTGTACTTGCCGGCCCTGCCGCAGAGCTCGCGGAGCTTCTGGGCGGTGTGCTCAACGGAGTAGGTCTCCATGAGGCCGCAGTTTATGTGCTCCACGCCGAAGAGCCCGCACATGTGGAAGCAGATCTGCTCCTTGTACATCTGCTCGCAGCTGCGGCGGTCCTCGGCCCAGAGGGTGATGTACTCCACCTCGGTGACGGCGATGTCGTACTTCTTCAGGATGGCGAGGATGTCCTCGTCGTGCAGGCCCTCGGCCAGGGCGTCCACGTAGGTCTCGGCGCGCAGGCCGATGCCCTCGAAGCCGGCGGCCTTGGCGGCGGCGACGCGCTCTTCAAACTTGCACTGGTCCCCCAGGGTCCAGGAGCTGATGGTCAGCGGATGATTCTTGGACATTTTTATTTCCTCCCTAATTGTTTTCGTTTCAGGCCTTTGCCTCGGCCTCGGGCTTTTGGAAGTCCTTGTCGAAGCGGGCGTTCAGGATGACGGCAAGCACGATGCCGATGACGGTCACGGCTATGTTGAAGAGCATGATGAGCTTGGGCCCGTTCGCGCCGCCGACGCTGGTGAGCAGGCCGGCGATGGACAGGACGGCGTAGTTGGCGATGGAGGAGGATATCATGACGATGGAGGTCATGACCGCGCGGTTTTTGGGGAACATGGTGACGGCCACGCTGGTCACGAGCTGCAGTACGCCGCCCGCGGCAAAGAAGCCCATCAGGAAGCCCGCCGGGTAGCATATCCAGGGCTGGGCGATTATGAGCACGGCAACCATGGTGACGACGGCTGCCGAGGGGTAGATGACGAGGATCTTCGAGGGCTTGAGGCCCTTGGCCAGGAGCGCCGCGTTCACGAAGAGCGCGAGGACGATGCCGACGGAGTAGAAGCTCTGCACGAGGCTCGGGTCGGCGATGCCGTAGGACTTCGCCAGCTCCTGATAGCAGTTGAGCCAGATCATGAAGGTGGTGGAGGTGGTGAAGCCGAGGATGATGAGGATGACGGCGCTGGGGGAGAACTTCATGCGCTCCTTCTTCTCGCCCTTGACCTTGACGCTGCGCTCATAGGGCGGGAAGGGCAGGAAGATGAGGGCTATGCCGGTGACGGCGATGAGGGCCGCGCAGAAGAGGAAGATGGTGGAGTAGGGCAGAGCGCGCGCCGCGACAAAGCCGATGGCGAAGGGCAGCAGGAACTGGGCGATGGAGATGGAGAGCTTGGTGAAGATGTTCGCGATGGTGCCCTTTTCCTTGAATATCTCCATGCAGGAGGGGGTGATGCTGACGTCGAGGAAGCCGTTGGCCGCGCCGGAGACGATGCCGAGTATGTAGGCCAGCACGTAGCTGCGCGTGTAGCAGACCGCGGCGAAGAAGATGAAGTAGAGCGCGCAGCCCACGAGGGCGGGGACCCGGCGGCCGAAGCGGTCGGAGATGGGGCCGGCGAAGGGGTAGCTGATGAGGCGGCCGAGGCCCAGCGCCGCGATGACCGCGAGCACGCCGGAGACGTCGTAAGTGCCGTCGGAGAGCAGGCCGCTGCCCCAGAGGGCCGCCAGCTCCTGCTTGTACTGGCCCATGATGGAGCCGGCCACGCCGAGGACGAAGTAGGTCATGTACAGCGCGAAGGCCGTGGGGTAGTACTTTTTCATGCTCATCTCTCGCGTCCTCCTTCCCTTATCTGTAGATGGCATCGCAGACCTCGTCTATCGGCATGTCGAGGCCGGTGTAGAGCTTGAAGCTCGCCGCGCCCTGGCCGATGAGCATGCCCAGGCCGTCGAAGGTGGTGCAGCCGGCGGCCTTCGCCTCGCGCAGGAGCTTCGTCTCCTCGGGGTTGTAGACGACGTCGGTGACTATGAGGCCGGGCCTGAGCATCGTCAGGTCGGTGATGAGGCTGGCGTCGTCCATGGGGGCCATGCCGACGCGGGTGGCGTTCGTCAGGATGTCGCTCGTCTCGATGCTCGCGCGCAGGGCCGCGGCGTCGTCGAGGTCGCTGAGGCTTATCTTGCAGGCCGGGGCGGCGTCGCCTATGGTCCCCAGGTTCGCCAGCGCGCGCTCCCAGAAGGCGTCGCGCTTGTTGAAGACGCGGATCTCCTTCGCGCCCTCCAGCGCGGCCTCGATGGCGATGGCGCTCGCCGCGCCGCCCGCGCCCAGGAGGGTGACGGTCTTGCCGGCTATCTCCACGCCGCCGCGGCGCAGCTGGCCGGTATAGCCCATGCCGTCCGTCACGTAGCCGCAGAGCCGGCCGTCCTTATTTACAATGGTGTTCACGCTGCCGATGGCACGGGAGGCCGGGCTGACCTCGTCCAGATACGGGATGACCGCGTTTTTGAGCGGCATGGTCACGTTGCAGCCCTGGACGCCGAAGGTCCTCAGCGCCGCGACGCCCTCCGCCACGTGCTCCATGTCCACGTCAAAGGCGAGGTAGGCGCAGTTGAGGCCGTATTTCTCAAAGCAGTAGTTGTACATCGCGGGGGACTTGGAATGTTCCACCGGCGTGCCGATGAGGCCGTAGAGCTTGGTCTTGCCGTCAATGTTCATGTGTCCGCATCCTTTCTTTCTCGCCGCCGCGCGGCCCTTTGTTCTGTCGCGAGCATAACATTCTGACGCAAAATTAACAAATAAATTAAATCTAAAATATTATAGATTTTATCTATCGAATATGGTAGAATAAACCCGAAGGAAGGGGGCGCGGAGGGCGTGAATCTGTACCATCTGCGATATTTTGTGGAGCTGGCGCATACGCGGCACTACACGCGCGCGGCGGAGCGCCTGTGCATAACCCAGCCGAGCCTGAGCCATGCCATAGCGCAGCTGGAGCGGGAGCTGGGGGTGCCGCTGTTTGAGAAGTCGGGGCGGAACACGGAGCTGACGCGCTTCGGGGAGCAGTTTCTGGGCTGCGCGGAGCGGACGCTCTCGACGCTGGACGAGGGCGTGGAGGAGCTGGGGCGCGTCGCGCGGGGCGAGGGCCTGGTGCGGCTGGGGCTGCTGCGGACCCTGGGCGTGGACTACGTGCCGGAGGTGGTCTCGCGCTTCCTGGCGGCGAATCCGGGGAAGAAGATACATTTCACCTTTGAGACGGGGATGACGGACCGGCTGCTGGAGGGCCTGGCGGAGCGGAGATACGATTTGGTGTTCGCGTCGAAGCCCCCGGCGGAGCTGGGCTTCACGGCCGTGGCGGTGGAGCGGCAGGACCTGGTGCTCATCGTGCCGCGGGACCACCCGCTGGCGGCGAGGCACTCGGTGGACCTGGGGGAGACGCTGCCATATCCGCAGGTGTATTTTTCGCGGGGCTCGGGCCTGCGCGGGGTGGTGGACGAGCTGTTCTCCCGCGCGGGCGGGCAGCCTCGGATAGCGTATGAAATAGACGAGGACCAGGTCATCGCGGGCTTTGTGGCGCGGGGCTTCGGCATCGCTGTGGTGCCGTACATGGACATGCTGCTGCGCCTGAACGTGAAGATCATCCAAATCGCAAGCCCGGTGTGGGAGCGGAACTTCTACATGGTCAGCGACGACCGAGCCTATACTCCCCCCGCCGTGAGCAGTTTCCGCCAATTTGTCCTCAACGGCATAAATTGGTGAATACCTACAAATGGCAAGCAAAGTTTTTGACAATATAAATGTTGGCTTTGGAAGCATAGATTTTTTGCATCGAAAAACGCATATGATAAACGAGCTAAGGCAAAAAGAGACCGGCACAGAGCGTCGCTCCGTGCCGGGGCTGCTTGTTTGTCCGCTTCGGGGCGCGTCTCACTCAAACCACCCGGTCGTGCCCGGCTCGGGGCGGAGGAGGGCTTCAAGCGGTATGCTCGCGCTGCCGCCGCCGTGATAGCCTATCTGCGCGGCGCCGTCCTCCACGGAGCCGAGACTGACGAGGCCGCAGCCCCAGTCAAACTTGCTCTCGTCCACCTTCAGCGGCCAGCTCGCTGCTCAGCTTCACGCGGCACTTTGCGACGACCTCGACGTACCCGTTCTCCATAGGGTGCCCGCATTTGAGCTGCGGCTCGACCGGCGAGACCAGTATGCCCTCTGGGCAGTTGACGACGGCCTGGCTGAACTCCGGCTCGACCCGTATCATGTTTTCGAGGGAGTATTCCGCCCCCTCCCCGGCCCCGGCTAGCGCCTCCGCGGCCTCAGCCAGCCGCGCCTCGGCCTGCTCAAGCTCGGCTTCGAGCTCCTCTATGCGCTGTTCCTGTTCCAACTCCAGCTTCGTGAGCGGCAGCTCCCCGTCCCCGCAGCCCGAGAGCAGCAGCGCGCCGCCGCAACGAAAAGCGCCGGGAGCAAACGCTCCCGGCGCTCTGGCGCAGCGGGTGGGATTCGAACCCACGTGATGTCTCCATCAAACTGATTTCGAGTCGTTCAGCTCCATTGGAGTGTACTGGAATTTACCAGAATACAGAGGAAGCTACAACAGGTAAAAATCCCTGATATTTCAGGCTGTGCAGCCGTTTTTGGGCGGCATAGCTGAACAATCAGGATGTAAATAAAATGCATCCGACTTTTCCATTTGGAGAGACATCGGAGAGAGTTAGGAGAGAACTGGCCTTGCTCAGAGTTCGTATTGCCTGCCGTTGACGGCAAAATGATACGGAGGTTCTGACATGGCCGGTTCTAATTCTTATCAGCAGATACTAGACGAATACCCCGAGTACATAACCAAGGAGCAGCTCTACCGGATATGCCACATTAGCAAAAAGACTGCTCAAAATCTTCTTGAAAGCGGGGAGATACCCTGCATAGACACCGGGAAAAAGACGCATCGTTTTCTTATTGCTGCTGTTGATGTTGTAGATTATCTTCGCCGCCGTGACAGCGAGCCAAAACCCGAGCCGGATGCAGGGGTGGCTGAACAGATACGTTCAGCGCTTGCACTTTACCCTGATGTCCTCAGCGTCATGCAGGTCAGCGCCATTACCGGCCGATACCCTCAAACCGTGACAAAATGGTGCCGTTCACAATACATAAAAAGCTACAGCAGCGGGGGTAAAAATCACATCCCCAAAGCCTCGCTCACTGACTTCCTCATTTCAAGGTGGGAGGAGTTTCAGAATATTGGAGAAAAGGAGGCGGTTGACGTCATCGAGAACACTTCTGCCTCTGGGCAGCTAAGAGATTTACCTCTCGCAGAACTGCAACCGTTCAGCAGGCACCCGTACAAAGTGCGCGACGACGACGCGATGCGAGATATGGCCGAGAGCGTGAAGCAGTACGGCGTCCTGTCCCCAGCCATCGCTCGGCCTTTGCCGGACGGCGGGTACGAGCTTGTATCCGGCCACCGGCGCAAGCGGGCGTGTGAGCTGGCGGGGCTGGAGACCATGTCGGTCATCGTCCGCGAGCTGGACGACGACGCGGCGGCGATCCTCGTCGTGGACAGCAATTTGCAGCGCGAAGGACTGTTTCCGAGCGAGCGCGCATTTGCGTACAAGCTCAAACTGGATGCGCTGCGGCATCAAGGCGAGAGGACGGATTTAACTTCTCGACAACTTGTCGGGAAGTTAGAGGCAGCAGATACGATTGGAGAAAGCACCGGAGAAAGCGGGCGACAAGTCCAGCGCTATATCCGTCTCACAGAGCTGATACCGCCGTTGCTGGACATGGTGGACGAGCGCAAAATTGCGTTCAATCCTGCCTACGAGCTGTCCTTTCTCACCAAGGACGAACAGACTATGCTACTCGACGCGATGGACAGCGAACAGGCCACGCCGTCGCTGTCGCAGGCGCAGAGGCTCAAGCAGTTCTCCCAGCGCGGCGAGCTGACTGCCGAGGTCATGCGGGCCATCATGTCCGAGGAGAAGAAGCCGGAGATAGACCGCATCACCATCACCGGCGACAGGCTGCGCACAATAAATTCGTTTTTCCTCCTTAAGCTCACTCATTAAATCTTGAAGTTGGCTACGGCTCTGATTAGGTAAAACTTGTTGCACTTCATTAAATTTCGTGCCCTTATCCCCATTCGAGAGGATGTGTTTTACAATTAGTTCTTTATTTGTTTCTCTATCTAATCCTTTTTTCCGAGTGTGGACCCCTGCTTTTCCAGCTACGCTGTATAAACTTCGAGACAAGATGTATTTACTACGACCTATGTGCTCTACAATTCCAAGATTCTCTAGCCTTTTGAGGCGATCACGGAGATTTGACGGTATCCCATCATCATGATAGAGGGCATGGATTATTAGCAAGTCCCCCGTTGACAATGATTCAAGCCGCTCATTTCCTATTCTGTTTATCATAGCAAGCATCTTTGAATCTAAAACAAGGCCATTTAGTGTAATCACAACGAAATTATCATCAGTTCCATTAAAATTGGGAAGCTGCTTTGCTTCTTTTATGCTTTCTTCATAAATAATATTCATACCTTGACCAGAACGCTCAACTAGTCCGCAAAGAGCAAATATTTCTGCTATTCTTCTATTTCTTGGGATTTGACGATCAAGAATGTTGTCGAGTGTTACGCCGTTAGGAAGTCCCCCTGGGCTTTCAATAGTGAGCCGATCTGGATATTGTCTAATGAACACGTTTCCGGCGGCTTGATAATTTCTATGACTTACAGCGTTTAGAACGGCTTCACGAACCGCTCTCTCGTTAAAAGTAGGTATGTCATATAAAAAAAAGCCCTCTTGATAGTGTTGTCTGTCGTTGCGAAGATTGATTAGTTCCCAAAGACGGTCATAGCAGTTGAAAAAGCCTACCCTGAATTCATCCCGTTGGTTTGCTGGGCCTGATGCTTCGGATGAGCGGTATTCAAAAACGATTTCAGATTGCGGGAGATACTTCCCCAATGAAGGTCTTGTTCCGAACAGAACCAAGGCGGCATAGGTAATCCCGTCGTCAGTAATTGCCTCACAGTCTCGCAGTAGTTGTTCGACAGACAAGGATGCAATTCTCTTGTTTCCGCTTTTACTAATCCATTTCGCCCGAAATGATTCGATTGCTTCTGTATCTAAGTCTTCAATTGATGCCCCACTACAAACACGAGCCGAGAAATCAGTCCCTTCTTCATATATTCTCCGCCTAACTGTTTCAGGCATAGGCACAAGGCTGTCACCGTCATACCACCAAGCTATACCATCGACCTGTACGGGCACTCCAATGGGATGACAAGCGACTTTAAAGATAAGAACACGCTTTCCTTCGTGATGAAGTATGTCGAAATCAACAGGAACATTTAACTTGTTTGCTATTTTCTCTCTCGTTCGTTCAGATTGTTCAAATGCAGCGCTACCAACGACTTTACGCGGTCGCTTATCTGTAATTCCGAAGACAAGCTTGCCGCCGCCGCAGTTTGACAACGCGCAGCAACACCGCACAGCTTCGTCTGAGTCAAAGTTCCTCTTCGCTTCTTTGAATTGACAATGAGCCCCCTCTATTTCTTCGAGTAACGATTCAATACTTATTGTCATGAGGTATACAATCCTCCAGCAAAGTTTTATATGATTATATCACAGGTAAAAATACTTTCATAGCAAAATACGAGTGTCTTACATATTTTAGCCGGACAGTGCATGAAACTGCCCGGCTTTTTTTATTGGAGGTAATCGTATGTACCAGTACAAACCTGAAGATGTGGACTGCAAATACTGCGCCGAGCGGCGTCACTGGAGATGCCAGGCGGCAGGCTGCCCTTGGCTGGCGGAGCGCATAGAGGCCGGGACGGTGAGCTATGCCGCTGTTATCCTCAAGCTGTTCAGGAACGTCAAAGACGCAGATGTTGTCAGGCGGCTCGGGCAGCTGGTGCTGAACTTCCGTGGCTCGGTCTGGCTCAGCGCGGAGCATGAATTTAATACCCGCCAGCTGCTGCAAAGCGTTGGCTACGGAGCGTGGAGAGATCCACGCTATTTTGCTGCCCTTTATCTGTTCGGCTCCAACCGCACGCTGCTCAAACGGGCGTGGAACGCCTGCCTGCCAGACAGGTTCATACCCGAGTACATATTACTGCACGGCATCAGTCCACATGACTACGCGCTTGTTGCTGCCGCAAAGACCATATTGGGCGTCGCAGGCTTCGAGGAGGCAATGACCGCCGAGCTTCTTGCCGACACCGAGGTCATAGACGACGAGGCCTTCCGCCTCATCGTCAACGCTCTGCTCATAGCCAACTACGGCCCGGCCGTGCTGAAGCTGGGAGGCGGCTGAAGTGTCTGAGAAATTCCGCATCGAGAAGAAAAGCAACTTCACCGTCGTGTCCAATGACATCCTCATGAACAACTTCATGTCCATGAAGGCCACCTGTCTGCTCATGAAAATGCTCGGCAAGCCGGACAACTGGGACTACACCATAAATGGCATGAAGACCTTCTGCGTGGAAGGCCGGGACGCGATCCGCTCGGCGCTGAAGGAGCTTGAGAAATTCGGCTACCTTGAGCGCCGCAAGGTGCGAGACAGCCGCGGGAGGTACACGGACATAGAGTACATCATCTACGAGGAGCCAATTTCGCGCCCACCGCATTCGGCTTATCCAGAGTCGGAAAACCCGTCGCTGGATGACCCGCCTTCGGAAAACCCGCCAGTAATAAATAAAGATATAAACAAGAAAAGAAATAATCAAGAACTGACTCAAGCAAGTATCGATTCTGTTCCTTCCGGCGCTTCGCGCGAAGGAAGCGAAGATGAAGCGATGTGGCGGGAGATAATTTCTGAGAACCTTGAATTGGACATAGTCCGCGAAGAAAGCGGCTGTGACCCCGGGATAGTGGACGACATCGTTGAGCTGATGGTCGAAACCGTCTGCTCGACGCGCCGGTATATCCGGGTCGGCAAGGAGGACAAGCCCGCCGCCGCGGTGAAGTCCCGGCTGCTGAAGCTGGAGCGCAGGCACCTCGAATACGTCCTCTGGTGCATGGGCAAGAACACTACGGAGGTGCGCAACATACGCGCCTACCTGCTCACGGCACTCTACAACTCCTACTTCTCAGAGTGCAGCGGCATGGCGGCGCAAGTACAGCACGACCTCTACGGCAAGGGAGGTGAGGCCGGATAAAACTCAAACTTCGCCGCTTGGTGGTACCGCCTTAGGCGCTGATGCGCGCCCCGGACAAAAATTCAGGAGGTAAAGTATGAAAAGCAAAAGCTCGAAGAAGGAAACGTACAAGAAAGTCGGCATCGGCGTCGGCCTGGTCATCGTCGTCGCCGTAATCATCCTGCTCCTGCTCAGGAGCTGCGGCGCACCCGCAAACGACCCCGGCGGCATAGAGTTTGACCCGTCTGCCACCGAGGGCGGCTGGGATGAGGCCGACATGGACGCCATCCGCGACAGCCTCAACGAAAAGGTCGAGGAGGGCATGATCAACATCTCTATGAACACCTCGCCGGTCTTTTCCGACGGCGAATCGGCCGGCAGCCTCATGATCGTCAACAGCGACGTCAACCGCTATCCCATCTCCGTCGAGATAAGCCGCAACGACACCGGCGAGGTCATCTACACCTCAAAGGCGGTGCCGGTCGGCTCCAAGATCGAGGCGGACAAGCTCGACGTCGTCCTTGACGCCGGTACATACGAGTGCACCGCGATGTTTACGAACATCGACCCCGATACCGGCGACAAGCTCGGCTCGGCGGGCGTCGTCATCGAACTCACCGTCCTTGAATAAGGGCAATAAATCTAAAGTTTTTGGAGGTACTCACATGACTAAAAATCCTCGTAAGCCCGTTACCATGCTGCTTGCGCTCTGCATGGTGTTCAGCCTCGCTGTCGGCGCGTGCGCCGACGACATCACGGCCAGCGGCGGCAGCGCCACCAGCCCTGTAAACCTCACGACCACCAACGACGGCATTGGCGGCGGCGGCGAAACTACCCCGACCCGCATGAGCGTCACCGTCCCGACCGCCCTGCCCATGGCCATGAGCGACGACGGCACCGTTGTCACCGCCACCGACTGCAAGATCACCAACAACTCCTACGGCGCTGTCCGCGTCCGCAGCGTGAGCATAAGCGCCGCTTCTGGCTGGAACCTCACCGCTTTTGGCGACAAGGCCAGCCTCGCCGGTGAGAAGGTCGATTCCAACAAGCTCGGCTTCGCCCTGAGTATAGGCGGCGGCGCTCAGGTCGCCACCAGCACCGACGAGGCCACCCAGAGCCTCATCACCGCGCCCGTCGCCGGCTGCTACATGACCGGCGTGGGCGACAGCTCCCGCAACAGCGTCGGCGTGGACTATGACGCCATCGTGACCCCGCTCTCCAGCGCGGTCACCGCTGCCACCGTTGCGAGCGTCGTCTTCGTCATCGAGTGGGATACCGTGGCGTAATTGGCCGAGGGGCGGCGCAGGCCGCCCCTACTCTTTGAAAGGGGGTAAACACTTGAAAGCCAAACGCACAGGCGCACTCATCCTCGCCCTCGCGCTCTGCCTCTCGCTCGGCGCGCACGCGGCCGGCTCGACGACGGCGACAGTGCCGGTCACGCTCACCGTGGACAACGAGTACCGCGCCGTGAACGTCACCGTCCCCGCGTCGCTGCCCATCGAGGTCATTAACGGCACCGTGCTCACAGCGGAAAACGCCAGGATAACGAACAACTCTAAAAGCGGCTCCGTGCGGGTCTCCGGCGTCGAGGTGATGGGCGGCGCGTACAAGGTCGGCAACTACAACAGCTTCTCGGGCTCTAAAACCATCGCGCTAAAGATAAACGGCTGCGCCACGGAAGGCCCCGGCAAGCTCAGCATAAACACCACGGCCTTCCCGGTCATCAAGGCCGAGGAGAGCCTCGCGCTCGAATACTTCGCAAAGATAAGCGCAGATGCACCGAACAGCAAGGACGTGAACGCGCTGAACGTCGTGTTCACGATCTCCATCGTATAAGGAGGAAGAAATAATGAAAAAGCGAATCATATCCCTGCTTCTCACCCTCGCGCTGGCCTTTACGCTCGTGCCTGCGGCTTTTGCGGACAGCTCGGACTGCGGCATCTCGTACTGCACCTGCTCCGGCCACTGCTCCTTCGGGTATACGGATTACCAGTATGAGAGCAGCACGATGCACTCGTGCATCGCCTACTGCACCGGCTGCGGCAAGACTTCCGGCGTCAGGCAGCTCGGCTCGCACAACATGGTGAACGGCGTCTGCACCGAGTGCGGCTACTCCGACGGCACAGGCGGCGGTGGAGGCGGAGACTGGGAGCCGGACATCTGCTACCACTGGTCTACATACAGGAGCTGGTCCGGCTGCCGTTGGTACGAATACTGCTACAGCTGCGGCGCGCTCGTGGACAGCGGCGTGAGCCACGGCGCGACGGTCTACGGCGCATGGCAGTATTACAGCTCCGCCCAGCACCGCCGCTTTGTCTCCTGCGCCGACTGCGGCGAGGGCTCCTATGAATACGCCGGTCACAGCACCACCACGAGGTACAACACCTACACCTCCAGCCAGCACAAGGTACAGAGATACTGCTCCGCCTGCGGCAGCTATGTCGGCTCCGCCACCTACGAGAGCCACAGCTTTACATATGGCTCCTGGCAGAATTACAGCGCCACCCAGCACCGCCGCACCAAGACCTGCTCGGACTGCGGCTATTCCACCTACGAGTACGCCGACCACTCCCTGAGCTACGGCTCCTGGTCGAGCTATTCGGACGCCCAGCACCGTCGCAAGGTGAGCTGTTCGGGCTGCTCTTACAGCACCTACGAGTATGCCGACCACGCGGACGCCAACGGCGACGGACTTTGCGACGGCTGCGGCAAGCAGCTTGCCATCTACGTCGATGTGACGCTCGACGCCTGCGGCGGTGTGCTGGCTGATGATTCCGTCACCGTCATCTATGGCAATACCTACGGCGAGCTGCCTGAGCCGACGCGCGAAGGCTATATCTTCGACGGCTGGTTCACGGCTGAGACCGGCGGCGAGCTTGTGGAGAGGAACATGGAGGTCGGCAGCAAGACGGCGCACACGCTCTACGCGCACTGGACGTTGGTCAAGGTGTTCTCCGTCACCGTCCCGGCCGGCCTGCCTCTGGCTGTGACCGAAAACGGCGAGGTCACGGCAAGCACCGACGCCGCCATCGCCAACAACTCCACCTGCGACGTGCGCGTCACCGGCGTCACGCTGAGGACCGAGAACGGCTGGACGCTCGTGCCGTTTTCCTACAACATGGCCGCGGCCAAGGTGGACAGCAAGCTCATAGGCTTCGCCATCGGCGGCGCTGCCTCTGCGACTGAGGGTGACGCCGAATCCCTCGCCCTAACCGGCGACTGGAGCATCACCTCCGGCGGCACGATGCCGCTGGACTACGACGCCAAGGTCTCCGCTACCTCCGTCGGCATCGACGAGCAGGTGCTCACGGTGGTGTTCGTTGTGGAGGAAGTGACCTGATGGAGGTGCTGCTGGTCGAACCGGGCAAGGAGGCCCGTATCGCTGAGATAGGCTCAGACTTGAAGTCGCTGCAGGCTGCTGTCGGCGGCTACATAGAGGCCGCATATTTCTTCGACGACCCTGTTGCTCTCATATGCAACGAGGAAGGCAAGGTCTATGGCCTTCCCTACAACCGGGCCGTCCGGGACGAGGCGGGCAAAGTCCAGGACATCATCGCCGGGCCGTTCTTCGTCTGCGGGCTTGGCGAGGACGACTTCTGCTCGCTCCCAAAGGAGCTGCAAACCAAGTACCTGGATATGTTCAAATATCCCGAGAAGTTCACGGCCATAGGCGGCAAGCTGGTCATCACGCAGGACAACCCCCGCGCCGCCCCCGCGAGACAGGAGGCTGAGCGATGAACAGGAGGTGACTAAATGCAGGAGGAGGTCGAGAACCGGTCGCTGACGCTGGCGATCAACACGGCTAAGCTGACCGGACGGACCCTCAAGAACGCAATATCTAAACTTCTGGCCTACCGCAAAAACAAAAGGCCGCGAAAGCCTACGTCCATCCGCAGGGCAAGCAGAGCGTGAAGAAGCTCATCGGGCAAAACCAGGGCGTCAGCAGCATTGAGCTCGCCGACGGCAGCATCCGGGACTTCGAGCACGTTGCCCGCAAATACGGCGTGGACTTCGCCATCAAGAAGGACAAGTCCGCAGACAAGCCGAGATACCTCGTGTTCTTCAAGGCGCGGGACGCGGACGCCCTCACCGCCGCGCTCAAGGAGTACGCGGGCAAAAAGGAGCGACGCCCCTCGGTGCTCAAGAAGCTCCGCGACCTCACGGCTCAGGCATCGAAAGCCGAGCCTGCCAAGGAGCGCAAAAAGGAGCTTGAGCGATGAAAGCAAAAAAGCTCATACTCACGAACCTGCCCTATGTGCTCATAGGCCTCGCCTGCACCAACTTGGGCGAGGCCTGGCGCATGGCCGAGGGCGGCAGCGCCTCGGAGAAACTCCTGAGCCTCATTGGTACGATACCCGCCGCGTTCGGCAACCCGCTTCCGAGCTTCAACGCACTGGATTTGCTCGTGGGCTTGGCCTGCGGGCTGCTCCTGCGCTTTGCCGTGTACATGAAGGGCAAGAACGCGAAGAAGTACCGGCACAACATCGAATACGGCGCGGCGCGGTGGGGTGCTGCTGAGGACATCCGGCCATACATCGACCCAAAGTTCCAGAATAACGTGATCCTCACTCAGACCGAGCGCCTGACGATGGATTCGAGGCCGAAAAACCCCAAAACTGCGCGAAACAAAAACGTCCTAATCGTTGGCGGCTCCGGCTCGGGCAAGACGAGATTTTTCATCAAGCCCAATCTGATGCAGCTGCACAGCTCCTACGTCGTAACCGACCCCAAGGGCCAGTTGGTGCTGGAGACGGGCCGCCTTTTGGAGCGCGCCGGGTACAAGATAAGCGTGCTGAACACCATCAACTTCAAGAAATCCATGCACTACAACCCCTTCGCGTACATCCACAGCGAGAAGGACATTTTGAAGCTCGTGAACTGCCTCATTGCAAACACTACAGGCAGCGGGCAGAAGGGCGACGAGTTCTGGACAAACGCCGAGAAGCTGCTCTACATGGCGCTCATCGGCTACATCCATTACGAGGCTCCCGAGGAGGAACAGAACTTCGCCACGATGCTCGAAATGCTCAACTCGATGGAAGTCCGCGAGGACGACGAGGAGTTCAAGAACCCCGTGGACTGCCTTTTCGACGAGCTCAAGGCCAAGGACCCGGAGCACTTCGCCGTGCGCCAGTATGCCAAGTACAAGCTCGCGGCCGGAAAGACCGCCAAGTCTATTTTGGTCAGCTGCGGCGCTCGCCTTGCCCCCTTCGACATCGCCGAGCTGCGCGACGTGACCGCCTACGACGAGCTGGCGTTGGACACGCTGGGAGACCGCAAGACCGCGCTGTTCCTCATCATGTCCGACACGGATTCCACTTTCAACTTCCTAATCTCTATGGTTTACACCCAGCTCTTTAATCTCTTGTGTGAGGCAGCCGACGACGTCTACGGCGGGCGCTTGCCCGTCCATGTGCGGTGCCTCATAGACGAGTGCGCAAACATCGGGCAAATACCCAACCTTGAGAAGCTCATGGCGACTATTCGCTCGCGCGAGGTCTCCGCCTGTCTGGTGCTGCAAGCGCAGAGCCAGCTCAAGGCGCTCTACAAGGACAACGCCGACACCATCATCGGCAACTGCGACTCCCGCCTGTTCCTCGGCGGCTCAGAGCCAAGCACGCTCAAGGAGCTGAGCCAGTCTCTGGGCAAGGAGACCATCGACACCTACAACACGGGTGAATCGCGCGGCCGGGAGACGTCGCACAGCCTGAACTACCAAAAGCTCGGGCGCGATATGCCATACTTGTTCGTGAAGAGTTCAGTTGCCTTGAATTTATCATGAACAGGGACACGATCAACTGGATTCTGAAAAACTGAATACAGGAGGTCGAACATGGAGCATTTACCAAAGAAAATCCATCAAAACGGCATCAGCTACACGCTGGTAGGAGACTACTACATTCCCGATCTGAAGCTGCCGGAGGAAAGTCGCCCCATTGGACGGTGGGGCCGGATGCACAAGGCGTTTCTGCAAGAACACCGGCCCGGTCAGTACAATGCCCTGCTTCTGTCGGGAAAACTCTGGGCATATCTTGCTGACCTGAACGAACAGGCCGCTGACCGGCTGGCGTGTATCGTCTCGCAGATGCAGGAGGCGGAGGGTGTCACTGAGGAACTGAAAGCCCGTGACCAGCTTGCATGGGTCGGAGCCATGAACAGCATCCGCAGCCGGGCAGAGGAAATCATCCTGTCTGAGATGATTTTTGTCTGAGGGAGGTGGGTGCATGATTCTGGAAGAAATGTATAACGGCAGATTTTATCCCTGTGAAACGGTGGTCGCTGATTCACCGAGGTTCAAGCAGGCAGTCAAAGCCAGCGCCGCCCTGATGGACACTTTATCGGAGCGTCTGAGCAAAGAGGACTATGCACTGGTTGAAGAACTGCGGGAGCAGGTGGCAATCGCCCAGTGTGAGGAAAACGAAAGCCACTTCAAATATGGCTTTTCGGCGGGGCTGCTTGTTCAGCAGGAAGCCCATGCACAGGTATCGCAGAAAGACAAAGAAAAGCATCTTCAATAGTGGTTGTTCCCAAACTGGGCACAACCACTACAACAGAATACAGTTTCACGAAAGCCATTTGCCAATCAATCGGCGGATGGCTTTTTTGCCGCTTCCGGATATGGAAATTTTACTTCCGCTTACGTCTGGCCTTGCGGTTGGGCGGGATGGGGCTGGCCTTTCCTCTCATATTGTTGGGGCTTTTGAGCTGCTTGGACAGGCTCAGTATCCGCAGGAACGCCGAGAAGTCCTCCGAGGAAATCTTCTCAAAGGGTATCTGCAACTTATCGCAGAACTCGTGGATCAGCATTTCTGTATCGCTGCCCTGCCCTATGGCCTGCTCAAATTTTTCCTTCACATCATCCAGCGTGGGCTGCGGGTCGGCGGTGGTCTTGTCCTTGCGGTGTGCTTCCCGGATGTCCCGGACGATGCTGTCCAGATCATCGTGCATAACGTGGCTGTAAAAATCGCTTTCCTGCACCTGCCCCAGTTCCAGCGTCCGCATATAGAGGTCATCTTCTCCGGGTTCATACTTGCTCATGACGGTCTGCCGGGTGGCCTCCAACACCAGATTCATCTGCTCCACCCGCATATTGGCGATCTGGTCGAT
>PPYE01047070.1_pt1 | contig 20122 bp, 23 predicted proteins | sample 1559881 | NCBI WGS metagenome assembly PPYE01 (sample SAMN08240022, study PRJNA423297) | Human gut metagenome, whole genome shotgun sequencing project.
GTAAAATAAGTCCCTAATATAAGAAACGCCAATTCCGGCAAATGTCGGTTTTGGCGTTTCTTTGTATTAACTTTTCTATGGCAATCCTTCCGCAGGCTTGTTTTATTTTATATATGGAACCGTTTAATGTCAGGTCAATGCTGAAATCAATCAGACCGGATTTAATACATTTTTCCGGTTCTTTTCTTTTTTTGATGTTTTCATTTTGGGAACCTTTTCCTTTTTGGAAAATAAGGTATGTTTTTTCTGCAATTTTCCACGAATTTCTGCACTTAACTGGCGGTAGCGTTCCTCCGTCATATCGTTTTGTTCCCGGATGAGATAGTTCATTTCTTTCAGGACGGTTTCACGGATTTCTTTGCTGATATCGAGTGTGAGAGCTTCGTTATTCTGTGCGATTGCGTGCCCTACAATGTCACTCATCAACTCCCGAAATTGTGCCATGCGTTCTTCTGCGGAAAGGGTATTTACAGGCAGGTTGGTTTTATCTGCGTTCTGTCGATCCGGTTTGGCGACAACCGTGTGATGATGTTCCCGGTTACATGCGGGCAATGGACCAGGTGCTGCAGAATCCGGCACGGAAACACCGGCATCTTCGGGGTTTTTATTGTGTAATATCATGCGGATTGCCTTCAGCTGGTATCCTTTTTCTTTGAGTTCTTTGATCTTTTGGAATTCCTGTATGTTCTCTCGTGTATAGTATCGATGTCCCATCTCATTTCGTGGGATGGTCAGGTCGAGTTCTTCTTCCCAGTAACGTAACACATGGGTTTCCACACCGGCCAGTGCAGCGGCATCGGAAATCATGTAACGTACTTTTTCCACGATAGCATGTCCTCCTTTTTTCGTTACAGTTATTATAACTTTTCGAAAAGGTGAGTTCAAACATTTTCCATCGTATTTTTCTGACATTTCTCGCAGTCTATAAAAATAAACCTTGACATTTCTGGTTTACAAGAATAAACTGAAAACAGGTTGATAGCTATAAACCTGTGAAGGAGAAAAAGATGGAATATATAAAATTATGTGACAGTGATTACCGGTTTATGTGTGTCGTATGGGAGCATGCCCCCGTCAACTCCGGGGAACTTGTAAAGTTATGTCAGGAACAGCTTGGCTGGAAAAAATCCACGACTTATACGGTTGTACGGAAAATGTGTGAAAAAGGATACATTGCCAATGAGGATGCAACGGTTTCTGTTTTAATTCCAAAGGAACAGGTGCAGGCAGAGGAATCCCGGTATTTTGTGGATCGCACATTTGACGGATCACTGCCAGGGTTTATCACAGCATTTCTTGGAGGAAAGAAAATTTCCAAAAAAGAAGCAAAGCTGCTCAAGAAAATGATCGACGAGCATAAAGAAGGGTAGGGGCAGAGAATGGAGAAGGCAAGTGTAATTTTTCTGGCATTTCTGCAGCGGAATGGCATGGTGGCGGTTGTAATTCTCGCGGTGTTTGCAGTGCGCGCGCTTTTGCGGAAATGTCCCAAAAAATATTCCTATGCATTGTGGGCAATTGTTGGAATCCGTATGTTATTTGATTTGCCCATTGCATCAGGATGGAGTTTGTTTAATCTGTTTCGTCTGGTAAAAAGCAGATCACAAATGGGTGAGATTGCACACTACACAGGAGTATCTGGAGTGCATGCGCAAACGGCAGTACAGAATGTGACGCAGATATCTGCCGGTTCACGTGTGACAGGGGATGCAGCTTCTGAAGCTGGTTTGACAGGAGCTATGACGACCTCACAGAAAATTTGTGCGGTGTTGTTTTTTGTCTGGCTGATCGGGATATTTTTATTTTTAGGATATGGAATGTATTCCTATATCAAATGCCGCAGTATGGTACGGACAGCAGTACGTTTAACCGTAAATGAAACATCTGGAAACGTCCGGCGGACCATAAAGATCTGGGAATGTGACTGTATTCCATCACCGTTTGTACTGGGAATTTTCTGCCCGCAGATTTATATTCCGTTTCGGATGAAAGAGGAGGAACAGCAGTACATCCTTGCGCATGAGAGCTGGCACATTCGCAGACATGATTCTTTATGGAAGCTGATTGCATTCGTACTTTTGGCTGTATACTGGTGGAATCCATTGGCATGGATTGCCTTTTTCTATATGACAAGAGACATGGAGATGAGTTGTGATGAGGCCGTACTTGCGCAGTTTGGAAATCAGATTAAAAAAGGATACAGCGCATCCTTACTTGCTTTTGCGATGGAGCGGCATCCGTATTCATTTGCCCCGGTTGCGTTTGGAGAGGCAGATGCAGGAAGGAGAATTAAGAACGTGTTGAATTTTAAAAAACCACATACCTGGGTGGCTGCGATTGCAACCGTTTTGGTTGCACTTGTGGCAGTAAGTTGTCTGACAAACCAGAAACCGTCGGAGACAAAAACAGAGCATACAACCGAGAAAGTGGATAGTACACAGCAGCCAGTGCAGGAAAATGCAGGAGCTGCGATAATAGAGCAGAATATCAGGGAATGGGCACAGGCATTTTGCGACCGGGATACAGAAAAAATTGTGCAGATGACATCCAAAGAGGTACAGTCGAATTTAGAGAAAATACATATTTTGTGGATGGATGGAGATACACCGTCATTTGGCTGGTCGAGTCCATGGCCATGGGGAGCCTTTGGCAGTTTCTTTGGTGGAACCGGAGAAGAAATGGATGGCTACTGGCTGCATGAAATCAATACGGAAGAACAGACTGCAGAGATTTTGTATTATGTGGAGTCATCAGATCCGCATGTGAGCGTGTGGATAGAGAATATCCATTATGCACAGGAAAATGGTCAATTTCAGATTACACAGGAAAAAATCAATCAGTTTGCTGACGGTCCGGATGCTAAAACGGATGGAATTGCATCGGCAGATGAGTTTGATACAGCATATGCGCAGGGAATCAGCGATACACAGATGGACTACTGTATAAACGGTATGGGTGAAGTGCTGAATAAGAATATGGTTCCAATTGGTGCATTGCTTGAGCCGACAGATGCAGCCCGGCAGCTTTTGAATTTATCGTCGGATAAAAAGCTTGTTTCCGTGGAAAAAGAATCTGAATCTGCAGATAAAACACAGGTCGGTATACAGATTACATTTTTAAAGGATGGACAGAAGCGGTATTTGTCTATGATCCAGCCATGGGGGAAAGAGGGAATCTGGGTTCCGGCAGAAGCGAAAGAAGGCAAGTAAAAATTGTTTGACAAACTGTGATTGTCTTTCTATAATAATATAATTATAGAATACAAGCGAAGATGGGAACAAGTACCAATGTGTGGAACGAACAGAAAGCAGCCGGTAGATGAGAGGCACACGGAAAGCACAGATGGATTTATGGAACAACCATAAGCCGGGCGATAAGGAATCCCCCCAGCAAGCTGGGTCCCCCTGCCGAGGATTTATGGAAAAACCATAAGCCGGGCGATAAGGAATCCCCCCAGCAAGCTGGGTCCCCCCTTACCGCAGGGAATACATCCCTGAGCTTTACACCGAACGCGCAGGCAAGTAGGCTGTAACGGAGTAGTGCCCGTTAGACGCACTGGAGTGTAGCTGCACTCGCGGAGGCAGGCTGTGTGAACAGCATGCGAATTAAGGTGGTAACACGAGAGATCCCCCTCGTCCTTATAATTAGGACGAGGGGATTTTTATTTGGATTTTTGTAGATATGGAGCAAAGGGACATAAAGCCCCAGAAAAATCAAAAAAGTTAAATTACAGGAGGAAACCCAATGACACTTTACGACGAACTGGTTGCCCGAGGTCTGATCGCACAGGTAACCGATGAGGAAGAAATCAAGGAACTCATCAACAATGGAAAAGCAGTATTTTATATCGGTTTTGACCCGACAGCTGACAGTCTGCATGTGGGACATTTTATGGCACTGTGTCTGATGAAACGTCTGCAGATGGCAGGAAACAAGCCAATCGCGCTGATCGGCGGTGGTACAGCCATGATCGGTGATCCATCCGGACGTACCGATATGCGTCAGATGATGACACCGGAGACCATTCAGCACAACGTAGACTGTTTTAAAAAGCAGATGAGCCGTTTCATCGATTTCGGAGAAGGCAAGGCAATGCTGGTAAACAATGCCGACTGGCTGATGGATTTAAACTACATTGATGTACTGCGTGATGTTGGTGCACATTTTTCCGTAAACCGCATGCTGACAGCAGAATGTTACAAGCAGCGTATGGAAAAAGGATTAAGCTTTCTGGAGTTTAATTACATGATCATGCAGAGTTACGATTTCTACACACTGTACCAGAAATATGGATGTAACATGGAATTCGGTGGAGATGACCAGTGGAGCAACATGCTCGGTGGTACGGAACTGATCCGCCGGAAGCTTGGAAAAGATGCTTATGCCATGACGATCAATCTGCTTTTAAACTCTGAGGGAAAGAAGATGGGAAAAACACAGTCCGGTGCCGTATGGCTTGATCCGAACAAGACTTCTCCGTTTGACTTCTTCCAGTACTGGAGAAATGTGGCAGATTCCGATGTGTTAAAGTGCATCCGCATGCTGACCTTCCTGCCATTGGAGCAGATCGATGAGATGGACAAATGGGAAGGTGCCAAGCTGAATGAAGCAAAAGAGATTCTCGCTTATGAGCTGACCAAACTGGTACACGGTGAGGAAGAGGCAAAGAAAGCCAAAGAGGCATCCCATGCACTGTTTGCAGGCGGCGGGGTTTCTGCACATATGCCGACGGTTGAAGTGACTGCAGATGATCTGTACAATGACAAGCTCGATATCATGGCAGTTCTTGTAAAGGCTTCTCTGTGTGAGAGTCGTTCCGATGCACGTCGTGCCGTACAGCAGGGTGGAGTCTCTGTGGACGGTGAGAAAGTTACAGACATCAGTACCAGTTACATGCTCGACGAGTTTGCCGGAGAAGGAAAGGTCGTAAAGCGTGGTAAGAAGAAGTTTGCAAAAGTCATCAGTAAATAAGAAGTTCGTATTGACTAACTCAAAGGCCGTTTGTTATAGTTTACCTAATTCATAGACAAAAGTATGTGAGGGAGTAGTTCGCACATTGTGTGACTTGTCAACATACCGGTCATTTGGACCTGGCAAGCCTTAAAGAATGAGACTCATGTGCACCGGAAAAACGTGGTTGCAGTCGCGCTTTTCGTTGGTGTACATTGGGTCTCTTTTTGATATATCAGGACAGAAGCGCAAGGTATGAATCCCCTCACAAAAGGAGAACATAAGAATGGTAATCGAGTTATTTTTGATTGGTGTCGGACTCTCGATGGATGCATTTGCGGTATCCGTCTGCAAGGGTCTTGGCATGGAAAAAATCAACAAAAAACACGCATTTCTGATTGGATTGTATTTCGGAGGATTTCAGGCACTGATGCCGTTTCTCGGCTGGGCACTGGGAATCCGTTTTCAGAAATACATTACTTCGGTCGATCACTGGATCGCCTTTTTCCTGTTGCTGTTTATCGGTGGCAAGATGGTGATTGAAGCGGTTCGTGACAAAGACGTGCAGGAAATTGGAGCAAAAGATCTGCCACTGGATCACAAAGAAATGCTGCTTCTTGCAGTTGCAACCAGTATCGATGCACTTGCAGTCGGTATTACATTTGCCTTTTTAAATGTATCCATCATGGAAGCCTGTCTGATTATCGGATGCACGACATTTGTATTATCGGTCATCGGAGTGGTTGTCGGTAATTTTTTCGGCACCCGCTACAAAAGAAAAGCAGAGATTGCAGGTGGGGTAATCCTCATACTTATTGGCTTGAAAATACTATTGGAGCACTTGGGCATTATTGCCTTTTAACACATTATTTTACAGAAAGAGGGAAAAGATATGACAGAATTTATTTCAACATGTTCCATGCCGCTGGCAATTGTTTTTTTGATCGCAGGATTTTTCTTACTGGTCAAAGGGGCAGATGTTTTTGTGGAGGGAAGTTCCAGTATTGCAAAACGGTTTCATGTTCCGGCTATCATTATTGGACTGACCATTGTTGCCATGGGAACTTCACTTCCGGAGACTGCGGTTTCCGTTGTTGCAGCAATCCAGCATAAGAATACGCTGGCAATCAGTAATGTGGTCGGGTCTAATATTTTTAATATGATGGTGGTCATCGGTTTTTGTGCCATAATGACTCCGGTTGCCGTACAGAAAGCTACATTGAAACGTGATTTCCCATATTCCGTGTTTGCAGCGTTGCTGCTTATGATACTCGGTGGTGTGGGAATGAAACTGGGACGTTTTGACAGTGCTGTATTTCTGGTGTTTTTTGCCATATTTATCGGAACCATGATTCGTATGGCATTGAAAGCAGGAAAAGAAGGCGGGCAACTGCAAAGTGAAGAGATTGAAGCGGCAGAGGCACAGAAAGTAATGTCGATGCCAAAAAGCCTGTTGTTCCTTGTGGTTGGTGTAGCTGGTATTGTGATTGGCGGGGATGTCGTTGTAGACAGTGCCAGCAATATTGCATTAAAAATTGGAATGAGCCAGACGCTGGTAGGACTGACCATTGTTTCAATTGGAACCTCGCTTCCGGAACTTGTGACATCTGTTGTTGCAGCTCGCAAAAATGAAGTGGATATGGCACTTGGAAATGCCATAGGCTCTAATATTTTTAATATTCTGTTTGTACTTGGTCTGGCGGGAGTTATCAGTCCGATGCCGTTTTTGATGGAAAACATCATAGATATTATTATTTTGATTGTTTTGAGCCTGTTGATCTGGATTTTTGCATGGACAAAAGAAAAAATCAGCAGAAAAGAAGGTATTGTGATGCTGGTTTTATATGTGGTTTATGTGATTTATATCTGCATGAGATAGAAACTTCTGTGACAGGATGAATTTTGGAAAATAGTTTTTACAGGGGACAGGCTATCAGGACTTTAATTTGCAGAAGGTTTTTTGACGGGAACATCAAGCACGCGTTTTACAGCACTTTGTAGTTCCGGATGCCGGCGATACATTTCGATGACATGCCGTTCATCTGCAGTGATCGGGAAGGATTTGTCTGCAGGGATGTGCAGGAGATTTCCGGTGAATGTGTCACTCTGATACAGTTCACAGAGCAGCAGCAGTGTTTCCGTGCGAGGATAGGCCTGATCGCTTTCCCATCCGTACACGGTTTTTTCGGCGACTGCGATATTGTACAGGTCATTCAGCTGTACAACTACGTCATGGATCGTCCAGCCACGATTTTTTCGCATCGTCTTTAAGGCTGCCCCGATTTGTATATTTTTCATGTTGGTGCTCCTTCTCATTTATCTTTGGCAGTTTTGTACTGGAAAAAACTGGATAAAAGCATATTAGTCTACGGAAAAACAGGTCAGCAAGAAATTCTTGGCATATAAGAAAATATTCTTGAATAAACAGAAAAATGGACGAATGGGGGATACTTTACAAATGGCGTGGAATTCGGTAAAATGGGGAGAGCGAATGTGAGATAAGGAGGCCAAAAACATGGCAGAAAATAAAGGGAAGTTTTATATGACAACCGCGATTGCCTATACTTCAGGTAAGCCGCATATCGGAAACACGTACGAGATTATTCTTGCGGATGCAATTGCGCGTTATAAGAGAGCCGAAGGCTATGATGTCTATTTTCAGACCGGAACTGATGAACACGGACAAAAGATTCAGGAAAAAGCAGAGGCAGCAGATATTTCACCGAAAGAATTTGTAGATCAGGTTTCCGGTGAGGTAAAGCGGATCTGGGATCTTGTGAATTCTTCTTATGATAACTTTGTCCGTACCACGGATGAGGATCATGAGAAATGTGTAAAGAAGATTTTTAAAAAGCTTTATGATCAGGGTGATATTTATAAGGGATCTTATGAGGGAATGTATTGTACACCTTGTGAGTCTTTCTGGACAGAATCCCAGCTTGTAGACGGCAAATGTCCGGACTGTGGACGGGAAGTGCAGCCTGCCAAAGAAGAAGCTTATTTCTTTAAGATGAGTAAATATGCAGACCGGCTCATTGATTATATCAATACCCATCCGGACTTCATTCAGCCGGTTTCCCGTAAGAATGAGATGATGAATAACTTCCTGCTTCCGGGACTGCAGGATCTGTGCGTATCACGTACCAGTTTCAGCTGGGGAATTCCGGTAGATTTTGATCCGAAACATGTCGTATATGTCTGGCTGGATGCACTGACAAACTATATCACAAAGATTGGATATGATCCGGATGGTTCCACAGATCAGTTTAAGAAGCTGTGGCCGGCTGATCTGCATCTGATCGGAAAAGATATTGTCCGTTTCCATACCATTTACTGGCCAATTTTTCTGATGGCACTGGATCTGCCACTGCCAAAGCAGGTATTTGGACACCCGTGGCTGCTTCAGGGCGGGGATAAGATGAGCAAATCCAAGGGAAATGTAATCTATGCGGATGACATGGTAGATCTGTTTGGCGTAGATGCTACCCGCTATTTTGTATTGCATGAGATGCCGTTTGAGAATGATGGCGTGATTACCTGGGATCTGGTCATTGAGCGTTTCAACTCTGATCTGGCAAATATTCTTGGAAATCTGGTAAACCGTACCGTTTCCATGAGCAATAAATATTTTGGCGGTGTGGTCACATCCACAGGAGTCACCGGTGAAGTGGATGCGGATCTGAAAGCTGTTGTGACAGAAACCCGCGACCGTATTGCCGGGAAGATGGCAAAACTTCGTGTGGCAGATGCAATTTCCGAAGTATTTGCACTGTTCCGCCGTTGCAATAAATATATTGATGAGACAACCCCGTGGGTACTGGCAAAAGACGAGGCACAGAAAGACCGTCTGGCAGAGGTTCTTTACAATCTGACCGAGTCCATCACGATCGGCGCAAGTCTTCTGCACCCGTTCCTTCCGGAAACTGCAGAAAAAATTGTGGCACAGTTATCGACATCATTGCGTGATTTTGATGAGCTCAATCAGTTTGGTCTGTATCCGGATGGAACAAAAGTAACCGATGCTCCGGAGATCCTTTTTGCAAGAATTGACGCAAAAGAGATCCAGCCAAAAGTGGATGCCATTCAGGCAAAGCAGAAGGAAGAGTACGAAAAAGAGCAGAAAGCATTAAATGGCGGAGAGTCCGCAGATGAAGCAGTCATTGATATAGATCCGAAGGAAGAGATCACATTTGATGATTTTACGAAGATGCAGTTCCAGGTGGGAGAGATTCTCTCCTGTGAGGCAGTTGCAAAGTCAAAGAAGCTGCTTTGCTCCCAGGTAAAAATCGGAAACACCGTAAAGCAGATTGTATCCGGTATCCGTAAAGATTACACACCGGAAGAGATGGTCGGCAAGAAGGTTATGGTTCTTGTGAACTTAAAGCCGGCAAAACTTGCCGGAGTATTGTCCGAGGGTATGTTGCTGTGTGCAGAGGACGAAAACGGCACACTTTCTCTGATGACACCGGAGAAATCAATGCCAAGCGGTGCAGAGATCTGTTAAACAAGGTCGGAGGCATAAAAATAGGAGGCATAAATTATGGAAATCCTTGATGTTGTAGATGAAACCGGAGCACCAACCGGTGAAACCGTAGAACGCGCAGAGGCACACCGGGAGGGCGTGCGGCATCGTACATCACATGTCTGGATTGCCCGCAACAGGAACGGACGGATTCAGCTTTTGCTGCAGAAGAGATGTATGCAGAAAGATTCATTTCCGGGCTGCTATGATATTTCCAGTGCCGGACATATACCGGCAGGGGAGGAGTATATTCCTTCAGCAATTCGGGAGTTGAAAGAAGAATTAAATGTGACAGTGCAGGAGTCGGATCTGATTTATTGCGGACAGGTGCATAAGGATGTTGACAGCGAATTTCACAGACAGCCATTTCATGATCACCAGATTTCAAATGTTTATCTGCTCTGGCTGGATCGGGAAGCAGAGGAATTTGAACTGCAGACCGAAGAAATAGAGAGTGTGCGCTGGATGGATTATGCCCAGGTGCGGGGCATGGTGGCTTCGGATACACTTCCAAACTGTATCATCATGGAGGAACTTGATCTGATAGAAAGGCACTTCTTATGATTTTTGAGACACATGCACATTACGATGATGCAAAATTTGATACGGACCGGGAGATGCTGCTTGCGGATTTACCGCAGCGCGGCATTTCACCGGTGATTAATGTAGGGTCTTCCATTGCGACGACAAAGACAACACTTTCGCTGGCGCAGGAATACCCTTTTCTTTATGCTGCGGTGGGCGTACATCCCAGTGACGTGGATGATTTAAATGAGGACACTTATGCATGGCTCAGACAGCAGACAACGCTGCAAAAGACAGTTGCCGTGGGTGAGATCGGACTGGATTATTACTGGGATAAGGAACCAGAGATACAGGCGAAGCAGAGGTATTGGTTTGTACGGCAGCTTGCACTGGCACAACAGGCAGATCTTCCGGTGATCATTCATTCCAGGGATGCAGCAGAGGATACCATGAAGATCATGGAAAAGGCATATGAGGATGGCATAAAGGGCGTGATCCACTGTTATTCCTATTCGCCGGAGATGGCACAGGAATATGTAAAGATGGGATATTTCATCGGTGTAGGCGGTGTTGTGACTTTTAAAAATGCCAAAAAGCTGGTAAAGACCGTGGAAACGATTCCTCTTTCGAGCATAGTGCTCGAAACCGACTGCCCGTATATGGCACCGGAACCACGCCGGGGAACGCGCAATGATTCGCGGAATATTCCGTATGTGATTGCTAAAATTGCGGAAATTAAAGGCATTTCCCCGGAAGAGGTCGAACAGACCACACGGGAAAATGCCTTTGCACTGTTTACGAAAGTACCACGATAAAGGAGAGATATTATGGAAGAGTATGAAGTAATCCGTATTCCGGTTTCGGATGGGACGGAAAAAGAGTTTGCCATCATGGATACTTTTACCGTTGAAGAGAAGCACTATATGGCAGTGTCTCTCATAGCGGAGGATGAGATTCAGGAAGGTGTGTATCTGTATCGATACCGTGATGCGGAAGACGGAGATATCGTTGTGGAACAGATTACGGAACCGGCAGAGTATAAGCGTGTATCCAGAACATATGAAGCGCGGTAAGGCTGCAAAAGAAGGATGAGAAAGATGAAAAAGTGGAAGAAAAGGCGTGTGGTGGCGGTGCTTTTGACGCTGCTTGTGCTGTTACAGTTTCCGGCAGACTTTGGAAGTGTGGCACATGCTGCGCAGAAAAACGAAATCAGGGGAACGATTTCGGTAGCATCCAATATCTCCCAGCAGGATATGCAGCAGTACCTGGATGGGTTTAACAAGAAATATCCTGGTATTGAGGTGAAGTACCAGTCGTATTCGGATTATGACAATGAGGTGTCAAAACAGATTCAGGATAGGGATTATCCGGATGTTTTATTCGTTCCGGGATCGGTGCCGGGAGCATTTACGACAGGAAAGAACAGCCGTTTCTGTTTGCAATCATGGATATTGATAACTTTAAGTCTGTCAATGATACGCTTGGACACGCCGGAGGAGATGAGGCGTTAAAACTTTTAGCGGATACGATGCGTCTGGTGTTTGGAACACATGTCCTTATGGCGCGGTTTGGCGGGGATGAGTTTGTACTCTGTATACAAAACCGTGATCAGGAGGGTGTTCAGGCACAGCTGGATAAACTGGTCAGAAGCATGTGTCAGACATTTACATATGGCGGGTGTTCAGTGCCGCTGTCCATCAGCCTGGGTGCTGTGTATATGACGGAGAAAGTTTCTTATGAAAAACTGTTTAAGGAAGCAGACAGTGTATTATATGAGGTAAAAACCCGTGGAAAAAACAGTTTTGAGATTCGGAAAATTTGAAAAATGATATAAAATGAAATCCCGGAGCATGGGAAATGGCTCCGGGATTTTTTCGAAAATGATTAATTTTTATTTGGAATAAACGGGCTGATCGCTCCGGCGAGCTGTGCAACCGGCATGCTCTGCAGCCATACACGTCCCGGTCCGGTGATAACGGTATTAAAGATCCCTTCCCCGCCAAAGAGCATATTCTTTACACCCGGTACAGTCTGGATATTGATGGAACATCCGGCTGTCATTGCTGCGAGGTATCCGGTATCGACGACAATCTGTTGTCCCGGTGCAAGTTCATATTCTTTGATGTGTCCGTCAAATTCGAGAAAGACGGTGCCGTTTCCGGACAGACGCTGCATGATAAATCCTTCTCCGCCGAAGAGACCGCCGGCAATGCGTTTTTGGAAAAAAACAGACATTTCCACGCCAGCGGTCGATGCGAGAAATGCACTTTTCTGGGCGACAATCTCCTGCCCTGGTGCAATTTCAAATGCACGGATATCTCCGGGAAAGCTGGATGCAAATGCGATCAGTCCGGTGCCACCCTGCGCGGTGTAGCGGTTGATAAACATGCTTTCACCGGAAAAAGCACGACCGAACATTTTTCCGATTCCGCCGCCTGTTGTGGTTTCCATTTTCATATTTGGGGACATCCACGACATTGCGCCCTTCTCCGTGAGCATGGTTTCGCCACCCTCTAAGTTGCAGATTACGACAGGCAATGGTGCCCCTTCAATTGTATAGTTCATAACTACCTCCCTGATATATTGTTTTTCTTTACAATATCATCTTAACGGAACATGGGGATCTTTTCAAGAAAATGTTTTTTGAATGGAGAGTAAATCATGACAGTGTATTTCGGTGACCGTTTAATGAAAGGAAATTGTAATTACCCGGTCAATCAGTTATACTATATGTAAATATGACAAAATGATCTGTTTGTTGGAGGCTCATATGGTAAATACTTTGAAATTACCGGTAGGAATTGACAGTTTTGAAAAAATACGCAGGAACGGATTTGCGGATGCGAAGAGGATGCTCGGCACGATTCTTGCCAATGAAATGGACCGGCATTATTATCTCAAAACAAGTGATGCACTTACGGACGAGGATAAGGCATGTTTCAAGAAGGATTGCAGGGTTGTGATTGCTGGTTAGCAGGAAGGAAACAAACATGGCAAAAGTAATCATGGTGCAGGGCACGATGTCAAATGCCGGAAAAAGCCTGATCGTTGCAGGACTTTGCCGTATTTTTGCGCAGGATGGCTATCGCGTGGTACCGTTTAAATCACAGAATATGGCACTCAATTCCTACATCACCGAAGACGGTCTGGAGATGGGGCGCGCGCAGGTCATGCAGGCGGAAGCGGCGGGTGTGAAGCCTTCCGTGCTTATGAATCCCATCCTGTTGAAACCGACCAATGATGTCGGATCACAGGTGATCGTAAAGGGTGAGGTGCTCGGAAATATGCGGGCGCGGGATTATTTTGGGTATAAGAAAAAGCTGGTTCCGACGATCTGCGAGGCTTTTTCGGAGTTGGAAAAGCAGGCAGACATTATTGTGATGGAAGGGGCGGGAAGCCCGGCAGAGATCAATCTGAAATCGGATGATATTGTCAATATGGGGCTGGCAAAACTGGTCGATGCACCGGTGCTTCTGGTGGGGGATATCGACCGTGGCGGCGTGTTTGCGCAGCTTTTGGGAACTTTGATACTTTTAGAAGAGGATGAAAAAGCCCGTGTGAAGGGTCTGATTATTAATAAATTCCGCGGGGACAAGACGATCCTTGATCCGGGAGTGGAGATGCTGGAGGAACGCGGCGGTGTGAAGGTTGCCGGAGTAGTGCCATATATGCATCTGTCCATTGAGGATGAGGACAGTCTGAGCGGCCAGTTGGACAACCACGATGTAGGCGTGATAGATCTGGCAGTGATCCGTTTTCCACGGATCTCCAATTTTACGGATTTTAACGTGTTTGAACGGCTGGAGGGTGTGTCCGTGCGCTATGTTTCTTCGGTGCAGGAACTGGGACAGCCTGATATGATTTTTCTGCCGGGCAGCAAAAATACGATGGGGGATCTGCGCTGGATGCGGCAGAACGGTCTGGAAGCCGCGGTCAAAAAGCTGGCGGCGCATATCCCGGTCTGGGGGATCTGTGGTGGCTATCAGATGCTGGGGCGTACCATTTCGGACCCACATGGGGTAGAGAATGAGAATTCGCTACGCGAACCGCTCTATCCGGCTCATTGCGAAGCAATTTCTCATGAGCCGGATACAATTGCCGTGGAGCGCATAAAGCGCGACGGGGCACTACCCCTGCGTGGTATGGAACTGATCGACACCGACACGACCCTGATGCCGGAAAAAATGCGTACGCAGACACGTGGAAAATTCGAGAATGTAACCGGTATTTTTTCCACACTTTCCGGATTGGAATTTTCCGGCTATGAGATTCATATGGGAAAGACAACGGTTTCCACCGGGGAACATCAGACGCCACTGGTACAGCTGGCAGATGGCAGAACCGACGGGGTGCAGCGCATGGAAAAAGGCAGCGAAGCACCCGGCGTATACGGCAGTTATGTGCACGGCATTTTTGACGATGGAGACATTGCCGTGCGCATAGTACAGGCATTGGCCGACAAAAAAAGGGTATCATGGAAACCGGAGGCTGGCGGTGATTATCATGCATTTAAGGAACAGCAGTATGACAAGCTCGCACAGGGATTGCGGGAGCATCTGGATATGGAGTATGTATACTCTATTTTGCAGGAGAGCCGGATTTCCTCTTGATTTTTACAATGTTATAGATCCCGACACAAATCAGGACAATGGATAATACCAGAAGAATGGACAGTGGGTATTCGAAAATATAGTGATAGGAATCGGTATATGCACGACCATAGAGATCCATATATTTGAATTGTTCCCATTGACCCAGAAATGGAAGCACACACAACAGGAAAATTCCGGTTATGGTCATAAAAATAAAGGGAGTTCTTTTAGCAGGATTTTGGATTTTATTTTGGTTTTCTGCTGAAGCATCTGGTTTTTTGAGCATTGTGTCAATTGGAACATGGAATTGCTCACTGATTAAGAGCAGGGTATGGATGTTTGGAACAGAGATTCCCATTTCCCATCGCGATACGGCCTGACGAGTAACGCCTAATGTTTGAGCAAGCTGTTCCTGGGAAAGATGATGTTTTTGTCTTAAATCAAGAAGAATGTGAGCGATAGTTTGATTATCAATTTTGGTTTTATTCATATCAGCACCTCCTTTTTCTTATCATACATTTCATGGCTGAAAGAAGCAAGAAACAGGGAATTGCATTTGCGCAATTTACAATTGCAACAGGAGAAAATATTTGATTACAGGAAAAGAAATGGAGAAACTTAAAATCATTCCACCGGACGCACAGATCTACGCGCAGGTAAAATCAAGCTGGGACAAAATTGCCAAACCGTTGGATGGTCTGGGGCAGTTTGAGACAATGTTTGCGCAGATCGGCGCAATCACAGGAAGCAGCAGCCTTTCCATTGAAAAAAAAGTGATCCTCACCATGTGCGCAGACAACGGTGTTGTCGCAGAAGGGGTCAGCCAGTCCGGACAGGAAGTGACCGCGGTGGTTGCAGGATTTATGGGGCAGCAGGCAAGCTCGGTTGGCAAAATGGCGCGCCGCGCCGGTGTGGATGTGATCCCGGTCGATATTGGAATCAACACAAAAGAAACGCTGCCGGGGGTGCGCGACTGCAAAGTGATGCAGGGCACGCGCGATTTTCTGCAGGAACCTGCAATGACAGAGGAAGAAGCGTTGCAGGCATTGTCTGTGGGAATTGATCTGGTCCGGGAGTGCAAAGACAAAGGCTATCAGCTGATCGGTACCGGAGAGATGGGAATCGGAAATACGACGACGAGCAGCATGCTTGTGGCGGCACTGACCGGACGCACAGCAGAAGAAGTGACCGGGCGTGGTGCCGGATTAAACGACGCGGGGCTGTTGCGCAAGCAGCAGGTCATTGCGCAGGCACTGGAGAAATATGAAAAAGAGATCCGGTCAGAGCATGCACTTTCCATGCTGGCGGCATTCGGTGGTCTGGATATCGCGGGAATGGCAGGTGTATGCATCGGCGGAGCACTGTATCATGTGCCGGTCGTTCTGGATGGGCTGATCTCATCGGTCGCGGCACTGGTGGCGGAGCGGATCGTGCCGGGTGTGCGGGAATTTGTTCTGCCGAGCCATCTGAGCAAAGAACCCGCGGCAAAATGGATCGCGGAGGAATTGAAACTTCATCCGGTTATTGATGCAGGACTGGGGCTTGGGGAAGGCACAGGAGCCGTGATGCTGTTTTCTCTTCTGGATCTGGCACTGGCACTCTACGAGGATCAGACAACATTTGATACGATGGAAATTGCGCAGTACGAGCGGTATGGGGAAACAGAATGATCACTTTGGTTTTGGGTGGAAGCGGCAGCGGAAAATCGGCTTACGCAGAGCATCTGCTGGATGGAAAAACGAATAAATATTATATCGCAACCATGCAGGTGTACGATGCGGAGGGCGGAAAAAAAGTTGCAAGACACCGGAGACTTCGCGCGGGAAAAGGATTTGTTACGATTGAACAGCCGCGGGATATCGGGGAAGTAGATTTTTCGAAAAGAGCACAGCAAGCCATGGAACCACCGGATCGCGCAGGGCAAAATATTACGGAACGTCCTCGCTGTGCCCTGCTGGAATGTATGTCCAATCTGGTTGCAAATGAGATGTTTTCCGGTGCGGACATCGTTTCGGAAGATGTGGTTGTCGGACACATATTGCAGGGAATCAAAAACCTTTCCACAAAAGTGGACGAGTTGGTGATCGTCAGTAATAACGTGTTTGAGGATGGCATTTCCTATGATGCGACAACGCAGGCATATATCCGTGCACTCGGACGCATCAATACGGGAGTAGCGGCGTTGGCGGATACGGTGACTGAAGTCGTTGTAGGGATTCCGGTTCCGGTAAAAGAGAGAAAGGAAGCAGGTTATGCACATCATTAGAGGAATCGCGGTGGCGTTTTCCACCTATTCAAAAATTCCGATGCCACAATTTGTGTGGAAAGAAGAAGACATGCGTTACAGCATGTGCTTTTTTCCGTGGATCGGGGCAGTGATCGGTGCTATCCTCTGGGGATGGTTTCGGTTGTCTGCGTTATTGGGAATCAGTACGCTTGCATTTATTCTGATATCAGCTGCGCTCCCGCTTATTATCACCGGGGGCTTCCATGTGGATGGGTTTATGGATACCATGGATGCATTGCATTCGTATCAGCCCAGAGAGCGAAAACTGGAAATTTTAAAGGATTCCCACATTGGAGCTTTTTCTGTGATCAAGCTGGCGGAATTCGGGTTGATTTATGTGGCGGCTCTTTCCCAGATTGTGGATTACCGTGCGCTGGAAGTGTTTTGTTGTGGATTTTTCCTGTCCCGCTGCCTGAGTGGTCTGAGCGTGGTCTCCTTCCGTTCCGCAAAAACGGATGGGATGCTCTATCATTTTGCGAGTACCGCACATGAGCGTGGGGTAAAAGGGGCACTTTATGCACAGACGTTGTTGTGTGTACTGTTTATGCTCTGGCTTTCGCTTCTGGCGGGAATTCTGGCGGTGGCGGCGGCATTTGCAGTGTTCGGTTACTATCGCTGGCGCAGTTACAGGGAATTTGGCGGAATAACCGGAGATACGGCGGGATATTTTCTGACGCTGTGTGAGGGGGCAATGGCGGTGGCGGCAGCCGTGTCAGTGTTGATTTGAAAAAGTCGCGCTACTGGTGCAAAAAGGATGATGAATTGGGGTATACTTGAAATTGGTGATTGTGTATGATATAATGCAATCAACAAAGAATGAGGCGATACTTTTACAAGTACACCAAAAACGAACCCCCAGTAGTTGCCGCTACTGGGGGTTCTTCTCATTTTGTATGGTCGAGCATCCATTCAGGTTAATTGCCGCTAATGTTTACTGTCTAACCATTTGCAGATATAATAGGTGACTATACCTGCCACGACAGAAACAAAGAATGAAACGATAGAATCCACAAAATATATCTCCCTTCTGTTGCCAGAATGGGAGCGAAAACAAAAGGAGTATAGCATAAATAGATAAATTTGTCGAAACGTGGTAATATAAAATATCAAGCAATAGGGAGTACATTAATGGAATTATACATTGGCGGCACTGCTCAGGGAAAAAAAGCATATGTAACACAGGTGCGGGGCATCGAGGAAGCACGGATCTGGGACAATTTTGAAGAATGGTTTCGAGAGAAATTGCAGGAAAGTGCCCCGAAGTCTCTATCCCCGGAAGCAGAAAGTATGGCTTATCTGGAAAAACATCCGGATACAGTAATTATCTGCGATGAAGTAGGCAATGGAATTGTGCCGCTTGATTCGTTCGAGCGGGAATATCGTGAGCGGCTGGGACGGCTGCTTTGTGAAATTGCAGCAAAAGCAGAAAGGGTGGAACGGATTGTATGTGGAATTGGACAGAGAATCAAATAGAACTGTATCTAATCCGGCATGGAATGACGCTGGGAAATGTAGAACACCGGTATATTGGCAGACAGACGGATGAACCGCTTTCGGAGGACGGCAGACAGCAGCTGGAGAAAAGAAAAGACCAATGGGCACAGGTATGCAGGACATGGGATATGCCATATGTATTTGTAAGTCCCATGCTTCGCTGCCGGCAGACCGCAGAAATTTTATTTCCGCAAATTCCACAGATCGAAATTGATCCATGGCGTGAAATGGATTTTGGAGAATTTGAAGGAAAGAATTATGCACAGCTGAATGGAGATCCGCGCTATCAGGCATGGATTGACAGTGGTGGAACGTTGACATTTCCGGGAGGTGAGAGCCGGGAGGCTTTTATCGCAAGATGTGTGGATGGGATGGAGCTGGTTATGGAACAGATCCGGCAGCAGCTGGCATACAGAGCGTGTCCAAAGTGCCAGGAAACGGAAGACAACGGTATGATACAGGAGCCGCTTCCGGTGGCGGCTGTGGTTCACGGGGGTACGATCATGGCGCTGCTTTCGCACTACTGTGGCGGTGATTATTTTTCGTATCAGGTAAAAAATGCCGAGGGCTATCATCTGCGCCTGTCCTTACAAGAGAATAAAATGGAGTTAAAAGAAAAAGTATGAGTTATCATTTCTTTGCGATGTTTCTTGGGTTTGTGCTGGATCTGTTGTTTGGCGATCCGCACTGGCTGCCCCATCCGATCCGTCTGATTGGTAATCTGATCGCATCACTGGAAAAACTGAATAAAAAGGAACTGTCAGACACAAAAAAATTTCTGCGCGGGTTTGCGATGGTTGTGGTTGTTATCGCATGGACAACCGGTGTGGCCGCCGTTATCCTTGAGGGGGCATACGGGCTGCATCCGGCGATTGGCTGTGCCATGGAAGCCATTATGACCTATCAGATTCTTGCTACAAAGTGTCTGAAAGTGGAAAGCATGAAGGTATATGAGCAGCTGCAAAAGCAGGATCTGCCGGCAGCGCGAAAGGCAGTCTCCATGATCGTTGGGCGTGATACGGAACAACTGGATGAAACAGGTGTGGCAAAGGCAGCAATTGAGACCGTTGCGGAAAATGCATCCGACGGTGTGATTGCGCCGATGATTTATCTGGCAATCGGTGGACCGGTGCTCGGCTTTGCCTATAAAGCAGTGAATACCATGGATTCCATGGTGGGATATAAGAATGAAAAGAACCTGTATTTTGGAAGGTTTGCGGCAAAATTGGATGATGTGGTAAATTTCATTCCGTCCCGCGTGGCGGCACTGCTTATGATCGTGGCAAGCTTCCTTCCAGGGAAGCGTTTTAGCGGGATCGGGGCATGGAAGATCTGGAGAAGGGACAGCCGGAAACATGCCAGCCCGAATTCTGCGCAGACCGAGAGTGTCTGTGCGGGAAGCCTTGGCATTCAGCTGGCAGGGGATGCCAGTTATTTTGGAAAAACTGTAAAGAAACCGACGATAGGGGATGCCCTGCGTCCGGTGGAACCGGAAGATATCCGGTGTGCGAATGTGCTGTTGTACCGGATGGCATTCCTTGGCATGGCCGTTTGCCTGTCACTTTTGTATTTTCTGTAAACAATAAAAAGCCGGACGTTGTGTAAACGGCGTCCGGCTTTTTGGCAGACAGAGTTATCCGAGTTCTTTATGCTCTACGGAATCTTTCATATCTTCCGCAAGCATGTAAATATTCTCCAGAACTTTTTTACAGCCCTTCATATTGTCCACCGTGGAATCTGCCATACGCAGCCCTT
>PPYE01643734.1_pt1 | contig 20115 bp, 17 predicted proteins | sample 1559881 | NCBI WGS metagenome assembly PPYE01 (sample SAMN08240022, study PRJNA423297) | Human gut metagenome, whole genome shotgun sequencing project.
TTGGAAGATTGGCTGATGATGATTCTCATTCAGCGCACCAGTTCAAAGAATGTTGCCCAAGCCGTGCATAATTTGCAACCTTACATGCAGGTTGATCGCTTGATGGCGTTATCGCAATCAGAGCTGGAAACGTTGGTGCGGCCAGCCGGCTTTTATCGGCAAAAAGCGCAGCGGATTCACGATCTATTGACGTGGTTTGTGGCCCAAGGCGGTAGTTTTGAGAAGATTGCAGAAAAACCGGCAGCTGAGTTACGTGAAACCCTGCTGGCTCTAAATGGCATTGGCAATGAAACGGCGGATGTCATGCTAATGTACACCTTTGGCAAAAAAACTTTTGTAGCTGATACGTATGCCATGCGTCTTTTCAACCGGCTCGGTTTTGGACCGTATACGAACTATGCCAAAATGCAGGCTGATTTTGCGCCAGCACTTGATCAAATCACGTTAGACGAAGCTCGCGAATGGCATGCCTTGATTGACGAACATGGTAAAACGCAAGTTCGGCATGCGTATGACGACCGGTTTTTACTGCAGCCAGATTTGACTGAGGCGGCATGGCCGCCGGAAGCGGTTCAAGTAGAGCCGCCCCATGATGATCCGGGTAGCGGCAAGTGGCGGCACGCCGCCGATCCGTCAGCGATGACTCATAAATAAATGCTTTTTGCTCGTGAGTTGTTTTGGCAATCTTGTCACAAGGGAGACCTAAAAATGAATGCTAGCGTTGCTGTGCAAGTGTTACCGATGTATCCAGAGAAACAAAAGGTCTTGGCAGTGGTTGATGCGGTGATCGCCTATATCAAATCAACTGGAATTAATTATGAAGTTAGTGCTTTTGAAACCACAATGGAAGGCGATTATGATCAGCTGATGGCGATTTTGAAAGAAATTCCGATTATCACAGCGAAGGCAGGCGGTACTAGTCAAATGGTGTATGCGAAAATTAACTATTTTCCTGAAGATACTGGCCTGACGATTGCTGACAAGGTGACAAAGTTCAAGCATTGAAGACAAAAAAAGATCACGGCGATTGTCGTGATCTTTTTGCGTCTTGAAACTTATTTTTCGACAGCTTGGAGCTTTTGATTGTCGTCGAGTTGTGAGATACCCATTAAGTGATGACGTTGTAAGAGAATCATCGTGCCCCACAGCAACAGGAGCGAGCCGATCGTGAAGGCGATCAATACCATGAAGCCGAGGTTGACAGTGCTATTGGCAATGCCGCCGGTGAGCGCGTTCCGGAAATTCATAATGGAGTAGGTCATTGGCAGGAATGGATGAATGGCGTTGTAGAACTGATTGGTGATCTCCATCGGGAATGTCCCGCCGGCACCACCTAATTGCAGCATCAATCCCACCATCGCCACAAATCGACCAGGATTATCGAATGCCATTGAGAGGAACATAATCAGATACATTGACGTAAAGGAGAAGAGGATCGCGGTCAGATAGAACAAGCCGATGTTGTCGACCTTGAGACCGGTTGCCATCATTAGAGTTGCTTCGAGAACTGCGGTGCCAAGGGCGACAGCTCCGCCAATGGCTACTTTGCTCAGGAACCACTGAGTTGCTGTCCCGTCTGCTCTGGAAACTTTGCGAATTGGATAGGCAAAGTTGAAGACCAAGGCGCCAACGTAAAGTGCCAGACTCAAAACGTACGGGGCAAGTGCATGGCCGTAGTTTGGCACATAAGAATAATGCTTTTGCGCTGTCTTGGTGGGTGCAGCGAACATCTTTGCCGTATCACCGGTTAACGTAATGCCATTGACCTTACGGGCGCTGCTGGTAAGTGTCTTAGCGAACTTCTTGTCGCCGTCTTCAAGCTGACTGGAACCAGATTTGAGTGTGTCGCTCTTGTCATTGATTTGACCGGTTCCGTCGGCGAGTTGATTGACACCGGATACCAGTGTTGGCACACTAGCGTTTAATTGATTGACACCGCCAGCAACTTGGCTGGCACCATTGGTTAGCGTTGGAACTTGGTTATTGAGACTTACTAAACCATTAGAAATTTTGCTAGAACCACTGTAAAGTTGATTGACACCGCTGGTAAGTGTGGGGACTTGATTATTCAATGAGCCAAGGCCACCAGACACCTGATTAGAACCGCTGTAAAGCTGGCCGACACCGTTGATTAGGGCAGGTGTTTGTGATGTTAATTGATTAATACCACTGTTCAGGTCGGTTGCGCCAGTCACAAGTTGCTCGTTGTTTGCAATAATTTGTTTTGAACCGTTTTGAAGCCCAACAATTGCTGCTGTCAAAGTCGGAACTTTTTGGGTAAGTGTCGTTAAATGCTTTGTTAGGGTGTCTGAATCAGGGATCAAGGCCTGATTAAGGGTTGTCGCCATTTTGGTGCCGTTAGTTTCGGTTTGAGAAATCAAAGCGTTGACGCTTGCTTGAATTTGTTCAAATCCGGCAATTAATTCTGGATCCTGTGTGGCTTCGGATTTTAATTTAGTTTCATATGCGGCAAGGCTTGTTTGGAGTTGGGGTAGGGACGCAGCCGCTTGCTGATTCTGTTCATCAACGGCGCTTCCCATCTGTTGAAGACCTTGTGTTAATTGTGATGAACCGCTTGCTAATGCCTTTGTCCCATCTGCTAAGGAGCTTGTGTTACCCCCAAGTTGATCGATACCAGAAGAGAGCGTTGCAACATTTTGCGTATAACTTTTGACGCCATCTGTTAGATCCTTTGAACCCTTTTGTAATTGAGTCGTACCGTTATTGAGTAGCCCAGCTTTGGTTTGCAATGTTCCCAGACCACTAGAGACCGCATTAGATCCCGTTGCTAGTTGGTTGACGCCGGATTGTAAGGTCCCGGTCTTTGACTGTAATGCTCCCAGACCGTTGGTAACCTGAGTTGAGCCATTTGCTAAGCTTGTCGTACCGTTGTTGAGTGTTTGCAACCCACCTGCGACTTGATTAGCGCCGCTTGCGAGCTTAGGTATTTGTGAGGACATCGGTGCAACTTTAACCTTCATCGTTTGCACGCCGTCATTTACTTGCGAAACGGCGACGGTGTACTGATCAATGCCATCGTCAAGTTTGACTTGACCAGCATCAATTTGGGTAGCGGCGCCGGCTGCCGTTTTCATGCCATTACCGATAGTCTTAATTTGATCAAAAACCGCGCTGGCATAGGCGTTGGTCACGTTGGCACGAATTTCGGAGTTGAGACTGTCAACGCCGATGCCGGAGATGACTTGGCCAATATAGTTGAGTGAATCATTTGTCTCGTACTTCAGCGTCATTTTCTTAGGATGCTCGTCTAAGACGGTGGCGGCATTTTTGGAAAAATCCTTTGGCAGCGTAATGACAGTGTAGTATTTGTCTGCCTTCATGCCTTTTTTAGCTTCTGCTTCAGAAACGAAATGCCAGCCAAGTTGATGATTTTTCTTAAGCTTGGTCAAAGTCTGCGCACCAACATCAAGCTTTTTGCCTTGATAGGTGACAGGTTGGTCAAGGTTGACCACTGCTACTGGCAAGTTCTTGGTATCGCCGTAAGGATCCCAGACTGACTTCAAAAAGAAGATACAGTAGAGAAATGGGATTAAGGTAATGACGAGAACTGAGAGCAAAATGAGTTTGTTTTTGCCGATGAACTTAAATTCATCTTTGATCATGTCGAGTTACTCCTTTACTTCACTGAGATAGAGATCCAGCAGGGATTCAAAAGTCGTATCGCGGCTAGGTTGGCCATCTGGCAAAAAGCCCATGACTTCCAGAACGGTAAAACCGAGCACGCTGCTGATAAAATTTTGGACGAAACTTTCTTTTGCCATGTGTTTGAACTCGGTATGGGTGATCAAGCGTTTTAATAAGCCGATCACATCGCCGGTTGCCTGAACAAATGGACTGCTTTCTGGAAAATGATGCACAAAGTAAATAATTTCATCCAATGATTGTTGCTGTTCGAAATAGCGATGCGTGGTTTGCGCAAAAGTGCGAATGGCGTCTTTGCCAGCAATGCCACTGACTTGTTCAATGAGTTCTTGATGTAAGTTGTGCATGAACTCAGTCCCCAGTGCTTCAATCACGGCATCCAAGTTACTAAAATAGTTGTATAGCGACTGGGAACGAATATTCAATTCCTTAGCCAGTGTCTGGAAGGTGAGCTCACGAATACCATCACGGGTCACCATTACCCGGGCAGCGGCGAGCACTTTTTCACGATCCAAAATACGATGCTTGATAGCCATGCGACCTCCTTGAGTTATCTATATTACGTTAGACGAATATACGCCGATGATTTGAAGAATGCAACCTACAGATTGTAGATTGTCAAAAAATAGGAGTAATCAGACGTGTGGTGTTGCATGTGCGTGGCTGTTGAGTTGATCTGCGTGCACGAAAAAACCGCACCCAAATGTTGGATGCGGCTGATCATTTAACGGCGGTTTATTGAATGACGTGGCGATTAGGATCGCGCAAATTGAGGATAAACACAAGCACCATCACGATGACCACCATCACGAAAACACCGTGTAAGCCAGTGAGAATGGTGGCAGCTACCTGAGGATCGTGGCTTTTGGCGGCAGCATTAGCACTAATCGCGGCATTGACAGCTTTAAAAGTGGTACCGTGCAAATTAGCGCGAATCACGAGCGTCAAAGAGGCACCATAGATACCGGTCATCACAGTTTGCCCGAGCGAACGGCCAAGGGTTAGGATGCTGGTGGCGGAACCAACGTATTCTTTGCCAACAAGATGCTGGCTCAAAACGGTATTCATACTGATCACAATGCCCATCACCGTGCCGTTAATCATGGCAATGACATAAAAAGCCCAAACCGGAAAATGCGGGGAAGCAATGGTGAGCAATAAGTAAGCTAAGGTCAGAATGGCGACGAGCCAAAGTGTCATGGTTCGCGGCACAAAGCGTTTGATTAATGGACCGACCAAAAATGAAGAGGCGAGCCAAAGGACAGAACTCGATGTCACAACTAAACCAGCTGTTGTCGCGCCGAGATGATACAACGACTGAAGCCAGATCGGGAAGTAAACTTGATAGCCAATCAAGACACCGCTAAGTAACAAGGCAGTTAAAATTTGCACTGTGAACGTGAAGTTATGAAACATTTTCGGCGCGATGAGCGGATCGGGGGCTTTCTGTTCTTGATGGTACAATAGCAAGCCAGCCGCAAGTGCCAGCACTAACAAAACGCCAGCGAGCACTGGTTGCCGATCAAGCGCCTGAATGCCAAGTAGAAGTGCAATCAGCGTCACCGCCAACCAAAGAATCCCTAACCAATCGATCGTGAGAACGCCGTGTTCACGACTAGGTTCCCGATAACCGATTTGAATAAGCAAAAAAACGAGAATACCAAGCGGCACATTAACGAAAAAGACCCAATGCCAAGACAATTGATCAACCAGAAAACCGCCAATTAGCGGTCCGACCAAGGCGGAAAGTCCCCAAGCTGTGTTATTAAGGGCTAAGACATTCGCCCGATGAGCAAAATCATAATAATCAGCAATAATGGTAAATGTCAGCGGCATCACGGCGCCTGCACCGATACCTTGGAGTGCCCGCGCCAAAATGAGCAAGAAGATATGCGGTGCCAACCCGCTTAACAGGGTACCAAGCGTGAACAGTACCACGCCCCACTGAAAAATACCGCGCCTGCCAATTGTGTCAGCTAATTTACCATAAATCGGTGTGGTAATAGCGGTTGTGAGCAAGTAGGCACTCATGATCCAACTTTGATATGCCAATCCATGCAGGTCACTAATAATCGCTGGCAAAGCAGTTGTGACAATGGTAACTTCAACGGAAGTCATGAATGTGGCGATAAAAACCGCCGCCATGACAAGCCCGCGGTTTTGAAGCTTTACTGATGTGGACATCTTGACATCTCCTTGATAAATCCATTTTACCAGTCAGGGTCAAGGCTGCAGCACAAAAAAACGCCCGGTAACTAACCAGACGCGTCGACGTTCTAGTGACATAGCAGGCAGCTGCGGTCAATATCGATGGCACTTCCATCAGGAAAACAATAATACCAGCAGCTGTCAATTGGCCAATGATTACAAGTCCAACACTTCCGATCAAAGCGAAGAGTCGCAATCACCAATCAAACTGTGACAATGACAAAACATCTCTGAATGTTCAAACTAAAAGTCAGTCCAAGAATCTTTGTTGGCCGGTGCATCATCAGGTGAAACATACACGACGAGTTCATCACTAAATCGTTTGAGACAGTAAGCGGCGGCGCCAATCAGCGTCACGGCCATGACCGTTTTTAAAAGATGTTTGCCCATAAGTGACCTCCTTAGTTTGCCTTGATTAGGAACCATTCATCATTACCTTCATTCTAGCACGGTAATGTTCAGGATGAATCCAGTTTAGCAACGAGCGTTTTCAGAATAGTTTCTTAGTAGGTGTTGTGCACGCTAAAATCTGGTACAAACCGATTTTTCAAAATATTTAAGGCATTTTAAGTGAATTTAAGTCAAAGTAAGTGCTTTTTTCGAAATCTGTGTTATACTGAGGTCATTAAAATCGAAAGTAGGTATGAGCATGGATACAAAAGTAAAGACTGTTGATTACTCATCCAAGGAATACTTTGACAAGATGACCGCTTATTGGCGGGCAGCCAACTATATTTCAGTTGGTCAACTTTATTTGAAGGACAACCCGCTGCTGGAACGGCCGCTGAAGAGCGAAGACGTCAAGCCGCATCCGATTGGCCATTGGGGCACGATTGCTGGGCAGAACTTCATTTATACCCACTTGAACCGGGTGATCAATAAGTATGACTTGAACATGTTTTATATTGAAGGCCCGGGTCATGGCGGCCAAGTGATGGTTTCCAATTCCTATCTAGACGGTTCGTATTCGGAGATTTATCCGCGTGTGTCGCAGGATAAAGAAGGCATGAAGAACCTATTTACGCAGTTCTCATGGCCAGGTGGCGTTGCTTCACATGCGAGTGCACAAACGCCAGGTTCCATCCATGAAGGTGGCGAATTAGGTTATGCTTTGAGTCACGCAACCGGCGCGATTCTTGATAATCCTGAGGTCATCGCGGCGGTTGTCACGGGTGATGGTGAAACTGAAACCGGCCCATTGGCTGCATCATGGTTCAGCAATACGTTCATTAACCCAATCACGGATGGCGCGATTTTACCGATTGTGCATATGAACGGGTTTAAGATTTCCAACCCAACTATCTTGTCACGTAAGTCAGATGAAGATCTAGACAAATACTTCAGTGGTATGGGTTGGAAGCCATTCTTCGTTGAAGGCGATGATCCAGAGAAGCTGAATCCGGAAATGGCTAAAGTTTTGGATGAAGCAATTGAAGACATTAAGGCCATTCAGAAACATGCACGTGAGACTGGCGACACCACGATGCCACACTGGCCAGTGATTATTTTCCGGTCACCAAAGGGCTGGACAGGCCCGAAGAGTTGGAATGGCGAACCAATCGAAGGTTCCTTCCGTGCGCACCAGATTCCGATTCCTGTCGACGCTGAAGATATGGAACACGCTGATTCCTTGGCAGGCTGGCTGAAGTCCTACCATCCAGAGGAACTGTTCGATGAAAACGGCAAGTTGATCCCTGAATTGGCTGCATTGCCGCCAAAGGGTGAGCAGCGGATGGCTGCTAACCCAATTACGAACGGTGGAATTGATCCGAAGCCGTTGGTATTGCCAGATTATCGCAAGTATGCGCTGGACAATAAGGAACACGGCAAGCAGATTAAGCAAGACATGATCGTGTGGTCTGATTATCTGCGTGATTTGATCAAGCTGAATCCGCATAATTTCCGGATCTTTGGCCCTGACGAAACCATGAGTAACCGGTTGTATAGCTTGTTTGAAGTGACCAACCGTCAATGGCTGGAACCAATCAAGGAACCGGCTGACCAATATTTGGCACCGGCTGGCCGGATTATTGACTCGCAGTTGTCCGAACATCAGGCGGAAGGCTTTAACGAAGGCTACACGTTGACCGGCCGTCATGGCTTATTCACCAGTTACGAAGCTTTCCTCCGGGTCGTCGATTCCATGCTCACTCAGCACTTCAAGTGGATTCGGAAGGCACATGAAGAACCATGGCATAAGGCTTATCCAAGTCTGAACGTGGTCTCAACATCGACTTCCTTCCAGCAGGATCACAATGGTTACACCCATCAGGACCCAGGTATTTTGACACACATGGCTGAAAAGAAGGCTGAATACATTCGCGAGTATCTACCAGCTGATGCCAACAGCTTGCTGGCCATTTCTCCGAAGTTGTTCAGCTCACAAAATACCGTGAACGTGCTCATCACATCCAAGCAGCCGCGGCCACAGTTCTATAGCATTGATGAAGCCACTGTTTTGGCTAATTCCGGCTTGAAGCGGATTGATTGGGCTTCCAATGATGATGGCGTCGAACCAGATGTTGTCATTGCCGCTGCCGGAACCGAACCAAACATGGAAAGTCTTGCTGCCATTAACTTGCTGCACGACGCCTTCCCAGATTTGAAGATTCGCTTCATTAACGTGGTTGACCTGCTGAAGCTGCGCAGTCCGGAAATCGATCCGCGCGGTTTGAGTGATGCTGAATTCAACAGCTACTTCACCACCGACAAACCGATCCTCTTCGCTTATCATGGCTTTGAAGGGTTGATTCGCGACATCTTCTTCACTCGCCCGAATCGCAATGTGCTGATTCACGGCTATCGTGAAGAAGGTGACATTACCACACCATTTGACATGCGGGTACTCAACGAACTTGACCGTTACCACTTGGCCAAGGATGTTATTCAGCATGTGCCAGCCTACGCTGAAAAGGCTGCCGCGTTTGTTCAGAAGATGGATGATACCTTGCAATATCATCATGACTTCATCCGCGCAAACGGCGATGATATTCCAGAAGTTCAGGAATGGACCTGGAAACCAATTAAGTAACTTCAGTTGTCTTTCAAACACTTCTGCTTGCGCAGGGGTGTTTTTTGTGTGCCGGACTAGCAAGTTGGCGATGGCGCGGCGATTCACGAAATTCACATATTTAAAAAGTGGGACGTGAGACTTTGATGAGTAACTTCTGCTGCTAAAAAGGCCACGAAAACAAGTAATATCTGCAAATTTTCTCTTTACTTTCTTCATACTCTAATGTATTCTCAACGTAATATCATTTTGAGGGTGAGTAAATGAAAGTTAAACGATTGGTAGCAGGGGCAATGGTATTTGCCTCAGCTGCACTCTTGGCCGCATGTGGCAGCAAGAGTAGCAGCAGTAGCTCAGAGACTTTTAATCGAATGGAAAAAGATGTTATTTCCACAATGGATAATGCCCACATTACGGATGTTATTAGTGGGCAAGCCGCCGTTGATACTGGTGATGGGTTGTATCGGTATAAAGGCAAGAAATTGGAACCTGCTGTTGCCACTAAAGTCGTTAAGCCAACGAATAACGGCCTTACTTATACATTCAACTTGCGGAAGACGAAGTGGAGTAACGGCGATCCTGTTACTGCCAAAGATTTCGTCTTCGCGTGGAAGCGAGCAGCAGATCCGAAAACTAAGTCAGAATATGCTTATCTTTTCTCTGGCATTAAGAACGCGGATGACATCACTGCTGGTAAGAAGGCTGCTTCAACCCTTGGTGTTAAAGCAGAAGGCGATTATAAGCTGGTTGTCACGATGGATCGGCCAGTACCGTACTTTAGCACGATGATGGTCAATCCGGTCTTCTTCCCATTGAACCAGAAGACGGTTGATAAGTATGGCAAGAAGTTCGGTACGCAAAGCAAGTACTTGGTCTTCAATGGCCCGTTCAAGTTGACTAACTGGAACGGCACTGGCAATTCATGGGATGAAGTGAAGAACACTTCTTACTGGAACGCCAAGCAAGTTAAGCTCGATAAGATTCACGTTCAAGTGGTTAAGGATTCCAACACTGCCGCTAACTTATTCGCTACAAAGAAACTTGACGATGCGGTTCTGACCGGTGAAATTGCTAAGCAGCATGCCAAGGACAAGGATTACGTTGGCGATAAGCAAGGTCGGACCACTTACTTGGATATGAACGAAGAAAAGGTACCTGACTTCAAGAATCTGAAGTTGCGTCAAGCTGTTGCGATGGCTATTAATCGTGATGAGTTTGCGAATAAGGTTATTGGCGATGGTTCTTTCGGAATCTCAACGATTACACCAGAAAACTCTGGCAGTAATCCAAAGACTGGCGAAGACTTCTCTAAGGAAGCTGCTAAGGAATCTAAGACCGTTCAGACATACGATCTTAAGAAAGCTAAGCAACTTTGGGCTGAAGGTCTGAAGGAAGTCGGCAAGTCTGGTGAAGATGTGACCCTGACTACTGATGACACAGACGTTGCTAAGAAGTCTGCTGAATATCTGCAATCTGCTTTGGAACAATTGCCAGGCATGAAGGTTTCCATCTCTTCTGTTCCATTCAAGACCCGGATCCAACGGTCATTAGATGGCAGTGCTCAGTTCATTCTCTCCGGCTGGCAAGGTGACTTCCCAGATCCAATTTCCTTCTTGGACCTTTACACGACTGGCAACACTTACAACTTTAGTCACTGGTCCAATAAACAATATGATGATCTGATTAAGGCTTCTAAGGGAACGGATGCTAACAGCGAAACCAAGCGATATGATGATCTTCTGAAGGCACAGGAACTGCTTTCTAAGGAATCACCTGTTGCAACGCTTTATCAAACTGTTCAAGGCCATTTGCGCAATCCTAAGCTGAAAGGTGCTACTTTCAGCCCAGCCAACATGTATAACTTTGTTGGGGCTTATATGGCTAAGTAGAAAAAAATAGTAGAAATAAAAATGTCTCCGCACGTTCGGACAATGCTGGCAAGTTGCCATGCAGTGTTGGTAGTGTAGAGACATTTTTTTGGTTTGTAGATCTTTTCAATTACTGTAAAAGCCACTTATACAAAGTTAAAGAACGCAGCTTATTACAAATGAAAAAACTTGACAAGGGATTTGAATTATTATTATTTAAGATAATAATCATTATACTGAACAAGTAGTGACACACATTATATTTACAAGAATATATATGTACTTAATATTCCTAAAAATTAAAGAAACTGAAACCGTTGACACAATATACTTGTGCACGGTATTTTATCTATATGATCTAAAGTTCAAAAAGTGTATTGAAGTTTTATGGTGTTTCAACATGAAAGTAAGAACTGAACTTAGAAATGTATTTCGCTGCATTTTTATTTAGCCCTTGCTTTAGTTGAAATACTTAGTCAAAAACCATATGAGGATGGTTTAAAGGAGGAGAATTATGAAAAGATTGTGGAAGATCCTAGTAGCAGCTACAGTTCTTCTTGGTTTATCGGTTCCCAGTGTAACAACGTTTGCATCAGCAAATGGTGGCGGTGGCGGTTGGAATTCTACTTTTAGAGTTTGGTCCCCTGACGATGATACGGGATATCTTTCAAAGTACACTACTAGCTCAGTGTATAATTCAACAGATTTTATAAGTGCTAGCACAAAATATTTCATGGGGTGGGTTTCAGTGAAGGGCCAACATGGGGCAGTTGACGCATCACATGGGTGGCACTATCAGTTTTTTACAGGCACTAGGATACCCATGTACAACTATGTAGTGGAAGACTATCGTTCCGGGATGCCAACCACTATTTACATGCAAAGCTGGAGTAATGGTAATGCAAATGGTTCATGGCGGCCAGACATGTAATTGATTGTGACGTTCTTCAATATTCTCAAGCAGTAGCACCAAACTCGTTACATTTGAAACTTTAAGATCGCACACACAACGCCAGTCCTAACAATGCTTCAAAAACAAAAAACGCTTTGAGAAAATAATCGTTATTTTGTACCGCTCTTTAACAATTAGAGCGGTATTTCTAGAGGGAGGTATTGATGGGCAAGCAGTACTGGAAGACTAAAGAGATAATCATTGCTTATCTAATTTCATTCTTGTTTCTCGTAGGGCATATTTGCAGTAACCTTGGTTATGAGAATAGTGGCGGTAAACAAGTGGCCGGTTTCTTCTTTTTTTCGCCGTACATGAATTGGTTACCCGTTGATATTTCTTCAAACTTACCGGTTGCATGGGCACTGGCCACACCATTGTTGTCGGTACTTGCTGGTGGTTTGATTGCCGCTAATCAGGGGAAAAGTGGTTACCAAAAATATATCCGAACTCGACAAAACTTCAGAACTTATCGAAGAACGACTTATCTTGTTGCTGGATTTTTCGGAGCTGTTTTACCAGCTGTTGTCTTGGTCTTAGACTTTGTTTGTCTGCTGGCTATCCATCCCAATACTTTGCCAAATCAATGGTTAAACAACAATGTAGCAATTAGTTACTTAGGTATTGTTGGACACGAGTTTTACACTCATACATGGTTGTATATGCTTGGATGGATTTTATTCATTGGAATCTATGGCGCAAGTTATGCGATTTTTTCTAATTTTCTTTATTTTGTCACGGGCAAACTGATTGTTTCATTACTAGGATTAATGGCTGTTCAGCTGATTCTTTTGGCAATATCTATGATTGCAGGAGTGAGTCTAGCTCCAATGGCTTATTTGCGGATTGTTCCAACTATTGGACAACCTTCTCTTTTTTATGTGCTGTTTTGGCCATTCGTCTTGATTGCTGTCAGTTTATTTGCGTTTCGTAAGCTGGCAGTTGAGGTCTAACGAATGCAAAGGAGAAAACGATTTCACTCGCTTTATCTTGTAAACCAAAAACAATCGATTATATTTGGTTTTTCAACAATTGCTTTATCACTTTGTTTTGTTCTTATGGGAGTCATGGCGGGACGTTTTCAAATTAATTCCTTTGCTGCCAATATCTCAATTCAGCGCCCCCTTGGCCAGATAATTCTTTTTCTACCAATTATTAGTATGATGACATCTGTGTTGGTGACTCAGTTACAGAATGTTGGTTTCATGATTAGGCTCGGTTCACGCACAATGATTGCTCATTATGTTCTATGCAAATTAGCTTTGTTGGTTGGCATGGTTATATTAACAACTTGGTTCATTTGGCTTGTGTTTATGCTTATGTATTCACATATAGGCTATAGTAGGACTGAGGTTGCTGTTAACATTAATTTAATTATGAATATTGCAACACCGCTTTTTAGTTATACTGTGTTAGCCCTATTATCGTGCCTTTTATTTAAATCGCGCGCAATAGGTGTTTTCTCTACTTTGAGTTTAGTGATTGTTTTGTATGTGGCGCCGATATATAACCTTTCCGATATGACTTCATTATTAACTCCGAAATTAACAACAGATGCATTATGGACAGTCAATGTTATAAAGCAATTACTTGTAATGGTCATTGAGTGGGAGGTAATGGCTATGGTTTTGGCACGTATTAAACTACCTGTAAAGGCATAAAACAGATGGGGAAAAAACTCTGGCAAAGAAGGTTCTGGTTTCCGTTAGCTATTTTTGTGGTTTTACTATGTGGGTCTATTGCGTTGAGCATACATTATTCACATAATGGAACGATTCAACACGCCCATGATCCCATTTTGGTGGTGTTTATTGGTGCAACGCCAGCTCAATTTGTCAGCGGCCAATTGTTATGGTTGTTTCTCTGGTTTGGTTACATGTCATTGCCAATTTTCGTTAGTGCTGGGACTATAAACAACTACCAAAAAGAGATATTTACTAATCTAAGCGTACGAATTCAACCACGAAGATCAGCTTATTGGTGGCCGTTAAAGCAACTGTTAACAATTGAAATGCAACTATTATTAACTATGGGAACAATAATTGGTCTAACGGGGCAGTTTATCTGGCCAGAACAACAGTTGCTAACATCAGGTTTGTTTACGGTAGACATTGTGATGAGTCAACTGTTGTTACTGGTCATGGAAACGGTTCTTGAAGGTTATTTTGGCATCGTCATCGGTGTCGTCGGCCCCTTGGTCATGATTTTCCTGAGTTTTCTTCAAGTGCCATTGATGCCGTTGCGCTTTGCGATTGGCAGTATCTTTGCGAGTGATCGGCAGTTATTAGGCGCCATCGGGTACCAGTTGGGTTTGATCATCGGATTAGTCCTTATTCAGATTTTTTATATGCCAGGAAGGTGGGGGCGTTATGCCGCAAATCACACGTGAGCCAGCAATTCATTTAGAGGTTGAGCAGTTGTCTGTCACAATTAAACGAAAAAAGATTCTCGATCATCTGTCACTTTCACTGGTGTCACCAAACATTTACGGCATTGTCGGCCCAAATGGAACGGGTAAATCGGTTTTGTTAAAAACATTGCTGGGATTTATTCGACCATCTGCTGGTAGTGTCAAGATGAATGGCGTACGGGTTGACCCGCGTCATGATCTACCAGTCAGCGTTGGTGCGATTATTGAGCATCCGGGATTTATTGGTGATCTGAACGGGCACGACAATTTAATGGCATTAGGCAACATTCGCAGTCAACTTAGTGACGCCGATATACGGGCGATTATGGAAAAGGTCGGCTTAAGCGATGATAGGAAAGCCGTTGCCGATTATTCACTTGGCATGATTCAGCGACTTGGCATTGCTCAAGCCATCATGGAAGATCAGCAATTAATCTTGCTTGATGAACCGACTAATGCGTTGGATCGTGAAGGGGTGGATTTTTTGACCGATTTATTAAGAGAGCTTCGTGATCAAGGCAAATTGGTCGTGGTAGCTAGCCACGATTTCATGTGGCTGCAGCTTTTAGCCGATCAGATTTTTGAATTGACAGGCGGGCAACTTAATCAGCTGGAAGCTGGGCAACCACTATGAAAAAGTTGAATCGACGTCTCTTGGCTGTTGGGCTTTTGGCAATGATTATGATTTTCGTAGCATTGTTTAGTTGGCGTTATCAAACACTTAACGCGCCATTGGCCCACCCTGCAGTGAAGACGCGTAGCCTAAGTCTGCCTGCAAAAGTTGTGTTACATCGAAGGACGGTTTCACTTGAAAAAGTGGAAGCAACTATCGTACACGGTCAGTGGCGTGTCCGGCTTCATTTTAGACAATCGATCACTAAACAGAATATGAAACATATGAAATTTCAACTGGCCCAACAGCGGGAGGGGCGGGAAGTACCAAACGAACCACAAGCCGACTTGAGTCAAGATCAGAAAGTGATCACAATGATGGATGCGTACTATAGTCGGGCGACCGACAATCGGGTTGTGATCACGACCTTGCCACAAGCACTAAACTCGCAGAATCTGGTTCAGATCGTGCCATTTGAATCATCGAGAAAATAAGGCAAGAGCATGTTATGTGAGCTGTGTTTAACTGAAAAGAGGTTGATGATGTTGGTGCAAGAACCGAATGATTTACGCTTTCAAGTGAATCCACAGGCTAAATTTGATGTCCGGGCGGCGGTGTTGTTGGTGCATGCAGGCCAACTTTTAGCGACAGTTAACTCGGCAAGCGGTATCGCCCTTGTGCCAGGTGGTGCGGTTAAATTTGGTGAAACGGCGGCAGAGGCGGCTGCCCGCGAAGTTCGTGAAGAGCTAAAGCTGAATGTGGTACCTCAATTGGTGGGGATCGTGGAATCGTTTTGGCAACAGCCTGAACAAACTTACCAACAACTCATCATGGTACATCGGGTGACGTTGACTGACGCACAAAAGGCTGGTTTGGTTTGGCAGGAAGGTTTGGAGGGTGAGTGGCTGCCGTTTGCAAAGGCAGCTAGGATGTTGCAGCCACGATCACTGGCACAGTTTTTAACGTCCGGCGATTCAATTCGCTACCTTGTCGACCATCATACAGAATGAAGCCTAGGTTGACGCTGGTAGAGAGGTAAGGCTATTGATACTCGGATCAACAGAAGCGCCTAATTATAAATAGTATAATTAAAGCGGATTACTTTGCCTTTCACTGGTTTCATTGATACGCTTAAGGTAGGCTAAAGGCCGGAAGGGAGTTACATCATGATGGATATGACGACTAGACCGACACTGCAGCACTTTTTATCTGACACGAAACATGGACCGTATGTTTCGCTTTATATGTCTTGGCCAGAGAACACCTCGGTTGAGGCCCTGAGATTGCGGTTCAAAAACATGGTGAAGCATACCAAGAGCGTCATGACCGAGACTTATCCTGAAACGGACTTTTCGGCATACGCGGCTGAACTTGAGCCATATGAGCAAGATCCAACATTCTGGCAAACCTGCGAAACAAATGGGTTTGGCATGTTGACAAATGGCGCACAGACTTATGTGACACCGATGTATGAAGCGGTTGATGAAGTGGCAATGGTTACTGACATGCCGCAGATTCTGCCACTGATGCTGGATGAGGCAACGGCAACCGACTTTGATATCTTAGCGTTAAATGCCGACAGCATTCAGTTGTATCATAACCACGGGCATCAGGTGCGGCCGATATCGTTGCCAGACGATGCACCGCAGACTTTGAAGGGAACGCTAGGCACCGAAATTCGTGGTGGCGAAACGAACAGCGTGTCCCAAGGTGGCGGACGTGTGACCCATCACGGGCATAATGAGAAGTCAGCGGAAAAAGCCAGCGATCAGCGTCGTTTTTATCAAGCGGTGGATCAGTATGTGCTGGCCAATCACTCCAATCCACATAAAATGCCGCTCGTACTCATGGGCTTAGCGGAAAACGTGGCGGTATTCCGCGAAATTTCCAAGAACCATCATCTGTTGCCGAAGCTGGCTGTCGTTAAGAGCCCAGCAAACCTTGATTTTGTTGAATTAGACGACTTGTTGACGCCAGTACGCGACACCTTGCGCGATCGCCGGCGCCAGAACTTTGCCGAGATCATCGAAAATGCTCGCGGAAATGACAGCTACACGGATCACTTGGAAGAAGTCGTTCAAGCAGCCGTTGCCGGACGAATCGCCATTCTTTTTGTCCAAGCCGGCGCACGGATTCATGCGCGTCTTGAAGGCACCCAAATTGAACGCGATTCGATCAATGCACAGCACGCTAATCTTTTAAATGACTTAGCTGACATCGTCCTTAGTCATGGCGGACAAGTTGAACTGCTGACAGAAGCCTACTTGCCAGTCGAAGTCGGTGCCATGGTGCGTTACGCATAGGCTCTTTAGTCGAAATGAAAAAGCGACCCGCCAGTTGGTCGCTTTTTTTGTCCGAACGTTTCTGATGAGGGAACTTTGGCTAAAATTGTTGCTTATAAAGATTGGCTGTTTTGCCACTCAATGAATCAAGGAATTCTGGTGCCACGAAAGAAGGAACCATCATTCTGATCGAAGGTTTAAAGAGAAAACGTTTATTGTTTTTCAACGTAAAAATCTCCTTATGCTAGTTCAAGGGTGTCTGTTAGTTGTGCCCGTGTTTTTTCCGTCAGATTGTGGGTAATCATAATGACGGTTAGATCTTTCTCAGCGAGTAGTGCGTCCTCTATTTCTTGGGCATTTTCACTATCAATGCCAGCAGTGACTTCATCGACAATTAAGATGGGCTTATGAAAAGCAAGTGCGCGCGCTAAAGCCAGCTTTTGTCGCTGCCCACCAGATAAATTGCTGCCGTGTTCGTGAATCTTTGTTGCTAGGTTTGTGAATTTATCAATCCCTAAGAAGCTTACAACGTTAGAAAGTAGTGCCTGTGATTTTGCATGGCCAAGCGTAATATTTTCCTCAATACTCTCATTGAAAATATATGATTTCTGATCTACCAGTTCGATTTTGGCATTAAGCAGTGTTGCCGGCATTGATTTTAATTCGTCACCATCAACTTGGATAGTACCAGCATAATCACGAAGTCGTCCGCTGATAAGGTTGATCAATGTCGATTTTCCGGCGCCGCTTTTCCCCACGACAGCATATTTACCGCCCTTTTCGAAGTTATAGGAGATATCCTTAATGACGGGTTTACCTTCATAGCCAAAAGAAAGATGATCAATTGTCAGGGCATGATTAAACGAATCGTCTTCTGAAACAGTCTTAATTTTTGTTGCTTGTATGTCTTTATCAAGCAATACTGCAACGGATTTCATTTGAAAGATGCTTTGAATCATGCCTGCAAGGTTATTGAACACTGTTCCTGCTAATGAACCACTGGCAGAGATAACCCCTACACTGAAATAGCCACCAATAACCAATAAGCATGTTAATGTCATGACTAGCATCTGTGCTCCGACATTAACACCGCTAATAAGCAAATTAACCAATCCTACATTTTTGGCGTAAAGAAGTTTTTCTTTTCCTTGATGATCAGACGCAGTCGCTAGCTTATTTGTGAGTGTATTGCCAAGATTGTGACTAAAAAATACTGAGAAGCCACCGATAATGTCATCTGCTTTGCCTAAAAATGAGCTGTTCGCAGTTGCTAAGCGATTCGTTTCATGTGTCATGACTTTTGAGAAAAACTGGGGAATTGTCATCGTCAGGAGGCCTAATATAATAGCGGCAAGCGCTAAACTGTAATGATAGAAAGCCAGAGATGTGATTGCAAATAGCAAGGTAGTGGCACTGCTTAGAAGTGAGAAGAAGGCCTCCAGTCCATTCTGATCAATCATGTTAACGTCATTCGTTAGCCAAGAAACGTATTCATTATGATTGACTTTTTTGTATTCGGAAATTGGAACAGTATTCAAACCATTGGCAATATCAACGCGCAACTGATTGGTTACCTTACGAATAATCTGGGCTTTTAAAAGTGAGTTACCATAATTAACCGTCAATGTGACGCCCCAAATGCCAATGGTAGACAATAACCAAAAAACCACGCCGTGAAGGTTTTTTGAAATGAGTTGATCAGTTAACGGGGCAAGTGTTAAAGAACTCGCAACCCTGCCGAGTGATTCAATAACTGTTAGGAATATCATCAGGATGGTTAGTGTTTTTTGGCTTGTTAACAACTGACTTGTAGATTTCATGAGACAGCTCCCTTTCTTGTGGGGTGTGACTTTGTTGTTTTTGCTGACTCAAGTATATGTGCTAATATGGTGCCATTAAATGTTGTTTCATATATGAAAAAGGGGAACTGCAGCATGGAAAAAATTGGGGAACTCATTAATCATTTTCGCGAAAACAAAGGTATGAGTCAGGCGGAACTCAGCGAAGGAATTCTTTCGAAAGCACAGCTGTCGAAGTTTGAACGAGATTTGACGAAAATTTCCGTTGATAAGTTTCTAGCTTTACTTGAACGGCTCCATGTGACGTTTACTGAGTTTGGGAACGCTTTGGCAATTCAAGAAAGACTGTATGAACAAGCCATATTAGAGGACATTACAAAAGCAGTTATCAATAACAACAAAGACCAGGCGCAACTCGTGAAAGAACGGGCGGAGCAACATCTAAAAAAACACCATGGAAAGTATAATCAGCTCACGTTGATCATGGTCAAGGCGATGATTTGCGATATGGAAAAGGGAACCCTTCCAAAGGCTGATACTAAAGTCCTCGCCGACTATTTATTTAGTGTTGATGGCTGGACACACTTTGAGTTGTTGCTCTTTGGAAATACTATGTCAGCTTTGTCGTTGGTTACTGTCAACCAATTGGCGCGGGAGCTAGCCGCTCAAATCAATGAAGCATGGGCGATACATCAAAACTTTCAATTGACTATAAATTTGCTGTATAACGTCGTGATTTTAAATTTGTCCGCAAAAGACCTGACAACTGCCAGACTTTTTTTACGGGTTATGAAACATAGCCATGTTGAAGATAGTATGATGGCTGAACGATACCTGATTGCACTCGCAGACGCATTTTGTGACTACTGCGGAGAGCCAACAGTTGAACATGAAAATAACGTCAAAAGAATGATTGAAATTCAAAAAGAAATCGGATCGACAAATTTTTTTGTCGCTTTCAACAATCAAGCGAAGATGTTCATAAATGAAACGAAAATATCAAGCAACGATTCTGCTGGTAATGTTTGAGCCCTGAGATATTGCAATTCATCGAATTGGGAAAATAGAGGGTCCAGTGAGTGTTTTACCAAGCTAGAGAGCTTTTCCGCAATAGAAGTGGAGGAGTGGAACATCATTTACAACCGGAAAATAAAGAGCCTGGGACATAATTCTTAGTCGGCAAAATAAAAGCGAACAATTTTCCACTTAAGGGAAATTTGTTCGCTTTTGCCTGCTCATGGATTATTTATTGCGATTTTAAAGACCGTAGTGCCAAGGCGGAGCAATCGTAGGCCAGATGGGGCTCAGCCGTG
>PPYE01047134.1_pt1 | contig 20110 bp, 25 predicted proteins | sample 1559881 | NCBI WGS metagenome assembly PPYE01 (sample SAMN08240022, study PRJNA423297) | Human gut metagenome, whole genome shotgun sequencing project.
GTCGCACTGAAAATCATCCAAATGCCTGATTTTGCAGGCACATGGACGGCAACCCCCAATTCTTGCTGTTTCGTTGTTTCTGAAAATGCTTGTTCGATGCCCGACTGTTTTGCAGACGGACGTATCACTCCCCCTCAATGTAAGGAGTGAGATCGAAGTTAAACGAGATGTTGATCTGATAGCCACGATAAACGTCTACCCTGCGGATCAGCTGGTTGACAACCATCTTCTTCGCTTCAAAGTTGGCACTGTCGTACAGGTCAGCATAGGAAATCAGCTCATCATAGAGCCTCGACACTTTATCCATCAGCTCTGCTGTTCTCTCCAGTTCCTCACTGGCAGATTCACAAAGGTCTTCCAGTTCCTTGAGTTTCTCTTCTTGCTCTGTAATCATTTCGGCAAGGGTTTCTCTCGGCAACACACTTTCGCCTTTGATGCAGGCTAAAATTTCGGCTTTCAGCGAAAGCAGGTCTTTCTCGGCCTTGTCTCGCTGCGTTTGCAGGTCTTGCAGATGGTTTTTGCGCTCCGTAGTTTCTTTTTCGTAGCGTTTTGTAACGATCTGCTCTTTCGGGATACCCCTCATTTTGGAAAAAATCTGGCGCACCGCCTTATCAATGATCTCATCCAGAATGTGGACGGTATATCCCGTCTGCCCGGTGCAGTTGGTCTGCTTGCGGAGCTTTCCGTAACAGGTATAGCGAATACGCAGCGTATCGTCTAACGAACCATCTGCCATTTTTCGCCATTTACGGCTGCTGGTCAGTTCCAGCTTTGCACCGCAGTGTCCGCAGTAAGCGTTGCCGGCAAGCAGCGACTTCCCATGGATGTTCAAAGGAAGGCGATTTTCGGCTTCCGCAGTTGAGCGTACAGAACGTTCATTCCGAATGCGCTGTGCGTTTTCAAACTGTTCCTGCGGGACAATCTGCAAATCCGGCATCAATTCTGACCGTGCATCCCCACAACGGAGAACGCCGGTGTAGGTCAGGTTTTGTACCATCCCCCGAATACTTGACGGGTGCCAGCATTTACCAGACCTTGCACGATAGCCAGAATTGTTCAGATAGGTGGCGATGTGCTGCGGACCATAGCCCTCATACACATACTTGTCAAAGACGATCCGCACTACGGCAGCTTCCTGTTCGTTGATGTGCAGTTCGTAGAGTTCGTGTTTGCGCTTGTTGATACGCCCACTCCGTACAAGGTCATAGCCATAAGGCGCATTTCCGCCCTTGAAGTGACCTTCTTCCACAAGCTGGCGCAGACTGGTGCGGGTTCGGACGGAAGTTTTTTCGCTCTCGCCGTCTGCCTGCCAGAAGCGGATGTAGTTCAGCAGTTTGTCGGTGTGGTTGTCGAAACGCTGCTCACCCTCTTGGGTACTCCATACCCGGATGCCGTTCCGTACAAACCATTCCACAACAAAGGGAGTTTCATCTGCGATACGACCGATACGGTCGAACATGAACACCAGCAGAATGTCGAACTTGCCCTTCCGTGCATAGTCCTTGATGATTTGCAGCTTGTCGCGGGCGGCGGCGCGGACTTTGTGACCGGACACGCCTTCTTCCTGTTCTTCATGGACGATGACCCAGCCCTTCGACTCAGCGAATTTGTGGCAAGCCTTTCGCTGCATGGGCAGGTCAGCTTCATGGTTGGAATTGAAATCCACCTGCTTATCGGTGGAAACGCGGTACAAGCAACAGACACGGTTGTTGTTTTCTGTCATTACAAATTCCTCACTTTCATAACAAAAGTGGGGACAGACTTTATTCCGTTGTCAAAGAACGTCCGGCAATGGTTCGGCTTGTAGCACCGCCCGTTACCGCACTCAGTATAGCGTTTGGTTCTGCATTCGTCCATGATGTCAACCTACCTTCTTCGTATAGCTGGTGGCAAGCAGGATGTTCCGAATGCGCTCAAACGCTTCCGGGTTGGGTTCCTTGGAAAAGCTAAAAACGACAGGATAACCGTTGATTACATGATATTGCCGGTCGGCATCACGGTCAGCCGCAGGAAGGTTCTCTGCGACCTGAGAAAACTTGTCGATCATCGTAGTGCCCTTTCCTTTGATTTATCAGAATTTCATCGGCAGGGCATCCTTGCGGCACTTGCCGTTGTAGGCCATATAGATGGGAAAAACGTATTTCTTCCATCCGGGCAGTTTGGCAGGATTGTCCATGCCGCTGCGATAAATCTCCATGGGGTGAACGCTGCGCAGAGCACGGATCAGCCGTTCCTCGCTGAACTCACCGTGATACAGTTCCACAAAGTGCATCATGCCCCGCAGGACAGATGCCCGGAACGAATCAGGCTTGCCCTCCCATGCAGCCACGATCAGCCGCAGGGCCTCGCAGTAGATTTTCTCGCCCATCTGGTTGTACAGCTTGAGTGCGGTGCCCACGCAGCTGATGCGGTAGTCGCTCAACTGCAAGCTGTCGTAGTTGAAGTCCAGACCCACCCGATTGGTGGCTGCGAGAAATGCAACGGAGGGCGCATCCTCTCCCACGACCTTGGCACGGAGCTTGATGCCCGCCGTCAGAGGTGCGGCGTGACCGTTCTGCTCTGCGAAGAACAGAGCTTCCTGCTGCATCGTCAGGCCGGTGTAGATCTTGCACAGAATCGGCAGATCCTTACCGCCGTTGCGCAGGATACGCGCTTCAATGGTATGCTGGCCGTCCGTTACATAATACCGGCCATTGCGAAAGCTGACCTTCGGCTCGTTCGCAACATATTCGTTGAAGTCCGCAGCAATCATTTCCACCCGTTTGCGCTGTACGCCCCGCTGATAAAGTTCACGGGGATAAATCAGCATCTTGCTGTGAAGCACCAGCATCTGGTAAGGCGGGGTGATATTGAAAGAAGCGGCAAAATTGTTCGTGTCGTTTTTCAGGCGCATCGCATTTCCTCCTTGATTCGCCAAATGTATTTTTCGGCTTCAGTCAGAATCTCAGCCACCTGCTTCTTACGCTTCGGGCTGGTGAGCAGGCTGGGATTAAAGGTGAAGCTGTATTCGAGCCGCTGGATCATGGCATGAACAGCGGATTGCAGTTCGGTGTATAACATCATTTCTTCGACCGTCTCTGCGTCCTCAAAATCGGATTTGATGGGCGTATAGGGATAAACGGGCGGCTTACCGTCAACCACTTCAGGCGGCGCGTAAGCCGCTGCAGAGCGGATGATAGGTTTGAGCTTCTGGATACTCCCCATCGGGTTCAGGGCAAGGCTGATCTTTACGGCATCATCGACCCGGCTCATTTCTTCCGGGGTGAGGTGCCCAACAAAATTCTGGACACGGCTCTTGTCGATGGTGAAGATCTGTTCGGCCTGAACAATGGATGGCTCCAGCTTTTCCGGTTCCACCAGACAATGAGTCGGCTGTGCAGCTTTCTTTTCTGTCTTACTTGTCAAAGTCGCAACGATCAAAGTCGGTGAATAGGTGTTTCCCACGTCGTTTTGCAGGATGACCGCAGGGCGGGTTCCGCTTTGTTCGGAACCCGTGCTGTTGTCCAGTCGAATGAAGTAGATGTCTCCGCGTTGGAATTTCAAAGTAGATTCCAATTGCGAAACCTCCGTTTGGATATGTAAGAAGCCCGCTGTACCTCCTAGGCAGTGGGCTTCTGTTAAAGTATGAAAGCGTTTTTATTTATACGGTACACATCACCTCCTTAGCGATTGGAATGAAGCACCGGTATCAGCGGTGCATGACAACATAATCGTGACCGCGTCGGGTCTGGCAGACGGTGCAGGTGTCCATACTCCTGTCTGCACTCGGCACGAGGGCGATTTTGAAAGCCTTGGCTTCTACGAAATGCCGCAGACAGGTCGCACAGAGGGTTCGGATGGACTTGATCATTTCCGGGGTCAGTTCCATCTCCTCGTAGATCTCCTGTTCGCGCACTGTAGGATTCAACTCATCCATTTGAGCAGTCCTCCGTATCGGTAAAAAGTGAATGGCGGATAAATATGTAAAAGAACAGGAGTGACCGGAGACCGAAAACGGCATCCGGCCGCTCCTGATAAAATATGTTAAGGTCTCGCATATTCGCCCTCGGCTCCCTGCGAGTGGGGAATCATTCGGCAGCGGACTTGTACCGCTTCATTGGCATCTCAGCCACCCCGCCTACATTCTGACCGGGCCGCGAATTACGGAAGTATCATTATCTGAGTACCGAACAACTGAACTCTTCAATTTTCAAGGTGCGTGAGGGCGGACATTTTACCAACGGCAGGAGCCGCTTTTTGAAATTGTCCCCTCACTTGGTAGCCGACGAAAATGCCGTTTAGACAACCCTGATTTGAAAGTCTTTGATAAAATTAGTAATTCTACGAATTTTCTTACTTATATTTTGCTTTGTTGTGCCAAACAGTTTAGAAATTTCAACAGTGTCATACTCTTCATAGGCGTACAAAGTTATAAGTTCTAAGTCAGAATCCGAGAGTTGCTCAAGTGCAGCAAGTAGATGTTCATCTTCGATTTCTCCGATCCATGCAAAGCTGCTCTTGGTTTCGTGGTATGTATCTGTTGTGGTAATGGCTTCCTGATAACGCAGCATCAAAGGCGATGCTTCTTCCTCGGAGCTTTCATACGCAGGTGCCGTGAATTCCTGTGTCCGCTCAATGCAGGTACGTTCGGAGTTGAACTGCTGGCGGTCATAGTCGTACATCTTCTGAATGGCATCATCTGCCATTCCCGCTTCTGCATACTCAATTCGCAGCTTTTCCCAGTGTGCTTCAAACTTTTTTAACTCATAGCCCTTATTAAAAGCCATCGTAAACCTCCAAATTTTCGATAAAGCGTGAAAAGTCGAAAATTCGGAGTTGCTAGGGATATCGTGCGACCAGTTCCAGCCACGAAAAACGGGCAAAAAGAAACATGAAGTGTCCTTTCCACCGGATGCGGAGGTTGAGGACACTTCACTGCTGGACAGCTTGCGGGCTTTTCTTGGCAACAAAAAAGAGATGCACTAAAGAAAAGGGTACCGACACTGTTTTCCATCCAAAAATGGAAAGCGGTATAAGTATCCTCGGCCTTTAATGCATCTCAGGCTTCGATATGTTTTTGTTCTGACGCATCGAAGCCCATAAAAAAGAAAACCGCCGTGCGATCAGCTTTTGCAGGGCATCGATTCGTGCCCTGTAAGCATATCACACGACGGTGTTATGAAAGTCATCTGGCGGTGTTATGAAAGTGTTATGGAGCCATTTTTGCCCCTTTCTGAAAAATTTTAGGTGTTATGAAAGTCACATGAAGGTGTTACGAAAGTGTTATAGGAACCATTCTCACCAATTGGCTCCAAATGCAAGGATTTCCTCGTATTCTTCCGTGGTCAGATGTTCCTTTGCTGCGGCCAATTCATTGGTTGCAAGTTCATTCATTCCTTGCGCTTTCAGGGAGCGGATCAGCCAGCCGTATGCTTTCGGATTATCTGGCGCGATGGTCAGCGACTTCATGGCATACTGATTGAGCAGGTCATAAGAGTGCAAATAGTCCAGTTGCTTCAGCAATTCACTGACAGCACCCATATAGGAGAGATGGTATTTTGTGGAAAATTGGATAAGCCAATGCTCTCCATCTGCGGAAGACAAGACCTTTCCTCGATAGAGGTCAAGGGCATTTTTGAGGATGTCCACTTTGTTGATCACAGAGGATGCTCTGGCAGCAGAAGATACCAGTTCATCAAAACGCTGATAATCGGTCATGATGTGGAGTTCTGGGTTGAGTTGGTATCCGGACGCAGAGGACAAAATCAACGGCTCATCCGAAATAAGGCTGAACTTTTGGCGCAGGCGATAAATCAGTCCCTTGACGTTTTTGGCTGGGTTGTCTGAATCATCTGGCCAGAGCGTTTGGGTGATCTCCTGCGGAGAAATGGCATTTTTACGGGAGATCAGCAGGTAAGAAATCAGCCGGCTGATTCTCGGAGAACTAAAGTCAGCTTCTTTCAGAACACCTTTAGACGTGCTAATGCTCAGTTCGCCAAACAGACTGACATAGATGTCTTTGCTGCTTTGGATGGAAGTAGGAATATACGCCATCTGGAGTCGGTTCAGCATTTTCTGCTCGTTGTACGATGCAAGCAGCACATAGGCAAGAATCCGCAACATACTGGTCTGCTGGATATACCGCTTAGGATTCCGGACGGCAAGCAGAGCGACTGGGCGCGGCTCCAAGGAAACGGCAATAACAGACCGGATGCCAAGCCGCTGGTACAGGTTATACTCCGCAGGATAGGCTTCTTTTGTCGCTTCGGCGTCCGAGACGACCATTGGAATTCCCTTGCGGACAGTTTGTACCCACCGATCAAGAAATTCAGCGGATTCATATTCTTCGGTTAAAAGCATCGTTTTGTCCGTTGCACCCGTGTTGAACCACCAGAAAGGTGTCCACAAGTTCAGATCAAGATCGACCTGAATCAAACCGCACCAGTCAGCATCGTAGAATTGGCAAGTGGCTTTCAGCACCTGCTGGGCAACTTCTTTCGGGGAAAGATGCTGGTAATACAATTGCGATTCAAGGTCATTCATACTGTTCTCAAAATCAATTGCACGTTGAATATCTCCAAAGCTCCGTTCTTCGTACTCATGATCAGACTGACGCATAAAATTTCACCTCGTATCAAATAAAAAAGCACAGCATCAGGGCCTCACTCGCTCTGTACGGTGAATCCCAGTGCTGTGCTGGTATCAATCATGCAACCGCAAGAGCTGAACAAAGCTACATCGTAGTGTGGTTGGGCGGCTCAAGCAAAAATGAATCTCATTTCGTCAAAAATCAACCAGAAAATTATTAAAGGAGTCATTCAAATGAAACGAAATCAGAATTTCGACCATAATCACTCTCAAAAAGTGTTTTCCTGCCGCTACAACATGGACACCAACCGGGTGGAAGCCCGATTTGAAGATGGCACCACCCTTTCCATTGATTGTATCGCCATAGAGGACGAGTACAGCAACACTCCGGCGCAGCGGGCAGAACTGGACTGGCTACTTATATAACAAGCCCTTGGAATATACCCAGCTTGTGCTGAGTGGAGAAATCGAACATTATCTTTCACTTGGTTGCGATCACGGTAGACTAGAAGATTGACCTTTTTTCATAGAAATGTGATTGGCTGTTACAGAATGGCTCTTCAAAAAGCATTACAGAAAATCCGGAAACTTTTTTGAACCATAATAACTCAAAAAAGTTTCCGGATTTCTGTTTTTGTACGATTGCTATCGTATTTTCATTTTGCAATAGTTTTCATAATTGACCATTGTCCATTACAGAGAATATAGGTCTCTTCCTATAATTGGCTGACATTTTATAGCGCACACATTTATTTCTGCATGGAATACCCACTGCTTCCATAAAATATTTACTCGAATAATTTTCCGCAAAATGGACAACGATCTTTCACTGTTAGTACAATTGAAAAGTGCTTCCCACAAAAAGGACAACGACGTGTTATAAAATCAAAAATATAGTCTATCAAAAGTACAACAACAGCTGCTATACGAAACTCAAATGCCCATAGTGCGCATACGACTATTGCTATGAAGATGAATACAGCTTTGCATAATGTGAGTTTTGTTTGGAATTTCATTTTTTATTCTTCTTTCAAGCATTTTCCTTATAAGACGGAAGATTATGCTCAAAGCAATAGTAGGCTTTTTCCAAGATATAGCTATCGTTGTCATAGTTAGTAGCTTTTCTATATTCTGTCTTCTTTGCAGTTTGTGAGGTAAATCTTTTTGTTTTAGGATTTACCAGTGCATAAGTTACAGTCGTATCCTCAATGGTTGCTCTTTCCAAAAAAGCATTTGGCTGCCATGAGTAATCCTTATAAAATTCACATTGTCTAATTTTCAGATGTGTATAAATATTTGTTGATGCGTATTGACTGGGATCACTGTAAATGAAAATCTGAGAGGGAGTTAGCCCAGAAGCTGTAAATGGAATCCAAATATAGGGTTTTGTTAATCCAATCAGAATATTAACACCTCTGTCTAGTACCGCAGCTGCAGCAGGACTCACAACACTTCTCCTTTCATTTTTTACAGGTTTATTTCCGTACGTTATCTGAAAACGATATGGAACTCCCTTATAAGAATCTCGCGCTGCAGGTCTTTCGACAACAATTTTTTCATATGTAATTGTCGAATCATATGGGATGTTACGTTCGGTAAGGATTTTTTCCTGTTCGACAGGCGACAAGCCGCTTAAATCAACCACTTCACTTATATACATTCCTGCCGATGGAGCATCTATCTTCGACGTGTCTGCATATGCCGAAGTGGGGATAATATGGGACATTGCCAACAATGCGGTACTTGCACCCGTGAGTTTAAGAAATTCTTTGCGAGTCATCTCTTTCATATTTATTCTCCTTGAAGTTTACTGATTATCGCATACCGTTACTTGATATAATATATTGTTTATACGTTTCTTCAACTCTGCATTGGAATCACCCTTTCATGTAAAAACAAAAGACACGAAATTGTTACGTCCACCTTAATTCTTAGATTAACTATTGATAGCATCAAAGCACAATAAGCAATCAAAGTCCACGATTTTGTATCAAAGTAGAGAAAACTTGTAACGAAATCGGTGTGGCCGCAAATAACATGACCCTCAACACTGGGCATCCAGCATTGAGGGTCATACTTAAATAACCGTTTGTATTGCACTCGCACTATGCCTCAAGTCGATTGTCAACCGAAGGCTTTTATTATGTCATGAAGAATTTCCATCTGCTGCGGCGAAAGATCATTTCCTTTTTGACTTGGTGAAAGCAATTCATTACGGAGTTTAATTAAAGTTTTCTTTTGCGCACCAGTCAATCCAGAAAGAGATAGTACTTCTGGCGCATCCAGTCCTAGGAGTTCATCTGTTGAAATGCTAAATAAGGATGAAATGCTTGCAAGAACATCCAACGGAATTGCATGTGCATCACTTTCATATCCACTGATCGTGGATACAGCCTTATTTAACCGTTTAGCCAAATCTGCCTGCGTCCAGCCACGACTTTCCCTCAGCTTTTTTAACTTTTCTCCTAAATAATGCTCCATTCCCGTACACTCCCATCTTATATAAAGTGTACTATTTGAAATTTCAACATAATCGTACTATACTATATATAATGTTCGATTATGTTGAAATTTGATTGACTTGTGAGGAGCAGGGCTGTATGTTGTGTGATAAAAAGCATTCCCATGTGCAATGGAGGGATTTCAAAATGAATGTCTTGGTTTGTGATGATGACCAGCAGATCGTTGATTCTATTATTGAAGAACTCAAAAAGAAAAGCGAGGAAACGCATGTAGCATTAAGATTTTATGGTTTTTCTCAACCAAGTCAAATAGACTTATCACTTCCGTATGATATTGCGCTTCTGGATATTGATATGGGCGAAACAAATGGAATTGAGCTTGCCAGAAAGTTACGAGCAGAAAATGAAAACATTGTGATTATCTTCATTACGAATTTCATTCAGTATGCTCCAGAGGGATTTGAGGTTCAAGCCTTTCGATACTTACTAAAAGCAGATTTCTCTGCTAAACTTGATTCCTACTTTGATTCAGCCGTCCAAGAAGTGCTTCAACGGAAACAGCTTGTTACAATTTCGATAAACTCTGAAATTATTGATGTACCTGTAAATGACATTCTGTATTTAGAATCTCATCGAAGAATCATTGTTATGCACTTGTTGGACGAAAAACGCCCAGCATACCAATTTTACGGCAACATAACGGAACTATCCGAAAAAATCGAGCCACTCGGTTTCCTTCGTATTCAAAAAAGCTATCTTGTCAATATGCACTATGTCGAAATCTTTCAATACAATAAAGTCCAATTGCGCGGTGGTCTTTGTCTGGCTCCAAGCGAAAAGAATTATAATGAGCTAAAACAGAAATATTTACATTGGCGAGGTAAAAGTAGATGGATGCTTTAATCAGTTTGGTTTACACAATCATAGATTCAGTCTGCGTATGTCTGTTTTTAGACGCTTTTGCTTCGCACCGTTGGAGGGATCATAGATTTCTTGTCGGTGTAATAGTTCAAACTATTTTAATGTATGCATCTATTGAATTCAGTGTTATTGCCTTAAATCGAAACCAAATCGTCAAAATTTTTTTAATTCTACTATCCTGCTTTATTGTTGCCAGAACTCTATATGAGAATATCTCAGGAAGGTTTTTATTATTTCTTATTGTTGTAGAATATCTCTTGACTTATAGTTTATCTTTTGCAGTCGGAATGCTTGCAACTTCGGTTTGTGGGATGGATGCTCAGACGTTTCAAGCCGACAAGGCATTATCCCTAATCTATGGAATCTCTTATTATTCAGCCGAATTATTTATTATTGCGCTATTTCGCAAAATGATGCTTCAGCGTATGGGCAACAGACCCAGAAGCGATGCTCAACATTCGCAGCTGATACTGTACTTTCTATTTCCATGCGCATCGTTTGTAATGCTTGTGATTCTGCTTTACGTTACAAGCGGTCATAATATAGAAGAGTTTGTTTCTGCTGGCTGTTGTATTCTCATTTTTATTTCAAACGTCGCAGTCCTCTTTTTATTGGAGCGAATGGAGTATGCCGCATCGGAAAGAGAACAATTATTGATGCTTAACCAGCAGATTCAGCTGCAATCGAAAAACATGACTTCGGCAAGCGAACTTTATTCTGCCCAAAGGAAAAAAGTTCACGATTTTCGGGCGCACCTGAATATCCTAAATCAATTGATGAAGAATCAAGAGTATTCTGCCGCTGAAGAATATCTTGAAAAAATCACCGAACAGCAAACAGATCGACTATTCCTTGTCAACACACACCATCCTATCTTGGATGCACTTTTCAACACAAAAGCTGCCGAAGCAACTCAAAAGAAGATCAGTATTGATTTTGAAGTGAATGATCTATCAAATCTTCCATTTGATGCCTCTGATATAGTAGTGCTTCTATCAAACCTCTTGGATAATGCCATTGAAGCGTGTCAGCAGTATGATAAGGGCGATAAAGCGATTCATGTCATGGCCGTTGCACAGCAAGACTTTTTTGTCTCTGTCCGAAACACATCGGAACCTGTTGTAATTATAAACGGTTCCATTCCAACGACAAAACCAGAACCACAGATGCATGGCTTTGGACTTGCGAACATCCGGCTGATTCTTGAAAAATATAGCGGCGAATATACCATGTTCTATGAAAACGGGTGGTTTCAGTTCACCGCTGATATACCGCTCACTCCGATTTCGTGACAAAAAAAGTCCATTTCGTTACATTATTGTGGAAATTGTAGCTCAACTTGTGTATTCTTTCTTTCAAGAAAGTTCTTTTAATGAGGATTGTCGCAATGAAAGATTTTGCAATGCAATTAACGCAAAAGTGCGTGTCGATGGGATTGCTTGATGAATCTTATTCTGAATGGTTTGCATATAGCATCGAAAAAAGAGTGACAACCTTATTCACTTGGCTTGTGCAGTGTCTGATTGGCGGTTTTTGCTTTGGCTGGACCTTAACGATTTCATTTTCTGTGTTCTTCCTCTTAATTCGGAAATACACAAACGGTTATCATGCTGCTACTTATAGTAAATGCCTGTTCTGTTCCATTTTATTAGAAGTAGTTCTTCTTGCTTCAATCTCCTACGTTTTCCGTACAGGCTTGGCGTTGCTTTTCTTAACTATAGTTTCTGATATTACAATTTTGTATATTGCACCAGTTAACAATAAAAGCATTCACTGGTCAACAAATGAATTTAAGGCTGCAAAAATAGCTGTTCGTTGGTTATTATTGATTCTAAATATTTTCGCAATTTTGTTGGTGGGAACTCAAATCGCTCCTTCCATACTACAAGGGTTGGTCGCAGCATTGACTGCTGATGCAATAACATTATCCATTTCACGCTGTCAAAATTGAAAGGAGGGCATACAAATGAAAATTCAAGTCAAACAGTTCGCCAAAAAGAAAATTGAAGCTCTGGTGAAGAAGGATATGCAGGAGTGGCCTCCGGGTTGTGCAGGCTGGATGTATCAGCCGAAGCGTCCCTATGTACCTGAGAAGCATCTGCAAGAAAAACGAAAATAAGTTCAATCCTGAGATGGCATGGTCGCTTTCCTGTTTCAACAGCAAAAAGCACTATGCCATTTTTCTTTGTTGGTGACTCCGATTTCGTTACGAATTTTCTCCATCTTATTACAGAAATGTAGACAATATTGCTTGCTGGGTATACAGTGTAAGAAAGGATGGCACAATGCACAAATCGAAAGGAGTTACTCCGATGCAGCAATGTAGCTTTGAATGAAATTCAAACTTATCCATTTAATGAGAAAGGATTGTTTATTATGAAACATAAAAAGTATCACAGCTTTTAGCTGCTTCGCTTTCTTTCTTGATGATTGCGATGCTTTGCGTTTCTAGCGTTGCAATGGAACCTTCTATGAGAATCGGCAGTGTCACCGTTCATTCTTCGCTCTTTGCTAAAATGGCTTCTGAATCGCCGGAAAAAGATTTGATTACCCAATCCAATATTGTTAAGGCAACCGATGAAATGATTCAGTTCGAGGAAAAAACCGTTCTGGATGTTCAACATTTGGATGATGGTTCGTCCCTTACTTCCTATCGAAAAGATGTCGCAACCATTCTGCCTAGCGAATTTCCAACATCTATAAGCCCCTGTGCAGATGGAAGCATCAACCAAGATTCTTGGGACTCAAGCAACACCGTACGAGCATATACTACAATTTATTATGATATTGTTAAAGACTCCGGCGATCGTTCGTATTATAAGTTGACAAAGGTTACTGGAAAGTACTATTGCAATAACTCTGCAACAAAAATTACGAGCCAAACTCTAAGAATTGGTCAAACTGGATGGACGAGTAACGGATATCGAGAGCAGACCAAGGATTTTGACATTCCTGCATCTCAGAAAGACTGGACAAAATACCCTGATTCCTCTTGGGCTGGTGTTCTGGTAGATGCAACAAATCGCGTTGGCTGCTACTATGTTGTCAATATTGCTGCAAAGACCGGAAAGACTTGGTATGTTGAAATTTCAAATAATATCCGATAACCGTTTTTGAGCAAGGAGTTTTTTATGCTACCGTTTTTTAACCAAAAAGAGTTGGTGGTTTGCTCAAATCAATCACAATACCAAAAATACACATCTCTTTTAGAAAAAGAGGGAATCGGATATCGAACAAAAGTACGCGATTTATCATCGCCGTCTTTGTTTTCGATGGGAACCCGTGAAAGAGCTGGAACCGCATTTCAAAAGGTCAATTGTCAAACGATTTACACAATATACGTTCGCAAAGCTGATTACGAGCGCGCTGTTCACGTTATCATTGTTTGATTAAACAGCCAAAACCATATACGCTTTTCCTCGCCAAACAATCAGTTGCAAGCAATGCTTTCGTCTATACAAAAACATTGCTTGCTGGGGGAATGCCCCAAGCCCCTTTGATCTGCATTTTCCAATGCAGGCTGCGCATCCCTTCGGGACGCTTTTTATCCGGTGATGTGCTCCGGGTCGTTGAGGACTTGTATGAGGTGAGAAGCGGCTTCTGCCAGAGAAGCATACTTCATCTGTTCCGGGACAGGCGCATCCAGAAACGAAATGCCCCATTCCTGCATACAGAAAAAGCTAATTTGAACAAGCTACGCGGGATGCAGCATAGAAAAGTGGCTCATCGAGCGTATAGACGATAAATGCGAAAGCAAATACGACCAGTACACACAATTGTTTTCAAGATTGGCGAAAGATATTGACGCTTTAGCTAAAGCATGATAGCATATAAAGGGGATTTTTTGTTTTCAAAAGTGGTTGTTCCTTTTACTAAGCATGTTTTTGAGATGCCGCTGCTGAGGCAAAGACCCATTCAGTCAGCCTACGGCTGACAGCTTCCTCACAAATGGGAAACCTTTTGAGATGGCACAAAGCGCAAGCTTTTCCCTTAGGGAAAGGTAGCAATTGCGAAGCAAATGACGAAAGAAGTTTCCGCCCTCAGTCGGTATTAGTTGCTGACCCAAAGGGATAACCACTTTTTAAAAGTCGCCGAATATTATTTTAAAAACAAAGTCGGTTTATCATCATGAAAAGAATCTTTCAATTTTCCCATTGCACATTGCATCTTTACCGAAAAAAGATTATCCTTTTTTCTGTTCTCAGCATAGGATCTTCGTTAATATCCCTCTTTAACACTTTGTTGTCCGGTCGATTTATTGACTTTTTGGCTTCGCCTAATTGCGTGGAATGGAAACCTCAACTATGCTACTATTGTATTCTTTTCTTGGCGACTATTATGATAAGTTTTGCGATATCTTTTGCACTCGGGCGAATACGCGAAAAACTTCATACAATGGTAAGCTACAATATAAACAGACAAATGCTCGTCCACATCCAGCAGATCCCTTTTTCCAAAACTTTTTTTTTGGACAGTTCACGCATTACTCAGCAACTTCAAACTGATTCCAATGAAATCGCTTCATATTGCATAAACGTGATACAAAATGTTCCTGTAAGTTCGGTACGGCTTATTACGGTGAGCGTTATAACATATCAAATCAACAAAACAGTATTCGGTATATTACTTATACTAGCTGCACTTTATATCGTCTTCTTTGAAATATTCAAGGGCAAACTATATAATACCACAAGGGAATTCAAAAACGAGCAAGCCCTGTTCTTTTCTAAAGCACAGGAGCAATTGCGTTATATTAAATTTGTCAAAAGGCACGGGTTGATAGATGTATTTATAAATCGAGTGGACTTAGCATTTCAATCTCTTTTCAAGACGGCTATGCACGCTCAAATTTTTCAATATATTTTTTCTGGTATTGATTCAATGCTTTTGGCTTTAAGCCAAATCGGTTTATTCCTTGTAGGAGGTGTAGCCGTACTAAATGGAGAAATGTCTATCGGCGGTTTTACGACAATCAATGTTTATTTCTCTTCTGCATTGGGATGTATTAGATATTTTTTTTCACTTACTTCCTCTACACAAAATGCATTGGTATCTTTAAACCGTTTGATGGATGTTGCTAAGATGCAATCCGAATCCGACGGAAAACAAATTGTGTCAAACATCAAGGCTATATACCTACAAGACATATCATTGAGTTTTGACAAACCAGTCTTAAAGTCTTTTAATGCAGCGTTTTATAAAGGAAATATATATGCCTTGTGTGGTGATAATGGTACTGGAAAATCCTCGGTATTACATTTAGTTGCAGGGCTGTATAATAATCTTTATGGCGGTAACATTTACTTCGACGATTTTGACATCAAGAAATTAAATATGAATTTTTTGAGAAAATCTCTTATTGGCTTTGTTGAGCAGGAGCCGCAGCTTCTCGCAGACAAAATCATTTCAAATTTGTATCCATATAACATTAATGAAAATTACGAACCTGAAGAAATCGACGCTGCAATATATTATATTAACAAACTTGGAATGAATGACTGGCTAGATAAATGTTGTGATGGTTTGAACACATATATAAATGAAAAAAGTGATAATATTTCGGGAGGGGAAAAGCAAAAATTGTCTATTATTCGCGAATTGCTAAAAAAGCCTCTTGTGCTATTATTGGATGAGCCAACTTCAGCTATGGATGCAGATAGTATAAATACTTTCTTTGAGTTGCTGAATGCGATAAAAAACGATACAATTATTATAATTGCCACACATGATTCAAGAGCTTTACATTACTGTGATTCCATTGTACCATTAAAATAATTACTTGTCTTTTTGGGCGACAAACCACAATTCTTCTGCGAAAGTGAATGCCGAATTTAACGCGATAGACATCCATAGGATTTGACAAAATCCTTAGGTGTTCAGATATGATAGTACTGCCAGCCGAAGAGTAGAAAGGAGTCGATTATGACTACATATATTGGAAATGCCTACGATAACAATACGAATCCGATTGGATTATGCTTGGGACAAATCTCTCCATGTGCAAAAGATGCGAGTGCCTGCGTTGCAGACTTTGGCGGATGCGTCACAAATGTTTCGGGCTGTATTTCTGACGTGTCTATTTGTGGAAGCAATGCTGGGCTTTGCGGTTTAAATTCCGTTTCTTGTACAGTAAATAGTGAGTCTTGTGGAATTAATACACCTGATTGATAATTGCGCAATTTACGATGTTTTGTTTTGGCTGGCAGTACTATCTATTTTCTGAACATGTGATGAAGATAACAGTATAAAGGGGGGCTATATATGATTTTTTCAGACGGCTCATATATTCCAACATTTATAATATTTTCTGCAATTGGAATTATAATAAAGTGCGCTCCCGTGGAATATCCTCTTTTCCATAAAAGTTTTCCGTTCCATAGTTACTACGGTTTCCGTTTTTCCTTGCCTGTTGATATAAATGAAAAAAACTGGCCTCATATCAAAAGTATTGGAAGTATGATATTTTTTGCTTTTGCAGCTCTTGACCTCATTGTTTTTGTATTAGGCATCTTGAATAGAAGCTCTACATTATATATTTCTTGCACTCAGCATTTATTATTAATTGGTGTAAGTTTTTCATTTGGCGGAATGATACTAGCTGCGAACAAGCATAAGGAGGATTGAATTAATGAAGTTCTCAAAATATAATATAATTCATACAACCGAAAATCAGGAACATATTTTATTCAACTCCTTATGGGGAAGTACGTTTGTAATTTCTCCTTCGGTTAAGCAAGCAATAGAATCATCTAATCCGACGTTGCTCACTGAAGAAGAAAATAGACTGTTTATAAAATACAATGCTTTAATCCCTGACGAATATAATGAATCGTGCATTTATAATCATTTCTATAACAAATCACGCTACGGAAAAAAATGCCTTACGGCAACAGTGCTATTAACTTGGTCATGCAATTTTAGATGTATATATTGTTATGAAGGCGCAGGAGAACTGCGTTGTGAAAACATGACAAAAAACAGAGCTGGAGCGATAGCTAATTTTTTAATCAAATGTTCTGAAGAACAACGAGGTGAACTAATACACGTTGTTCTTTTCGGTGGCGAGCCTCTTTTGAATATAGATGTTGGTTTTCATATGTTGGGTATTCTCAAAGAGTATTGTTTAACAAGCCATAAGGAATTACAGTGTTCACTTGTTACTAACGGTTCTTTATTGACTGAAGAAATTGTTAGTGGATTATTAAATTATAATTGTAAATTTGTACAAATCACTTTGGACGGACCGGAATATATACACAATTGTCGAAGAGTTGCTAAAGATGGTTCCGGCACATTCCAGAAAGTTTTGCATTCAGCCATGTGGCACCCAGTCGGATGTCGATTTCTGATGCTTCAAGGTCCTTCGGCTGCGCTTTGGTCAAAGCCTCCACATTAATCTTGAACTCCGGGTGGCTTTCAGCGGCAAGCTGAGCCATGCGCAGTTTATTCCGCACATTGCCGGAAAGATACTCGTCCGCAGTCTGCCAGCCTGCTTCCGGCTCATCTGCATCTCCTTTGTTTTGAAAAAGTGACCCTGCACACACCTGAAATCCAGTGATGAACTGCCGCAAACTGCGGCAAGCGCTGATTTGCTGGCGCGCCTTTTGGGCCAGGGTAAAAAATAACCGCTCGTCTTTGTCAGGCGGGCGGGAGTGAATCAACATCCACGAGGACGAACTGGTCATCCGAGTGGATTTTTTCTTTATGGCTCAGATATTTTTCAATATCCAGAGCGTTTTTGGGGTTGGCATCCGATGTTAATTTGTAGTTCGGATGCTGGGTCAAATCGTACTTGTCGCTCAAAAATGGGCGGACACCGCGCAGCTGCAGGATGCACTTGCCACCATCCAGAACAGCAAGCTCATCCCGGCTCATCAGCTCGTGGCCGAGTTTCTGGTAGTTGGTGCCATAGCTTGGGCTATTGCCGCGGGTATCGGAATTGTTGTAGCTGTCGATGGTTTCCTTGCCGAGTGCTTCGGCAAGATCTTTAAGGGTAGTAGGCTCGCTGCCACCCAGAAATATCTGGCTGTCCATGTTGCCCACGATGGTATCCGCATTATCCTTGTAGATGGCTTTCAACTGGCTTCTGGTTTGCAGCACAAGGCAGGCCGAAATCTCGCGGCTGCGGATGGTTGCCACTAGTTTTTCCAGCTGCGGAATCTGGCCAATGTTGGCACACTCGTCGATCAGGCAGCGCACATGGACAGGCAGCTTTCCGCCGTACACATCATCTGCCTTGTCACAGAGCAAATTGAAAAGCTGGGAGTAGATCATGCTGATAAGGAAATTGAACGTGCTGTCTGTATCCGACATGATAAGGAATAAGGCTGTTTTTCGGTCGCCCAGCTTATCCAGCTCCAGCTCATCGTACATGGTCGCATCCCGGATTTCTTGGATGTCAAAGGGCGAAAGGCGGGCACCGCAGGAAATCAGGATGGATTTTGCGGTCTTGCCAGAGACAAATTGTCAAGGACTTTTTAATCAAATTCACAGAAAACTCACAAAAGGTGCCAGAAGCACTGTATGGCTCCTGACACCTCATTTAACAGATTACATTTTTCCGTTCAGCAGGTCTTTGCAGAGATACGCATAGTCTGGCAGCTGGTTGATATATGGCTCCCAGAGCCGCTTGATTTCGGCTAACTCCAGCGGGTCGGCTGCTTCCAGTGCATGATCGTTGCCAGTCATATATAAAACATCCGTAGCAACATCATCCAAACACTTGCCGCAGAGATCGGCGGCAGATTCTATCCTGATACCGGTATCCACATAGACTGGATTTACGCCAATCGTCAGCCAGACATAGCCCACCTTGTCTGACCAGAGCAATTCAAAATCAGGGCTTTGCCGCAGATGTTCCGCAAAGACTTCCTTTACTCGCTCAATTTCATGTTTCTCTTTTTCTGTGTAAAGCATTTTCATGTCCTCCTTGACAAAAATTTTGGTGCGTACCATCATCAGTTTAGCACAAGGCGGCTTAGTTTATCAGTCTGTCACATCTGCTGAATTTCATTTTTGAGCATACGCTTGATTTTATCGCTCATGGTTTCTGTGCTGGTATTGCTGAAATGGACATGAACCTTGTACCAGATCAGGCGGATTTTTCAGCTCGGACAGTTTCAAGTTTGTTGTGATAATCATGGGTCTTCGGCTGCGATAGCGGCTGTCGATGACGAAAAACATCTGCTCCATAGCATATTCGGTACTGCGCTCTACACCCAGATCGTCAATGATAAGCAGGTCATATTCGTCAAAGCTGGCAATAAACTCTGACCTGTCCTCAGAGAACATCCCTGTCAGGCGGTTCAGAATGGTGGGGAAGTTCGTCATCAGCACCGGCACATCCTGGTCAAGTAGAGCGTTGGCAATACATCCGGCGAAAAAAGACTTGCCGGTTCCCACATCTCCAAACAGTAAAAGCCCGATATTGCTCTTATATGCCTCTTTCCAGTTCTCCACATAGGCATGAGCCTTGTCCATCAATGGGTTTTGCCTGTTATCATTGGAAAATGTGTAGTCGTACAGATAACGGTCTTGCAGGCCCTGTGCCTTTCGGCGTTTGATACGCTCCATGCGGCGCTGCCGTTCTTCAGCAGCCTTGCGCTGCTCCTCAGCCTCCCGCTGGCACTGGCAGATGCAGTGCGGCATAAAGTAGCCGGATTTCCCGAAGCATGGCACAACGGTCTGCCTCTGGCCGCCGCATTTCTTACAGTGAATGAGCCCGTCTGACGGGTCTATATACTCGTCCTCAGCCAATTCCACACCGGCAGCTGCCTTGTCGATGAATGCCCGGATTTCTGCGGTAATCTCAATCATACAGTTTCATCCTCCTTTACGCTGTAATCCCGGTTGCGTGAGGGTGTGACCGTTTTTTTAGCGTCCTCACCGGCCCAACGCCGGATGGTCGCTGCATGGCTCTGATAACGCTTGCCAGTAGAAGCCATGTACTCGGACAGCTTTTCGATGTACTGTTCCCATACAGCAGGAAAGCTGACCTGCAAGTCTGCCAGTTCTTCATCCGTCAGGAAAACATTCTGGTAACGGCCATAGGTGTGGGAAGGGTGCCCCGTTTCAGGGCGTACCTTCTCTATCTCTCTCTTTATCTCTATCTCTTTCTCTAACTCTATCTCTATCTCTGGTGGACGAATGTCGGACAAATG
>PPYE01107593.1_pt1 | contig 20105 bp, 18 predicted proteins | sample 1559881 | NCBI WGS metagenome assembly PPYE01 (sample SAMN08240022, study PRJNA423297) | Human gut metagenome, whole genome shotgun sequencing project.
GGAAATAGTTGCAGAAAGCGTGAAAGGGCGGGTAGCCGGGGAATCCCTTACGGAGTAAGGGCGCAACTATACACCGGTCGAGCCGGTGCGTTGCGCCCTGCCGGGGGCTTCCTGCGGAAAGCGGATGATTTCCAGCACACTTGCGGTTGCTTCCAATCATCACAGGGGACGCTATGCTTCCCCTGCGCTGGCTGCGCCAGCTACCCTTTTGTGGACTTGCCGCCCGGAAACACCTTGCACTGCAAGATGTTCCCGTCCGACAAGTTTTACAAAATCCAGCTATACATTTCCGGATAAATGAAATATAATGAAGTCAGTGACAAATTCCTTTTTGTGGAGGTGTTCGAATGGCTTATGAATTAGAAAATATAGTCCGAGAGTGGATGGATCATCTTAAAGGCTTGAATGTAGAAGTGAAAAAGATGTTTGGCTGCTATTGCCTGTACTGTGATGGACAGGCGGTCGGATGGATTCACAATAGTGTTATGAGCTTGCGAGAAGTCGGACTGGATTATTTGCCGAAAGACATAAAAAGGCCGACCAAGGAAGATAAAATCCAAGAGTTGGTAATTCCCTTGGATTATGCAAATGCTGATTGGCTTCCGAAAGCGGTTCAAGATACGGCTGCTATACGAAAAAGGAATGGATGACTTTCGGCTTGATTAACTGGAAAACTTTCACTTTGTCTGACTGATAAACCACCGAAAAATGAATACCCGCCGTCCACTGGCGGCACCACCGAGCAGGAAATCAGAAACGGTTTCCTGCTTTTCTTTTGCCCAAAATGAGGTGGCAAACCACCACCCCATCCAATCACCCACAGGAAGGAGGAAGCCGTTATGCTCTGTCCCCACCATGATATAAAAATCGTTCAGCGCAGCAACCGCCAGTCAGCCGTAGCCGCCGCAGCTTATCAGAGCGGCGAACGGTTGTTTTCCGAGTACGACCAGAAGCAGAAATACTATGCAGAGAAACGAGGGATCGTCCACACAGAAATCATGCTGCCGCCCCACGCCCCGCCGGAGTACGCAGACCGCAACACCTTGTGGAACGCCGCCGAAGCCGTAGAAAAACAATGGAACTCCCAGCTTGCCCGAAGGATCGTACTTGCCATACCGAGGGAAATCCCCCGGTCACAGCACGCCGGCCTGATCCGGGACTATTGCCGGGAGTTTTTTGTTTCCAAAGGCATGATTGCCGATTTTGCCATTCACGACAAGGGGGACGGGAATCCCCATGCCCACATCCTGCTGACCATCCGGGCAATGGACGAAACCGGGAAATGGCTTCCCAAGAGCCGGAAGGTTTATGACCTTGACGAGAACGGCGAGCGTATCCGGCTCCCGTCCGGGAACTGGAAAAGCCACAAGGAGGACACCGTGGACTGGAACGACCAGAAGTACGGCGAGATATGGCGGCAAGGCTGGGCGGCTACGGCAAACCGCTATCTGGAAGCCAATGACCGCCCGGAGCGCCTTGACCTTCGTTCCTATGAGCGACAGGGGCTTGATAAAATCCCCACTGTCCACATGGGGCCAGCGGTCAGCCAGATGGAGAAAAGAGGGATACAGACCAACATCGGCAACTTGAACCGGGACATTACCGCCGCCAACCGGCTCATGCAGTCGATCCGTCAGATGGTGCGCCACCTGAAAGGCTGGATTGCAGACCTGAAGGAGAAAAAGGCCACCCTGCTGGAAGCCTTGCAGGAAGCGAAGGAACCCACCCTGCCGGAGCTGCTGGGCCAATATCTGGATTTGCGCCGGGAGGAGCGCACCGGCTGGACGAGCAAAGGCCAGCTCAAAGGCACTGTGAACGACTTCAACAAGGTTATGGTCGCCATCCGCTATCTGCGGGAAAAGGAGCTGTCCACCGTGGAGAGTTTGGACGCCTATCTGGATACCGTCAGCGGACAGGCCGTTTCCATCCGGGCAGAGATGAAGCCGAAGGAAAAACGCATGAAGGAGGTCGACACCATGCTTTCCCATATCGCCAACTTTGAAGCCCACAAGCCGGTTCATGCGGAATATGCCGCTATTCGGTTTAAGAAACCAAAGGAACAGTTTGCAGCCGCCCATCGGGACGAGCTGGACGCCTACAATGCCGCTGTCCGCTATTTCAAGGTGCATTTGGAGGGAACCAAGTACAGCACCAAAAAGCTGAATGAGGAACGGACGCAGCTTGCCGGAGAGGTGGCCGAGTATAAGGAACGCCTGTCAGCGGTGCAGGAGGATGTGAAGATTCTCCGGGATGTGCGCCACTGGCTCAATCAGGTGCTTCCGTCCGAGCAGTACCGCCAGACCGCCGAGCCGGGCAAGAAACCATCCATCCAGCAGGCAGTCAAAGGCCGGGCACAGCGTATCCGGGAGGAACAGGCCGAGAAACGCCAGCAATCCCGCACAGAGAAAAAACAGGATATGGAACTTTAACAGGCGCTTGCCATTTTCTTTTCGAGAATGACAGGCGCTTTTCTTATTTTCAGGAGGATTTAGTTGAATGTATTTGAAGCTGTCAAGCAGTTTGTTACCACCCGGCAGGCTGCCGAGCATTTCGGAATCCGGGTGGGACGAAACGGGATGTGCGTCTGTCCCTTCCATGCCGACAAAAACCCAAGCATGAAGGTTGACCGGCGCTTTCACTGTTTCGGCTGTCAGGCAGACGGGGATGTGATCGACTTTGTTTCCCGTCTGGAAGCTGTCAGCCCAAAGGAAGCCGCCCTTATACTGGCACAGGCGTTTTCCATCCCCTATGAGGACAAGGAGCCGTCCAGCCACAGGAAACCACCGCAGGAAACCCCGGAACAGCGGTTCCGCCGTATGGAGCGTTACTGCTTCCGGGTGCTGTGCGATTACCGAAACCTGCTGCGCCGCTGGAAACGGGACTATGCCCCCAAGACACCAGACGAGGATTTCCACCCGCTGTTTGTGGAAGCCCTGCAAAAGCAGGACTATGTGGACTATCTGCTGGATGTGCTGCTCTCCCCGGATATGGAGGAACGGGCAGCCTTTATCATCGACTGTGGAAAGGAAGTGAGCAATCTTGAAAGACGAATGGCAGAGCTTGCCGCCGGAGATACGGCAGGCCGCAGAACAGACCATGCAAGAAGCACCGCCACCCCGGAGCGTTGAGGAAGTCAAAGCCATGCTGGAAAGCACCGAGAAAGGCGGCGTCCGCAACAGTATCCGCAACTGCCTGACCGTCTTTCAGAATGACCCGCTGCTTTCCGGGGCAATCGCCAAAAATCTGCTGACCGAGCGCACCGACATCATCAAGCCCATCGGATACCACCGTACCGGCACCGCCATCACGGACACGGATATGAATTATCTGCTCCTGTATCTGGAAGAAACTTATGGACTGACCAGCGAAAAGAAGATTGCCGCCGCCATCGGGATCGTTGCCAACGAAAACGGCTATCACCCCATCCGGGACTACCTGAACGGCCTGACCTGGGACGGAACCGAGCGTATCCGTACCTGTCTGCACCACTTTTTAGGAGCCGACAGCGACCAGTACACCTATGAAGCCCTGCGGCTGTTCCTGCTGGGAGCCATCCACCGGGCATTTCATCCCGGCTGCAAGTTTGAGGTCATGCTCTGTCTGGTGGGCGGTCAGGGAGCCGGAAAATCCACCTTTTTCCGGCTGCTGGCCGTGAAAGACGAGTGGTTTTCCGATGACCTTCGCAAGCTGGACGATGACAATGTGTACCGCAAGCTGCAAGGCCATTGGATTATCGAGATGTCGGAGATGATCGCCACCGCAAACGCCAAGAGCATTGAGGAAATCAAGTCTTTTTTGAGCCGACAGAAGGAGGTCTATAAAATCCCATACGAAACCCACCCGGAGGACAGACTGCGGCAATGCGTGTTCGGAGGAACTTCCAACGCCCTGGACTTCCTGCCCCTTGACCGTTCCGGCAACCGGCGCTTTCTGCCAGTCATGGTGTACCCGGAACAGGCGGAAGTTCATATTTTGGACGATGAAGCCGCTTCCAGAGCCTACATGGAGCAGCTATGGGCGGAAGCCATGACCATTTACCGCAGCGGGGATTTTAAGCTGTCTTTCAGCCCCGAAATGGCGCGTTATCTCAAAGAGCACCAGCGGGATTTTATGCCGGAGGACACCAAGGCCGGGATGATCCAAGCCTACCTTGACCGCTATACCGGCAGCATGGTGTGTTCCAAGCAGCTTTTCAGGGAAGCCCTCAACCACCCCTTTGACGAGCCGAAGCAATGGGAAATCCGGGAGGTCAACGACATTATGAACCACTGTGTCACAGGCTGGCACTACTTTTCCAATCCCCGGATGTTCCCCGAATACGGCAGGCAGAAAGGCTGGGAGCGTGAAGCCCCGGCAACGGATACCAGCAACGGAGCCGAAAAAATCCCGGAGGGATTTGTGGAGGTCACAGAGCAGATGGAGCTTCCTTTCTGAAAATCCCGCCCCGTTGCCGACTTTGTTGCACTCCCGTTGCCGGGCTGGTTGCCGGGGAAAGCCCCGTAACTGCGGGCTTTTTCCCCTATCAGCAACCAAAGCAACAGAAAAATAAAAGAAAATATAAATTGTAACCAAACCGCCAGACAGAGATGGTTTTGAGGTTTTTTGAAGCCCGTTGCCGGACTTCGTTGCCGACCTTCTCCTTGTCTGGCTATTCTATTATGGAGGATAACTGCCTATGGCAAAAACGAAAACAGAGATTCATGTTACCACAGTTTTTGACGGCGAGCTGGACGCAGCGGATGTCTTTGTGAGCCTGATTGCCCAAAAATATGGGCAGAATACCGGCAAGGATAATCTTGCGAAAACACAAGATTTAGGATATAATAAAGACGAGGTTCAGAAAAACCGTGTTCCGTCTGGATTGTGCGGGTAAACGGTTATGATGAACGGATACGAATACACAGGCATGGACGCAATTCTGGCGGGCAGCTTCCGGGCGGCCATCTATTGCAGGCTTTCCAAAGACGATGACCTTGACGGGGAGAGCGCCAGTATTGCCAACCAGCGGGATATGCTGGTCGCCATGAATGACGGTATCGACACCATGCGGGACAACAACGACATTGCGCCGTTCAAGAACATCCTGAACGAGATGTACAGCAAGGATATTTCCAAGAAGGTACATTCCTCGTATCTTCTGAAAGCCCAGCAAGGCCAGTTTACCGGCTGTGTGGCTCCCTTTGGGTATCGGAAAGACCCGGAGGACAAAAACCACCTGCTGGTGGACGAGGAAACCGCCCCCATTGTCCGGCAAATCTTCCTTTGGGCGCTGGAAGGACACGGCCCCAACTTCATCCGGCGCAGGCTGGAAGAACAGAAGGTGCCTTGCCCTACATGGTGGAACCGGGAACGGGGCTTCCGCAATGTCCGCAGCCGCAGGACTGGATTGTGGTGGAGGAACGGCACGAGCCGTTGATTGACAGCAAAAGTTTTGCCATCGTGCAGGACAAGCTGAAATCCCGCCAGCGCCCCCGGCAAGACGGGGAAACCAGCCTGTTTGCCGGGCTTATCAAGTGCGGCGAGTGCGGCAAGTCACTGACCATCCGCACCACCCACGCCAAGCACCCGCAGCAGATTTACGCCTGTAAGACCTATGGTGCGTTCGGCAAGAACCATTGCACCCAGCACCGGGTGGAATACGATACCCTTTACCACCTTGTCCTGAACAAAATCCGGGAGTGCGCCAAGGCTGCCCTGACCGATGGGGAAGCCATTGCCGGGAAACTGACCAACACCTGTGAAGCCGAGCAGAAAGGCCAGCGGGAAGCGTTGGAGCGTTCCCTGACAAAAGACGAGGAACGGATTGAGGTACTGGAAAAGATGGTGCTGCGGCTCTATGAGGATATGGTTGCCGGGCGGATCAGCGAAGCCAACTTCAATCTCATGCTGGACAAGACGCAGAAGGAACAGGCCGAACTGAAAGAACGGGTTGCACAGGGGCGCAAGAAGCTGGCTGATGAAATGCGGCTGGCGATGGACGCCAAACAATGGGTGGACGCCATTCAGGAATATGCCGACATCACGGAGTTGGACGCCGCCACCTTAAACCGCCTGATTAAAGAAATCGTTGTCCATGAACACATCGACAGCGATAAGACACGACACATTTCTATCGAAATTCACTTCAATCTCAAACCCATCCCGGAGGTGGAACAGGTCAAGGGCTGACCTGTCCCCTCCGGGGCGGTTCTAAAACAATTCCATATATTTTTTGACACGCCGCCGCCTGCCATCGAGCAAGGTTTTACTCCTATTTGGGGATAAAACAGAATACAATAGCGGTCAGCACCATATAAAAACGGAAATTCAGATTTGCAAAAAACTTAATGCCTTTTTCAACACCGCTCAGAGAAGACAAAAGATATAAAACTGTGGTCACACCCATAACAGTTAACATCAATATGTGCGTCGGCTGAATATTGTACACATACTTTGCGCAAGCACTGGTAAGACCGATAAATGTGCCCAGTGTACCTACAAGAGCCAATGCCAGAGCCAAAATATTGACTGCATCGATTAGAGAAGAAATTCCGCGTTTTTTAACCTTGTCTCCAAACAATGGCACAAGCAATGTAGAGAGTGAAACAGGCTGTTTTTTGTTAAAGCACAAATACGCAATAGAAATGCTGCATATTCCATAGAACGCATAAGGAAAGACTGTCCATTCGTGAAAAGATCGCCCCAATGCAAACAGTACGGCTTCAGATGAGCCAGGTTCAATGCCATAACCATCCAGTTCTCCCCAAATACTTTGTAAAAAAGTAATGGGTTGGGAAATGCTTGACGAGACAATGCTCGCTCCAATTCCTCCCGTTAGTGACATTGCAAACCAGGACCAGAAGCCATATTTCGGCTTCGCATCAGGTCCGCCTATGCGAATATTGCCAACCTTGCTAAATGTAAGAATCACGCAAATGATTACGATTGCCAATACGATCCACTGATACAACCAGCTCAAATTCTGATAAGCAAGTTCAAATGCTCCCTTAAAGAACGAAATCAAAAGCTGATTGTTGATCAGCCCTACAGCCCCTGCTATCAATACACATGAAAAGGCTGGGATAAATACTCCTTTGCGGATTGCCTTTCCTTTCATGGGTCTCCTCACTTTCGTTTCGTATAAAAATCATGGACATGCTGCAAAATGATGCTGTTGTCTCGCTTCCCATCATCCTTGGAGCGCAGTTCTTTTATTGCCGTGCAAATCTGGATTTCAGCATCTTTTTCTTTCTTTCTACTCTCATCGTTTTGCTGCCATGCGATTTTGCCGTTAACACAGGTCATGACTACACTCTGTCTGGTACCACGCTGTACAAGCAGTGCCAGCGGATCAATACCAGAATCCGCGTAAGGCTTTTCTATGCTATCGACACTGATCATTGTAAAATCTGCCGTAGCGCCTGGTTCTAGGATGCCGCTGGACAGACCACAAGCAGAAATCTTTGCTCCACGCGAAGTAGCCATTTTCAAAGCGTCCTTGTAATCCACTTCGCCATCCACACCATTGTGCAGATTATTGAGCCATGCAACACGAATCTCTCTTAGGTAGTCCTGATCGTCATCAAATGCACATCCATCTAACCCAATACCGCAGTCAATACCAAGTTCATTCGCCCTCTGCATGTTGAAAATTCCGCTGCGCAAACGTAAATTGGAAGATGGATTCGTAATTAAATGCGCTCCGCTCTCAGCAATCAGCTGCAAATCTTCTTCATCCAGCCATACGGCATGTGCAAAGGATACCCATGGGCCCAGAAACCCGATTTCTTTATAATGTTTAATAAAGCTCTTGCCCCATGTACGCTTTGCATACTCTGCTTGATACTGAGTCTCCAGTAGATGCAGATGAATGTACATACCATGTTCAAGTGCATATTCCTTCATCTGAAGCAGGGCTTCATCACTGCACCACTGACCACCGTTCGGATGAAGTTGTACCTCAGTCCATCCTGCTTTGATATCATCTGCAAGATCTTCGCAGATACCCTCGACAAGTTGGAAATACTCATTCATGCTCATAATCTTGTCATGAATACCGGCCGCAAAGTTTGTGCGCAGTGGCTCTGGCAAATCTGAAATGAATTTATCACGGTCATAATAAATGCGCTTGTTCTGATCCAAATACAAAGGACAGAGAATGCTTCGTATACCTGCGTTCTTATATCCCTTTTCGGCTGCCACCATTTCTTCACGAATTTTAGCAAAGCTGTTAGGGTTGTGACTATGCAATACCATACCAACACCAGACGATACAAGACGCATCCCATCATAGTAACACGCTTGATAGTGGGGGATAGCAGGGAGCTTATTTAAATCCTGTAACCACATTTCCAGCGCCCGATCAGGGGTACGGAAGGATATGGGGGACATGCCTCTGCCGTGATCATGAGCGTCTACAAAGGCAGGCATCATCAACCAATCTTTGCTTTCCAAAACCTGTGCTTCCGGATAGCCAAGTCGCAGTTTCTCAGGCTCATCGATCTGTTCAATCCGATTGTCACGTACTAAAACAGCTGTGTTTGTGCATACTTCATCGTTCGTCCCATTCCAAAAATAACGAGGAATAAAAATCGATTCCATAAAGAACTCCTTAACTAAAAAAACAAAATGCGGCAGAAGATGACATACTCCATCGTATGTTCTTCTGCCGCTTTTGCAGGTTGATATGTTTATTTGTCGGCAGAAGGTCGCTTGTAGTTCAGATAGAGGGAAGCTTCCGTACCACCATCTACAACAATTGCCTGTCCGGTTATGGCACGAGCTTCATCGCTTGCCAGGAACAACGCTGTTTCGGCAATATCCTTTGCTTGAATCTCAAAAGGTGCCGGCTGATAGGTATTCAGGAATCTCTGACGAGCTTCCCCCTCAAAGCCATTGTTCAGCGGAGTGTTAACAAATCCGGGGCAAATCGCATTGCAACGAATATTATCACGTGCAAAGTCAATTGCAACAGATCTTGTAATACTAAGTGCTCCGGCCTTTGCCGCCGAGTAACTCAACTTATTCGGTGTTGGGCGAATGCCATAAGTTCCAACCAGATTAAGTATTACACCACCACCTGTTTTGATCATATGCGGGATGCAATACTTACTGCCTAAAAAGACGCTATCCATGTCCAGTGCAACGACCTTTTTATAATCTTCATAAGAAGTCGTTACTGCAGTACCGACCGGGCTGATGCCTGCAATTGTAAAATACACATCGAGTCGTCCGAATGTGGCAACAGCATCATCAAACAAGGCCTCCACAGCTGCCTCATTGGTAATGTCTATTGCATAGGCTTTTGCCTTTCCGCCTGCGGCAATAATTTCGTCCGCAGTTGCCTTTGCTGTTTTTTCATTGATGTCAACAACACAAACCGATGCACCTTCTTGAGCAAAGAGCGTACAAGAAATTTTGCCCATTCCAGAGCCACCGCCCGTAATGACAACAACTTTACCATCAAACCTTTTCATAGAAAGTCTCCCTCGTCAATAGTCAAGCGTTCTAGCGCGTACTTCATTTTTTAGCTTTGTTGTAACATTAGCCGAAAGCTGGGAAGATCGTCATAGCAATCGCAACGCCAACAATTCCTCGAACAATTGCTGGAATTATGCCTACACGTAGAATTGTCTTCTGTGTATAGCCACCAGCCTGCATAGCCATGGGTACTACGGGGTTAGGCATCGGAGTGATCAGCGAAGACATGGATGCCAGAGAGCAAAGGATAACGGGACCACGAGGATCACAGCCAATCGAGCTGCAAGAAATAATCAAAATGGGAATTAAAACAGTAGTCGTTGCTCTGTTGTATAGGAAAGATGTCATCAGGAAAGATACCAGGTAGAATACTGCGCCAATGATATAACCATTGTGAACACCAGAAAGAGCACCTGCAGCGAGATCTCCTAACAACTGAGCAGCACCGGTGTTGCCCAAAGCCTCGCCCATAACCGTGACACCTGCATACAGCAGAACCATGCTCATATTCATACGAATCAGTGCGGTCTGCTCATCCAAAACACCGGACAAGACAACAGCGGTTGCACCGGCCATCGTAACTGCCCAAGAAGGCAGGCCAAGCATCAGTCCGATAACGGTAGCAATAAAGATACCATAACCGAGAAATTCACGGACCGGAGAAAGAGCCTCATTGTTTGTGATATCCGGTCCTGTGATAGCGACCGTTTCAGTTTCAGGCTGATCTGGCATGAGCTTCGGCAAGACGAAGATTGTCAACAGCAAAGTAACCAGCGCGGTCGGCAGAAAAACCATGGTCTCACTCCACATGCTGAGAAGAGATCCGGTCCAGCCATAGGATTCCAGATAGCCATTCTGCGTAACGAACCATGCAGCATAAGGACCAATGGGCTCAATAACAAAGGAAGTAGAGACTACCGTAACAGCAATCGGATACATCATCTTAGAGGGGCTGCACTTCAACTGTTTGCACATGCTGATAACCAGAGGATAAACCATAGCAAACATAGCTGGCAGGCTGGGGACAAACTGACCGAGCAGGAAGATAACCAAAATGTAAGACGCCAATACTCGCGTGAAGGACCCATTGTTCACACGATACAAAAGCTTGGTAATATTATTGACCATCTGCGTGCGAGAAAGTCCCGCAGCAACAATAAACATACCAGCCATCGTCAAAACGTTGTTGTTGCCGAATCCGGCAAACACGGTGGCCTTATCCACACAACCTGCGACATACAAAGCAACAATAACACCCATACTGGTAAATGCCATTGGTATCTTGCGGTTAAAGAATAGAATAATCATAACCGCAAAAATAATTAGGCAGATAACCATACTGTTCATAGTAAGCCTCCTTATTTGTGAAAATTCTTTTGTCCTTCACGTTTGCAAAAAAATCTCAGGCGTAAAGAACGTTTCCATCCATTCTCTCTTTCTATCTTCAGCAGATACACACCATCCATAAAACCTTTAGCCGGCAAAAAAAGGCTCTATTTCCTGCTGAAAACTCGTCAGCGAATAATCAATAATGATTATAAAATACTAAACGAGTTCCTTGACAACTTTTTAACCATATTGTATACTTTTCGTAAAGCGACAAATTATACAAGCCGCTTTGCAAAAATGTCAAAGCAGAGGTCCAAATGGATACACAAAAATGGTCACTACTTCTTAAAGTATTGGACTCTGGCAGTATTTCTGCAGCTGCCGCACAATCCAATTACACGATTTCGGGAATAAGCCGTATGATTGCGAATCTGGAACAAGAAGTTGGCTTTCCTCTGTTGGTACGAAACAATCGCGGCGTTGGACCAACAGATGAATGTGAGTTATTGTTAAATGATATTCGCACCTTATTGCATGACGAAGAACAGATCACACAGCGGATTGCTAATATCAATGGGCTCCAAATTGGTACGCTAACCATTGGTACAGCATATTCCTCCAGCTATCCATTACTCACAAAGCAAATCGTTCGGTTTGTTCAGCAGTACCCTCGCATCAACATCAAAATGCTATGGGGTTATAATGACGAACTATGCCATGCTGTCGAAGAACGCAAAATGGATATCTGTGTTGTTAGCAAACCTACTCCGGATATGCTATGGTTTATTCTGCAGCAAGAAGAAATGGTTGCGGTGGTTTCTGCCAATTCTGCATACGCCGATAAGGATAGAGTCTCGCTGTCCATTCTGAAAGAAGAACCATACATTGATATTTATCCAAACCGTGACAGTGATTCTTCACGCTTGCTTAAGGGAGCTGGAATTAAGCCAAACACAAGATTTACCACATCTGATCGTTATGCCGCTCATGAAATGGTTGCTGCTGGTCTTGGTTTTACTGTAATTAATGAAACTCTAGCAATTAAACGAGATGATATTAAAATTCTCCCTTTGAATCCTCCACAAAATCTTAGTATAGGTCTTGCCTGCCTCCCTAATCCAACCCTATCTACTAGGCGTTTTATTGGTTTTATGCAGGAGTCTATGCGAGCCAGCGAGATCCGTTGAAGACACCGTAGATGATAGATTCCTTATGAGTGAACGAATTACAGTAGCTAACTTAGATAAGTCATCAAAGGGAACGAAGGTATTGAGAAAAAGATGAAATATTGCTGAGTATTTCGGCCCGAAGCTGGCAGAAGTAGAAAACTTAGAGAAAAAGAAAGAATTCGAAGAAAACGTAACAATATCGCCGTAAAGCAAGAAGATACTAAAGCTTAAACAAAAATCTTGATTAAAATTGAACGATGAGGTATACTAAGCTTGGAGGTGTTTCAGATGAAGCTACTGCGTGTCAAGGCGAGTCACTTTAAGAATTGCCAGGATGATACGGTTATTGATTTGGTCGCTAAGTCGAAGAAGACGACTGAAGACAAGGAGTATGAGCTTCAGGAAATTACTGAGGGCTTGTATGTGTATAGCATTGGAGCGTTTGTCGGAAAAAATGCTTCCGGTAAAACAACTGCTCTGGAATTGCTGGACTGCTGCTATGATATTCTGGGTAAATTTAGCCTGGAGAATAAGCACTATTCCTATGAGGGAATCAAGCTGGAAATCATCTTTTTTCATGAGGAATATATTTACAAATATACGACAGAATTGAAAGCAGATCCGACTTTAGCAAATCGGGCAACATTTTTTGATCAGCATATTTATAAGAAAAAGTATTATAAAACTAAACAGAGTTCATTGTATACAGAGGATTTTGTTGAGCAAAAAGATCTAGGTGAGTTACCGGAAGATACGGCAAGCACTTTTTTTGTCTTAAAGAAAAAACAGGTATCAGCGATTTTCTTCGGTAGCGATGGTATGGGAGCGGACACATACCAGATGGCATTTCGATTGCTCAAAACGTATCATATACCAGATGAAATGCTTTCTGCGATTATCCGTATTTTCGATAGTAATATTCAAAGTATTCAGATGCTTGACGAGCATAACTATCGTGTCACTATCTGCAATCAGGAAAACTTTCTATCGGACAAAGAACTTTTATATATGTTGTCCAGCGGAACGACAAAAGGCATTATCCTTTACACATTGGTTGTAGCTTCTCTCCAACAGGGATTCGACTTGCTTATCGATGAGGCAGAGGCGCATTTTCATAAGACACTTGTCGAAAATATGTTGAGTCTGTATATGGATAAAAAAGTGAACAGGCACGGGGCAACGCTGCTGTTTTCGACGCATTATTGTGAAGTATTGGATTTGTTCCATCGGCAGGACAATATATGGGTGTGTCAGTCAGGCAACAAGATTGCCATTAAGAACATGTACGAGTCTTTTGAGGTGAGATCTGGTTTGCTTAAGAGCAAGCGCTTTTATAATAACGCTTTCCAAACGGCGGTAAACTATGATGAACTCATGAATCTGAAAAGGAAGTTGATGAAATGAAGCTGTTGATCATGTGCGAGGGACCTAACGAGCTCAAAATCATCAACATCCTGCTGGAAAATCAAAAGCTGAAATTTTCATCAGATGATTTGCTGGGATTGGTCCCGTATCATGCGCGTCAAATAAAGTCCTCTGCTGCAGTTAAGGCGGCACTGAACTTGTATCCAGATGAGGTACATGTACTGCGTATTGGCGATGGCCAAAATGAGAAACTGGAGATACCATCTGCATACAAAGATAAAATAACGCTGGTTGAAAAGTATTGTACAAAGCCCGAGTTGGAAATGCTGCTCATTATATCTGAAAATTTAGCAGCAGAGTACGAGAAAGTGAAATCCAAAACAAAGCCGAAGACTTTTGCAAAAGCGAATATTCGATATGGAAGAAGAAGATACGATAATAGTACAGCATTCTATGAAGAGTACTTTGGACCGGATTGCGAAAAGTTGGTTAATGCTATAAAAGCATATAGGCACCACAATGGTTCCCACACGAGAGATGAACACTACTTAGCGGAGCTTTTAAAGTGAACATTCCTGTAATCTGTAAAAATTGCGAATTGAAATAGAAAGAACCTCTCAGTAAGCTAAGGCTATATCCTAGCAGATGATAATAGCCACAGCGAACAAGAGGTTTCAAAAGAATTATTATACTCAAATCGCAAGATAATGCAAGTAGCAGAACCAATTTTAGTTGTGGGAAGAGATATAGGCGGTCAGTGATATTACGCGAGAGCGTTCGACTACTTCTTATTTAGATTTGTATTGTTATAAAAGCATATAGGCACCACAATGGTTCCCACAAGAAACGCGGACACTACTTAGCAGAACATTTAACTTGAAACAAGAGGATGATTATAGATGAAACGCATTTTAGAAAGCGGTAGATTTTCAAATTACATGAACCAAACTAGACTAGACTCTGCGACCACTGAAATATCTGAAATTTCTAAGTCATACTATCCTAGAACAACGGTTTTTATTTCGCACAAACATGATGATCTTAAAGATTTAAGTGGATTTATTGGATTCCTTGAAGAAAAATATAATGTTAAAACTTATATTGATAGCAGAGATTCATCTATGCCAAGGGTGACTTCTGGAAAGACTGCATCAAAAATAAAAACTCGTATTCGTCAGTGTGATAAGTTTATTTTGCTGGCAACGAATTCAGCCGTAGAATCAAAGTGGTGTAACTGGGAACTTGGGTACGGCGATTCTCAGAAATTTGATAATAATGATATTGCGATATTGCCATTGAAAAAAGCCGATATGACCGATTCTGCGTATAAGGGAAACGAGTATATGCAAATATATCCATACATTGCATATTATGAAGGATTCGAGCTTTATACTAACGGAAATCATGTCCCAAAGGGCTATTACGTTGTGACTGACGATGAAAAGGGCAATCATAGTATTGAACCACTTGAAAATTGGTTGAATAGGTGATTAGAGGAAGATGTCATGAAAGTGGAAACTGATGTAGAAGTAACTGAAACTGTCTGCCATGAAGACAAAATTGCACATCTCCAAATGATACAAGGTGTCATTGACCGAATGTCAACATCTGCGGCGATATATAAAGGATTTGCGGCAACCATTGTGACGGGAATTGCGGCGATTTCATTTACAGAAGTAAGTGCATGGATACTATTGATTGCATTTTTTCCAGTAGGATGTTTTCTAGTAATGGATACATATTACCTCAAATTGGAAAAGCAGTATAGGATTCTGTACGAAAAAATACGGAATGAAAAAATCGCTCCGGATTTTTCTTTGGATTCAAGATGCTCAAAAGCAGAGCTTTATGATGCAAACGCAACTTGGCTTAGATGCTTGCAATCTCCAAGCATCTGGATGTTCTATGCTCCAATTATTATTATCGGGGTGATAATTGTATCGTTGAAATTTGCGGGGGTTATATAATATGAACCACCCCAGAAATAGTAGACATGCACAAAAGGAGACCCATGTAGGGTAAACCTCAACAGGACTGACGAAGCGAAAGCGGAGGCAGTCCTGTTTTTAGTTGGATGCGTTCGTGGTTATAGAAGTAGATGTAATCGTCAATCATCTTGTTTGCTTCCTCAAAAGTTTCCGGCTTGTGTCGGTAGATACACTCTGCTTTGAGGATTCCAAAGAAATTTTCAGCCAAAGCATTGTCCTCCAAACCGTTGGCGATGGAACGCTTGCGGTGTATGTCCAGATGGCCGTAGATGTTCGCGGTCATCTTGATGTCCGAGTGTCCCAGCCACTCCTGCACGTCCTTCAGGCCGTAACCCTCAGACAGCAACATGCTGGCGCAGGTGTGTCTAACTCATGAAACTTTACTTTCGATTTTTATTGCACTATTTCCTGCTTTTTTGAAATAAATCTGGAAATAGTGCTTTTCTATTCTCTAGATCGATGATATACTGAAAATAGCTTTTAGTTATTGAGGTATATGTGATTCTTAACTGGAAAACTTGATATGTGCTGATTAGCTGCACTTGTACATTAACAATAACAATAAGAAATTGAAAGGTGATGAATGTGGGAAAAGGAACGAACAAGAAAGGCAAAAAAGTTGCAGTTCCAAAAGCCAATATCCAAGAATTAAATGCTTCCAGAGATGGCGGACAAATCGCCCTCAGGGGCTACTCGTATCAATTCTTGTATTCGTGTTATTTAATTCTTTCGTCATCAAGTCCGGGCATTTCCTTTCAGCTTGAGGGAATTGAAGATATTGATTATATTAAGCAGAAAAATGACCGTAGTGATGTCACGCATATACAGCTGAAATATTCCGTCAACAAACAGGATGCCAGCTTTTTACCTGATGTGCTTAAAAACTTTCTTGAAGCATATTTGCTGGATCAAAATAGATTTTTTAAGCTGGTTTATGATTTCCCTGTTGCAAAAGGCAATCCAAGTAAGATATTTGCATCTGATCTGGACGAAAAATCACGCATCTATTGGACTGGTGTGATTTCAAATATCAAGCAAAACACTCCTTCTTGGAATTGGTCTGTATATGATTTCGATGAATTTATTTCACATTTGTCATTTGAGAAAATTGAAAAATCTATACTTGCTGCTGAAATTGAAAAAGCCTTAATTGGAACTTATGAGATTAACACGGACAATGTTTCTTTATTTGCAAACAGCATAAAAATCCTTTGCTTTGAAAAAATGGAGCAGCGGGCCTATGTGACCAAAGCGGAATTAGATTCCCAAATCCAATCTGTCAAAATAGATATCAGTAAGGGCCCTCAGAATCCAGCTCATAGTTGGATTCGTAAACTGGACTACTCTAAGCCTAGTCTTGATGAAGGTCGTAGTTTTTACGAGGGGAAAAAAGCAACACCAGCAGATATAGCAAGTGGGTTTCCAATCAAACGACCGAGCTTAGAAAAAGATGTTATTAATTCCATTTGCGAAAACACAGTTACTGTAATTAAAGCTTCTAGCGGGCAAGGAAAAACCACGCTGGCTTTGCAGGCAGCATATATCCTCCAAAATGAATATATACCATATCAATTACTATGGTGCGATGAAATCAAAGAGATTGGGAATATTGCCCAATATTTTAAAGCAAGAATTCAGCTTGGTGAAAAGATTCTCATCTTAATTGACAATCTGGATCACCATCTCAGCAAATGGAATTATCTTGTTCAACTCTTACAATCCGAATTGCATTGCCATTATAAGTTGCTCATCACATCGCGTGAGATTGATTGGTATAATTATAGTGGTGACTTGAGCAATATTCAGTCTTTGAAAGTGATTAAGCCGGCTTTAGAAGAAAAGGAAGCAATAGAGATATTCAATCTATTCAGAGAGGCTAAGCAGCTTCACCCAAGCATAACAAGCTGGCAAAGAGCATGGAATAAGATTGCAGAAAGACAACTACTTATAGAATATGTCTACTTGCTTACTCATGGCGAGATGTTATCAGAAAGAATAGCCTCACAAATATCCGAAATAGGACAATCATCTTCTGGTAAAGCAAAATGTGAAATCCTACGCAAAGTATGTTTTGCAGATCTTTGCGGAGTCAGTCTTTCCGCTGTCAACCTTTACGCGAGTCGATCGGAAGACTCTGGCTCGGATTTTGGTGAGCTCTTAAAAAGTATGGAATCCGAGTTTCTTGTGCACGTGAATGAAGAGAGCAGGTATATTGAGGGTCTGCATCCCATTCGGTCAAAGCATGTTGTAGAGAGACTGCATGAATACCTGCCGATTGACGATACCGCCATTTCCGTTATGAAAATGGCGGACAAAGCGGACCTGCCGATACTGTTTTCCCATCTACCGGAGTTTACCCTGAACAAAGAGACATTTTTCTGCGATGCGGTCGAGAGCCTATGGGATGAAAAAGACCTTTCAAACTATACTTCTGCAATACAGGGGCTTTTTTCAGGGAATGTGATGCAGTATTTCCTTTCCAATCGGGCTGCGTTTGACGATGCAGATGCCCACGGCGGTCTTTTCCTTCTATCGACCGAAATGTGCCCATTTGCTGTATTCGAGGATTTCGGTGTGTCGATGGATACGCTGGACAAAATGCGGGAAACATTTCCGGATAATAAGAATATAGATTATCTTTGCCGATTGCGGGAGCGTATTTCCGCCTGCCATTTGCAGGATACATATGTCTATGTTTTTTGCGGTTGTCTATATAGGAAACTGCGCCCCCTTCGTTTTGACGGAATAAAGGACATCACGGCCTATGCCTCCATTTCTGAGTGGATCTATAACATCAATCCGGAGTGGAATGTGTCGGCCGGATTTTCTCTGGACGATCTTTGGAGCAAGTCGGAAAAATTGACGCTGGAGTGCATTTCTACGCTGATGTATCTCTCCTACTGCGGGAACAGAGAGAAATATATGGAATTTGTGGAACGAAATCTTAAGAGTATTCTTACGTACCTCAAGCAGCGGACAAGATCACATAGGGTATTTATTGATTCCGAAAAAAATGCGATTCATGTTGAGTATATCCTTCGATTACGCAATATCAAAATGGGGAATGAGCAGAGCGTCTCAAGGCTAAAATTTCTTTGCAAGACCTTGCCTATTTTCGATTTGTATTGTGCGGATGCACTCAAGCCGACGGTCAATTTGCTCTCGGCTTATCCTGTTCCCGACGATGCACACAAAGTAATGCCCATTCGAAACATTGTGATCATGTTCCATCAAAACCTGACATCGTTATGGAATAAAACCATTATGAGCAATTATGAATTTGATACCGTAACCGAATGGTTGGATTATTGGTTTGGTGTGAGAGAAAAGATATGTCTGCTTGCCGATAAATGCTGTGCCTGCATGGATAAGCTCCTGGGCGGAAAGCCATTAGGAGGCTTGGCTAGAGAAGTTGATCAACTTCATGAAGAACTTATCCGGATGACCACAGGAGAAAAGCGATATCCCAAAGAGGACCGTCCGTTTGAGAAAAAAGCTGTGCTGCCTGAGGGACTGGAGAGGAAAAAGGGAGAATACTTCCAAAGCATACAAAACTTTTTTAATCAGTTTGCGGGGATTCTCACCAGAGATGAGCAGAAGCGGCGGTTACCTATGGCAAATCTCAGAGCGGCGCAAAGTGCTCTTGTATCGATGCAGGATTGCTTTGCGGAAGTTGCGGCAGACTTTGATGTTCAAGAAAGGCAGCGGGTTCGTTGCGCGATGGAAGAGCGAAGTATCAAGCGGCTTACTATGTGCTGCAGCTATTATCTTGAGCACATGCCAAGCAAATACTTTGATAAGTATCAAATCAAAGATTGGTATGACAGGCACTGTCGGGAAGAGAGAAGGATTGCAGAAGAGGCATTATCGGAATTGGCATCCAAGTATTCGCTTCATTTTCCGGATCAGATTTATACCATTGGCTTGCTGCGTTATTATCCCATTGTAGTGGATGATTTTGACATGACATCGGAGAGCAAAATGATCAAATGGCTTCTGGGCAGTATTGCGTTTGCTGATGCTCCCTTTGACTATCTTGTGATATTGTCTGCAAACGAGTTTGAGGAAATAAACACTATGGCATTGCAAGCCCCTCGACGGATGCTTGCTGACGTTAGGAAGACGATCGAGTCAGAAGATTATGCATTGCTTGAAAAGCAGATGGCTCCATATCCGGTAGACGTGACGGCACAGATGCTTGGCTGCTTTGAGAAGAAATATGTTTTGCCGAAAAGAGCCAGCATAGAGGCAGAAGAACCTTCTATTGGGGATATTGCCGAAGAACTATGGATCTACTCAAAATCGGTTGAGTTGCTGACGGAACCGGAAGATGCCGATTATCTCGCAGCCGAAACGCAAGGCCTTCAGACCAATATTTCAGAAATGCTTCGTTTATTGCAGGACAAACTTCCGTCCAAAGACGTTAATTGGTTAACAGAAATATGTAATAGTGTATTCTCTGGGAAAAGCTTTGACGACACTATGTTCAATAGTGTTATTGCACACTTCGTACAAATGAAGACTGGTCAAAAAAGAATGTTGGTAGTATAACTGCTGGGAAATACCAGATCATGACGGATATTTTTCGGCGAGCATCAATCAAATTTGAATAGGATGTTACACAAAAGCAGAAATTCCGGGCTATCAAAATTCCTTAATAGCTTGGGATTTCTGCTTTTGCAGAGATTTATTTTTTGTCGTGTGCTTGACATACGGGTGGCGCAGGTCGTGGAACCGGATATGGGGCAGGTCGTACTTCTTCAGCAGTTTGTGGAAGGTGTGACTCACATAGTCG
>PPYE01357560.1_pt1 | contig 20096 bp, 17 predicted proteins | sample 1559881 | NCBI WGS metagenome assembly PPYE01 (sample SAMN08240022, study PRJNA423297) | Human gut metagenome, whole genome shotgun sequencing project.
CCTATTGCCCATACGCTACGTAATATGCATATTTATAAACAAGCAAGTTGATATTTATTCACTTGCGAAACTTTAGTTATATAAATAATCCTTCCAAAGGTATAAGATGGATTGAAAATAAAGGTCGAAATAATAAAACTTCATGTTTTCACTCTATCTTAATATTATTTTAACCTATTTTATAATCGAAATTACGGGAAATATATTAAATTTGCACCAATTTTTCACATAATTATGAATTATGCCAACTAATAAAAGGCAGAATAGTAGTTTTCTTCAAGACTACAAGACCCTAGATTGCTTATTGCAAAACTGGGGTGAAAGGTATTTTGAGAAGAAAGACTTTCTGCATATAGCCATATCGCGTAAGGCACCTAGACTTCTCGAATGGGTACGTCTTAATGGTGTCGGGAGTAACGGCATTCCTGTCGTTACAGAGTTAGCTCTGCCTTTTTTGAATTGGCAACACATCAACAAGGTTTTGGTTGCAGACGAAGCTATCTATCATGGAACAACCTTTGAAAAGGTGCTGGATATGGTTGCTAATGTCAAGGGAGATACTGCTGGAATAGAAGCTGCACCAGTTGTGTCAACCACAGAAGCGTTGAACTCAGATATGATAGCTAATGCTTTGATAGAAGGTACAAAAATCATCAACCAGTCAACGATACCTTTCTATGTAGATACCATTATCTCGAAGTTTTTTGACTTAGGCAAACCGTATGATGTGGAATATCCGTTGTTTTATATCGATTTTAAAGAAGATATTAAAGATGAACAAATAGATACTATTCTCAGAAGGCTTGCCCGGTTGGAAGCAAATGCACATTCAATCTCTGAGGATGTTATTGATTCCTATTCTGTGAGCAATTACTATCGTGAGAAAAATATAAAGAATAAGTCTTTTACATATATCACGAAATATCTTACCAGTAACAGTGCTTATGGTTTGGCAGTGCCAGATTTCTCTAAGTTGCGTTTCTTCAAGAAGGGTAGGCGACTTTGTGTCGCTTCCATATCTCCTTATACCATACCAGAGCATTACATCACCGAAGATGCTCAGATGTTTGTTGGTGATATCCTGAATGTATGGAACATTCTATATAGGAAGGCACATGAAAATAAAGAAGCATTTGGTGAACATAAACTCCAATGGTATAAGTCGATGGCGATGACAGCTAACTATTTGTTGTCATTCGCTCATTTCTTGCAGTTGCGTCAGAATCTTCTGCTTGCTCTTCAGGATGAAGTGGTGGATAAGCAGTTCTATCTGAGATTGGAAGATATACAATATCTTTTTGGCTCAGATATGGCTCAGCAGGTCTTGTCTCTATTGGAATCGATAGACAGGCTGGATAGCAATAGAAAGTTCTTTAGTATATCTAATGGACCAGATGCCATTATACCTTCTGATTATGCACCGCAGTACAATTATCAGATAGCATTAGACAATCTTAGAAAAGGACAGACCAAGAGTGTCTCCCTTATGATTTCAAGTATATTTAGTGCTATGCACTGGCAGGTTGAGGTGGAATCTCGCAATAGGAGTCGTAGTGATTATGAAAGATTGAGCTTTGGTGAAAGTTATAACTCGATGATTCATCGGTTAAGCACCAGTACCACTTTCTCTGATCAGGAATTGAACAAACGTGTTCATCGTTGCATAGATGAGCGAATAGATAAGGGAACTGTCGTTCCTGGCTATGTGAGAAACCAGCAAGGAGTTTACAGCGAATGGGTGCGACTTTTCCGTTCCGGTGAAAATGAAGATGTTTATAGAGATCAGCTGTTTCGTACATTACTTAGCATCGTTTCTAGGTGTTTTGATATTGCCGAAACACAATTTATCTCAAGGGCATCATTGGAGTATATACTCACAGTCATTTACCTGATACAAAGAGATAAAGACAAAGAAGGCAATCATTTGGATACCTTATTGGATAAGGATATATTTGGCATTCCATTGGTTCCGGTTTTCGATAGAGAAACCAATATGTATGCTATATCTATAAAAATAGATGATCAGCCTTTTGGCATCATTGATTATGCGCTGGCTTCACAAGTCCTCAAGTTGGATGAGTTTGGAAATTTATCCTTCTCGTCATCTACTTATGCGCAGCGTTTGAGTAATGGATGTGACCTGGAAGAGGAAACGTTGGATAAGTTAAATAACATCATATCATTTGTCATTGCTTTCGACAAGAAGGTATTTGGTGATTCTGATGATATAAGAGAACTGCTCAATTACTTCTTCTATCAGGACGAGAAACTGAATTTAAAAAAGAAAGTGATTGGTGGAAAGGACGAACTGTTGCAGATGATAGAAGTAAACGATGGAAATATATTCCAATTGAAGCAACTGTCAAAGAGGTTCTCTGAGATGTTTCTTCGTTTCCCTGATCCTGGCTTGATGTTTGATTATCAAGAAACAGACAATCGGGAGTTATACCATTATCTATATAATGTATATAAGCAGATAAACGAAAAGCTTCAAGATGGGACTAGCTTTTATGCGGTTTCCTTTTTGGATATTCCTCTTAACCTTTGGGCATATTATAAGAATCAGGTCACTCTGGATGATTTTGATGAAGATAGTTATGCAGATTATATAAGTTGGATAGAAAGTGGCAGATCTCCATTCAATGTAGAAATAAGTACTTTCTGGTTGAATATGCGTTCTTATCAGGAAATACTTAATTATTCTGTCGAAGAAGTTCAGCATCGGTTGTTTGAATTATTAAAGAATTTGTTCTATGAACGAATATAAATATAAACTTCTAAAAGACGCTTTGCAGGAAAATAAAGAATTTCCTCTGCGTCTTTTAGATGTATTGAAGATATTGCCAGATTCGGCGAAGTTGATAGATAGAGTAGTGGAGTTGTTCAAATATTCATTTGTTATCAAACTGCATGATACTCAAACTCAGATTCGAGATTATCGGTTTAAATATCTTTTTCTCAGCAACTATCGTAAATTTAGTCCGCTGACGGGAGATGTTCACTACTATGGTCTTCCTTTTTGCTCGAAAGAAGGCGATATACATAGTCTGTTTCTTCTCGGTGATAATGGCTCTGGTAAAAGTTCGCTTTTCAACTCCATGGAATATGTAATGACTGGTAAGATAGGAGAAGCCAGTTATCGAAACATTCAGGATTTAACTTGGTATGTGAATCGAACTTGGGGAAAAGATCCTGAGATTCGCCTTCAGACGCAAACCGGGGAATTTGCCTTGTCTGATGCAAAAAGTTTTTTTGAAGATACAGGCTTAAACGTAGAAAGGTTTTTCTTCTCAGAGAATAGTATTTATGAACTGTCACGTTGTATGGTTCGAATAGATGTCAATACGCAGGTTATCGATTGGGTTCCTTTCTTCTGTTATGCTTTAGGAATTAATGACATCATGGACTTTGTGCTAGGTTCTGGTTTATATGCTGAAATCAAGCAGAAGTTAGAGCAGTTGAAAACTGTGATGCCAGAAAACCTTGAAAGTGAGGAAAAGGAAATAAAAGAACTGATTCTCGATAGTTCCTTGACACTTAGCAATTCAGCTAGGGATGAAGTTATAAGTTTAGATGCAAAACTGAAAAACTATCTGGAAGACATGAATGGCAAAGAAAGTTTGTTGAAAATTGTCGAAGAGTTGCAGGAACAATTACCTCAAGATATTACATACATTGATTCCATCAACCGTTTCAGGAATCAGTTGGATGTATTCAAACAGAATTTGCAAAAGCAGGAAGCCGAAGTTGAACATGTGGAGGAGCCATTTAAGAAAAAGGCCAAGAAAACAGTTGCCGGTTCTGATGTAAATATAGAAATAACCCAAGAGACGATACGCGCAGAAGTAGTTAACTTGTCCAAGTCTCTGGAAAGGACTTTAAAATATAATACCAGTCATACTCTTCCCTTGAAGGAGATATTTGCCAAGGTACAGGATTATTTTCCCAAGAAGCAGATACTTGATTCCAAGCAAGATGGAATTGTTATTGATGACTTGATACGTCAACTAGAGCAAGTTCATGATGCTTTAAAAAGTTCTTTGTCTGCATTATTGCAAGAGTATTTGGATGCCGACTTTAAGCAGTTGATAGAAAATACCTTGAAACCTTTCATCGAAGATACCGAGAGTTTAAAGATAGAAAAGGTGGAAAGTGGTGCTGTTCTTTCCGATTTTGGCATTCAGATTTCAGTGAACGACGTTTCTGTAAATAAGTATTTTAATACATTTAGATTCAGGTTGTTCTCACTTTGTTTATTGGCAGCATTTAATTTTAAGGCGATGAAACAGGGTAGGTTCCTGTTTCCATTTGTCTTTGATGATATATTCTATGCCAATGACTATAAGAACAAGACCCTTCTTTACCGTTTTTTCGAGGTGTTGTCGCAAGGAGCCAAGACTTTTTTGGGTAATGAGAGCTGTCTTCAACTTATCTTCTTTACCCATGATGAGCAATTCATGAACACATTGTTCTTGAAAAAAGCTCCTTTTGCTTCTGCAACGATGGCAAGATTGTTGGATTGTAGATATGTAAAATCATGGTTTAATGGAAACATTTCAGCTGATGGAGGAGTCAGATATTATACTGTATTAAGTGAATTTAAACGTAACAAAAGATGAAAGATAAAAAACGATCTTATAAACCATGGTGTAATGTAGTCCTTGTTCTTTTCATAGTTGGCATATCTTCGGGTGTTTTCTATATTTTTCAAAACCAAAAAAAATCATTGGAAGACATGGAGTATATTCGTTCGTTGAATAAACAAGAGAAGGAAATACGTAAAACACTGGTATCAAAAAAGAAAATGCCTTCTCCTGAATTGAATGAATTATTTGCCAAATGGGATGCGATAATAGTTAAGAATGCTGAGGTTTTAGAGCATCAGCAAATTAGTGCAGACCAGAATTTCTCTATTTGGCTTACAGTAATAGCTGCAATATGCACAATATTACCTGTGGTATTAGGAATAAATCAAAGCCTTAGTTTTCATAATCAGTTAGAATCAGCAAAGGCTGAAATGGAAAAAAAGGTTTTGGAGGCAGAAGGAAAAATGAATGAGCTCCAGAAAAAGCAAGTTGCTTATAATTTACAGTCTTTCGTTAATACTCTTTCTATGAATATTAAAATATTGGGTGATTGGGAAGAGTTAGAAGTTGGGCAAAATCCTTTTTTAACATCAAGGTCACTTCTTAAAGCGCAGATGTCAAAAATGGTAGAGTATTCATCAAAGTGTAACGATGAGTATTTGAGTATAGAAGACCAGCTAGACGGTATTTCGTCTGAGGATAAAGAGATTCTAACAAATAGCATAAAAGACAATGCTTTAGATTTGTTATTGCTGCTAAATAATCTTCTAAAGAAATATGAGGTGTTTTTTGACCGTACCAACTTGTTTGAACTTCATACCATTATGGATGAAATATGGTATGATATTGATGATATCCTTGATGGTAAGAATACCAAAAAGGATGTGAAAATCTACATTATGGTAGCCCATAAGTATTGTAAACAGATAGAAGAGCTATTCTTAAAGCAGTTTGCAAAAGAATAGACATATAGCATCCCTGAGGATGTAGTTGTATGTAGAATAAACTTCCTTTGACTAAAGGAAATGGAGGGATCCTAAAAATGAAGTTAATTTGATCATAAAGATAATATAGCAATGAATAAAGAAGATAGAAATTCCTTTCGAAAGGAAATGCTCGGTAAGTTAGAAGAACAATGGACTAAGAATAATCGCCCTGAAGACAACCTCTTCTATTACCACCCTTCCGAAGATAAAATAGTCCTCTCCCATGCCCTGTTCTGGGTGATGACCCAAAACATAAAAGGTAAGGTAGGAAAGGAAAAGAACTTATCGCTTCTCCGCCAATATCAGGAAGAGATGCTCGAAGCCTACTTGACAGAATCAGAAGACTTCAAAGACCTGTTGTACTATTGCAACATCATATACAATTTCCTTCCGATGATGCTTCGAAGCACATACGATTTCCATAACCATTTAGATGCTCGCAAACTAGCTGCCATTACGATTGTCGCTGGCGGCTATGGTGGTGATATGCCCGAAGACCAGGCTTATGACCTCCTCGATGATATAGACTTCTATTATAATAAGGTAAAGTGCCGCAAGATAGAAAAGCTCTTGCCGGTATTGAACAAACTGGTAATAGAAGAGCAAAAGTTCCTTTAGCTTGTATTAAATGATGCTTCAACACATAGCTATGGGAATAAAATATATGTTTCCATGTTACTATGTTGAAAAAATAGATAAGGTGAAGGAGTGTGCTTAGCAATCCTTCACCCTTAAAACGATTCAAAAGATATTTTTTTCAAAAAACTGATAAGTGTAACTACTTGTAATATAGTGGAGACGCTGTATTGGTGACATATAAAAATAACAAATATGGATAGTAATAATTTCATAAGTATGCCAATGCTTCCAATTAAAATGGGAGAAATTGATGCTTTTGTGTTTATGATGAAGGTCAAAGATCTTGATTATATTCAATATGTAGCACGGCGAGGGTTAGATAATGAAAAAGGAGCTGTTCAAAGAATGTTAAGTGTTGTTCGACTCAAATCGATAGAGGAATATGTGTTGTCTGGTAATATTTTCTATACTCCTTTTCTTATAAATTGGACGAATGAAGATGCTAGTATTGTCCCAGAAAACAATGCAATCAAAATACCTTTAGTTGCTGCTTCTGCTCAAATCCTTGATGGTCAACATAGAATGGCAGGACTGGAACGAGCAATGAAGAAGGATGAAACGATAGGAGAAAAGGATATCTTAGTAATAATGACAAATAACTTAGAAACTGAAGCAGCAGCTAAGATATTCTTGAATATAAATACTGAGCAGAGACCGGTTCAGAAAAGTTTGATTTATGATCTTTTTGGTATAATAAAACAGAATGATCCGGATATGCCTATAGTGAGGGCTAATGATATCGTCTACTATTTGAATGACGAGAAAGAATCCCCTTATTATAAATTGATTAAGATTCCTGGAACTCCTCGTGGAGCTGGATGTGTAGATATGTCTACTATTGTTTCTGTATTGAAAGACAGATTAACAGAAAATGGGGTTTTTGCAAGATATAGATTAATGAGTTTAGAAAGTCAGCGCGCTACCATTTTAAATTATTTCAAAGCTTTAAAAAAATGGTATGATGAAGAAGGTATTTGGACCAATAAGTCTAGAAATCCATTTTTAATGAATGCTGGATTTTATGCAGCAATTGATGTCTTATGTAATTTAGTGATACCAAAATGTGCAGAGCGTAGTGATTTTAAGGTTGATACTATTTATGACATACTTAATTTAAATGATTATATCTTAACTAGATACGACATTAAAAATTATGATGGTAAAACTCAGCGTAAGGTAATATATGAGTATTTAGAAACATGTATCAATAAAGTTCTTCCTGAAGAAAATGAGTATGCTTTTTAAGCGACGTGATTTACAGATAGCTTGCGAAGTTTTAGCAAGAACGCAACAAGGACTTCCTCCAGAATCTAATGATTATAAGTTTAAAGGAGAACTAGAAGTAACATTAGAAGAATTGGAGAATTTAAAAGAATGCCAAAAACGTGATTCTGTGTCCTTCTATTTTAATTCTTTGTTTTCCTTTTTGCAAGCTTTAAAGTCTATTAAGGAGAAAAGTTATTCTTGGGCAACAGTTCAATTATATTATTCTGTTTTTTATTCATGTAAGGCAATTCTTGGTTTTGACCAAATTGGTATCATTAGAAAGAATGGTTTAAATAAATTGGAGATAAAAGTCGGTGAAAAGGCTAAAGGATTAAAACAAGATAATGATCATAAACAGACTATAAAATGTTTTACGATCACTTATCCTGATTCTTTTATCCTTTCTAATAATATAGGTGAGCAAACATTTTTTGAGTGGATACAAGATGCAAGAGAGATAACAAATTATAGACAACAAGTTTTTCTTGAACCTCGAGTTCATGGCTTTCTTCAAACAATTATCGATAGAATTAAAAAAAGTGGAAGTTATCTAGACTTGTTAAATCAATATTCAGCAAATTGGGCAATTTATTGCTTTCAGGAAGAGAGTGCTTTGATAGCTGGACCTTATTATTTACTTACTGAAGTTTTTCTTAAGTACAAAAGTCAAAGTGAGAGAATATCTGCACCTGAGAAAAAAGAAATTATGACATTGTTAAAGACATTGAAGTTGAATGATTTAAAAGCTTTGATAATTTGATAACTTATGTTTTATGACGAAATTCCCAAAGTCTCGGTAATAGGGTACGCTTTAGAACTCGCGATTATCTCTTTTCACAGGCGGTCCCATTCCGCACAATATGGCGAGACCTTTGATGGTCCGCCAACCTTAGAACGTAGCGGTTCCGAGCACCGAGTAGGGCGGTTACATCCTTCCTTTCTGAGAAGGGAAGGCTTGGTTAGGATGTGGAGCTCTCCTTGCAGGAGAGACGGAGAGGTAGAAAAAACTCCTTCTTTAATGGTAAGGAAGGACGGGTAGATTTTCGAAAACAATATTTCCTTTAAGGAGACAAAGAGGTAAAATAACAAGATTTATGCATAATTTCAACGATATCCAAATCATAATCATGGCCGGCGGCGTAGGCTGCCGCTTCTGGCCTATGTCACCCCCCGATTACCCAAAGCAGTTCATTGATGTGATGGGTGTGGGCCGTTCCCTCATTCAGTTGACAGTAGATAGATTGAAACCGATCTGTCCTGTTGAAAACATGTGGGTAGTGACAAACGAGAAATACATTCGCATAGTCAAGGAGCAAATCCCTGACATGCCAGTAGATAACATATTAGCAGAGCCGGAGGCTCGCAATACCGCTCCATGTATTGCTTATGCCTGCTGGAAGATCCAGAAGAAGCATCCTGATGCCAACATCGTGGTGACACCATCCGATGCTTTGGTCATCAATACCTCGGAGTATCAGCGAGTGCTCAGCAAGGCATTGAACTATACTTTCGATAAGAACGCCATTGTTACCATAGGTATTAAGCCAAGCCGCCCAGAGACAGGCTATGGCTATATCGCTGCAGCGTAGGCAAGGACGTCCGATTGTATGAATGCAAGAACTGCGTGGTTCATGCAGCCGATGAAAGTAAGGTGGTAGTTCAAGGCTTGGATGGCTATATCGTAGCCGAGAAGAATGGACAACTGCTTGTTTGTTCTTTGAAAGAAGAACAGAGAATTAAAAAAATTGGAAAGTAATATATGTCAAATCAAACATTAGATAATAATAAAAGAATAGCGAAGAATACGCTTCTTCTTTACTTTAGAATGCTCTTTTTGATGGTTATTTCTTTATTTACTTCAAGAATAACCCTTCAAACATTAGGAGTTGATAATTTTGGTATTTATAATGTTGTTGGTGGAATCGTAGCCATGTTTAGTATAATGAGTGGTTCTTTATCCAATGCCATTAGTAGATATATTACATTTGAACTGGGTAAAGGAGATAAGAAAATTTTAAAGAAAGTATTTTCTACAGCAGTTAATGTTCAAATCTTCATGGCTGTTATTATTGCAGTTTTAATAGAAATAGGAGGCGTATGGTTTTTGAATTATAAGATGAATATACCTGACGGACGAATGGTGGCGGCAAATTGGGTATTGCAATTTTCAATTATATCTTTTGCTGTAAATCTTATCAGTATCCCGTATAATGCAGCAATTATTGCTCACGAAAAAATGTCTGCTTTTGCCTACATTTCGATTTATGAGGCTGTAATGAAGTTAGTCGTTGTATATTTAATAGTTATATCTCCTTTTGATAAACTTATCGTATATTCCTTTTTAATTCTTTTGATATCGTTGTCACTTAGACTTATATATGGTGTTTATTGTAAACGGAAATTCGAGGAATGTTCTTATATGTTTATTTTAGATAAACCATTGCTAAAAAAAATGACTGGCTTTGCTGGTTGGAATTTTTTTGGAGCAGGTTCTTTCCTTCTTATGACACAAGGTGTAAATATGTTGTTGAATATGTTCTTTGGAGTAGCGTTAAATGCAGCTCGTGGTATTGCAACACAAGTCGAGAATGTTGTAAATCAGTTTACAACCAATTTTGGTACAGCAATCAACCCCCAAATAACGAAGTCTTATGCTAAGGGTGATTATGCCTATATGCATAAGTTGGTGTTTGCGGGTTCTAAATATTCGTTTTTTCTTGTGGTTGTATTATGTGTGCCAATAATTTTAGAAGCAAATCAAATATTGCATTTATGGTTGGGATTGGTTCCAGAATATGCTGTTGTGTTTTTGCGTCTTACATTAATGATATCAATGCTTTCGGTTGTATCAAACACTTTAGTTACTTCTATGATGGCAACTGGTGATATAAAAAAATACCAAATAATAGTAGGTGGTTTAGGTATGATAATATTTCCTGTTGTTTACATACTTTATAAGTTGGGATTTTCTCCACAATGGTCTTATTATATTCAGCTTATAATATTTGTATTTCAGCTGATATGTAGACTGTATTTACTTAAGGATATGATTAAATTACCTGTCCTATCATTTGTGAAAGAAGTATTGTTTAAAGATATTGTAGTTTTATGTTTAACTATGATATTGCCACTACTACTAATTTGGAATATGGAAGAAACGTTAGTTCGATTTATTTCGGTATGTGTGGCATGTGAGTTGTCTGCATTTATCTCTATCTATTTTGGGGGATTAAATCATTCGGAGCGAGCAAAAGTTATAGATTATTTAAGTAAAAAGTTACATGCAAGATGATTAGAAAAATCAAAGAAGTCATTAGACGCTTGACAGATAAGCGTCCAATAATTAAAGTGCAAGTCACAGAAATAGCTCATTCTAATCTGCTGAAAAATAGATGTGCTTTAATTACAGGTGGAACTAGTGGTATTGGGTTTGCTATTGCTGCTGCTTATTTGAAGGCAGGATGCAATATTGTTATTACTGGTAGAAGTCAAGAAAGAATTGATGAAGCCAAGAAAAAACTTTCAATTATTGATGACAAACTATCAGTTATAGGCATTAAACTTGATAATACACAAGTACATACTTTTGAAGAATCTTTCATGAAGATATTGGAGAAAGTAGAAGAAAAAGGAATTCCTTATGTAGATATATTAGTTAATAATGCAGGAGTCAATTATAAAGGAATGCCTAATGTAATAGAGGAAGAGTATGATATAGTATTAGATACTAATTTGAAGGGCGTTTTTTTCTTGTCTCAGATGTTTGGAAAATATCTTGTTAAAAATAAGATTCAAGGAAATATACTTAATGTTGCATCAGCTTCAAGTCTTCGTCCTGCAGATTCTGCTTATACAGTAAGCAAATGGGGAGTGAGAGGTTTGACGTTAGGATTGGCAAAATCATTAGCAAAATACGGTATAACTGTTAATGGAATTGCACCAGGTCCAACTGCGACACCAATGATGATTCATGAAAAAACAGATGATATGTATTTGGATCGACTTCCATTAGGAAGATACATTATGCCCGAGGAGATAAGCAATATGGCTGTTATGTTAGTGTCAAATATGGGAAAATCAATAATGGGTGATATTGTTTATATGACTGGCGGAGCAGGTGTGTTAACATATGATGATGTACCTTATTCTTTTTAATTAATAAATATAAATATAATGTATACAATTCAAGAAAATGTTCGCATAGTAGTAGCTTTATTAAAGCAGTATAATATTCGACATATAGTTATTAGCCCTGGTGGTACAAACATACCAATTTCTCAGGCAGTTCAAGATGATCCTTTTTTTCATTGTTATTCTGTACCTGATGAAAGGAGTGCCATGTATTTTGCTATTGGTATCTATCTGCAGACTGGAGAAATTGTTGCAACTTCATGTACAAGTGCGCAAGCTACAAGAAATTATGTGCCTGGCTTAACAGAGGCGTTTTATAAACATGCGCCGATATTGGCTATTACTACCTCTAAACTGGAGCGTTATTCGTATCAAGATTATATGCAAGCGCCAGACCAATGTTCTTTACCGAAAGATTCAGTAAAGAAAACATATGATTTGCCGCCTGTAACTGATACAAATACTCGTATTCAATGTATTAATAGTGCTCAAGCTGCAATATTAGAATTAATGCATCATATTTCGGGTCCAGTTCAATTGAATCTTCGTATTAATGATGCTGTTCAAAGTAATTTTAGTGAAGAAGCTTTGCCACAGATAAAGAAAGTAAATCGTTATCTTGCTTGGGAGGATTGGGATGTTAGTATTAAGTCAAAGAGAATACTTGTGGTTATAGGTGAACATCGTCCTTTTACAGAGCGTCAACAATTAGCTTTGGATACTTTTTGTAATGTGACTAATACAGTTGTATATGTAAATCATCTTTCTAATTATAGTGGTAGTTATGCTATTCAGGCAAATTTAATGTTGTCGTGTGGAGCTATTTCGCAATTACAGCCAGATATTCTTATAACTATAGGTGGTCAAACTGGTGACTATTCTGTATTTGGAGCTTTAAATGGAAATGAAAACATTGAGCACTGGCGGGTTAGTTCAGATGGTGATTATGTTAATACTTATAATCGCCTGACTAAAATATTCGAATGTCCTGATTGGTTGTTCTTCGAAAAAATGGCAAAGAATAGAAATACTTCCAATCATTCGTATTTTGACGCATGGAATAATTTAAATTCTAAATTGAATTATCATGTGGAATTACCTTTCTCGAATTTATATATTGCACAGCAGTTATACAAAGATATTCCGGCTAACAGCATTATGAATTTTGCAATTTTAAATAGCTTGAGATGCTGGAATTATTTTCCAATAGATAATAGTATAATGGGATATGGAAATGTTGCAGCTTTTGGTATTGATGGATGTAATTCTATGCTAATTGGTGAAAGTATGAATACTGATAGTCTTTGTTTTATAATCACAGGAGACTTAGCTTTCTTTTATGATATGAATTCCTTAGGAATACGTCACATAAAGAACAATATTCGTATTCTCTTGATTAATAATAATAGTGGTGCTGAATTTGAAATTATGACAGAGCATTGGAAGATGAAGCCTACTTTGGATCGCTTTATTTCAGCTTCTGGCCATAATGGAAATGCAAAGGGATGGGCTGAAAATTGTGGATTTGAATATTTGGAAGCTCATGATAAAGGTGATTTTCAAAGGGTAAGATCTTCTTTTTTGTCGCATCATGATAAACCGGTCATCATGGAATGCTTTACTTGTGCGGCAGATGAAGCTTTAGCAAATGACGCCTTGGTATCCTCTCAACTTATTAAGCCAAAACCTGGAGTATTTAAAAATGTAGTAAAAAATATTCTGGGCGATAGTGGAGTAGAGTTAATAAAGAAAATAGTAAAGTAATATAAGAATTTATGAATATTATAGGAAAAATAAAAAATAAGGTTATTTGGTTTTCTAGTCAATATTATATCGCTAACAAGACTAAGAAGTTGGCTCAAAAAATCACAGACAAACATACTATGCCGAGAATCTATTTCTTTTGCACTCCGACTCATAGCAATCTGGGTGATCAAGCTCAGTTGTTCTGTTGGCTGCGTTTGTTAAAAGAATGGCATCCTGGGCATGAGGTGGTTTGTGTTCCAACTCGTTATCGTAGTTTTGCAACTATTAGAACAATCCATAAAAATCTTCAGAAAAATGATATTATTTATGTGCACAGTGGTTATTTGATTTTTGACCCTCATCCAGAGTTACCATTCATTTTAGATATTGTCAGAGGTTTTTATGATACCAAAATTACTATTCTTCCACAAACTGTAAATCTTATGGGAGAATGGTATAAGCATATTGTTGCACAGGTTTTCAATTCTCACCCAAATTTGACTCTTTACTGTCGTGATGAGGTCTCTTTAGAAAATGCGAAGAAGTTGTTCCCGAAAGTTGAGAAGAAGTTGATGCCAGATGTTGTTACTTCCTTGATAGGCAATGCTGAGTTCCAATATCCTAATTCAACAAGAAAAGGGGTAATGCTTTGTGTTCGCAATGATGGAGAAAAATTATATAGTGATGAGCAAATTAACAGTTTGCGTAAACGTTTTGATGGTATAAAGACAGATATTTGTGATACAACCATAGATGCTCCTATTTGGGAATGGGAAAATAATAGAAGTGGCTTGATTCGTAACATATTGGAGCTTTTCTCAAAATATCAGGTTATTATCACAGATAGATACCATGGTACTATATTCTCTCAAATAGTGAATACGCCGGTTATCGTAATATCATCTACAGATCATAAATTAAGTAGTGGTGTAAAATGGTTCCCGAAAGATCAGTTTGAAGGAAATATTACCTTTGCTTTAGATTTAGACGAAGCTTATAATAAGGCAACAGAGATTCTTGCAAGAAATGGAAAACAGAAGAAGAATCCTGCATGGTTTAAAAACACCTATTACAATAAGGCTTTATAATTATGGATTATCCTTATATTTTAAATTATTTTATATTGCTTATATTGGCATATCTCTATTGGAAGAAGCCCGACCCAAAGTTAGTTAAGTGGGCTTTCTTTTTAGAGTTTGTATTTATAGCCTTTAGAGCTCCAGTTGTTGGAGCTGATACATGGAATTATGTGAGGTATTTGGATGGTGAACGTAATTTTTATAATTATGATCCACGCCCATTGGAAGCTGGTTTTGTAATTTACAGGCAAGTATTGTTGGCTTTGCATCCTAACCGCTTTGTGGTTATGCTTGTTAATAGCTTTTTATCGTGTTATCCACTTTACTTAATAATAAAAAGATACTCTAATAATGTACCTCTTACATTAGCAATGTTGTCTATATTTAATTTTTATTACGTATATTTTTGTGGTCTCCGACAAATATTAGGCTTCGCCATTCTTTTGATGGGTTTGATCTATGTATTGGATGAAAAAAAGAAAAAGTGGTTAGTTTTCGTTATATGTGCAGCTCTAGGATATAGTTTTCATACAACAATCGTTGTTTATGCTGCTATATTCCTTGCTGCTTATTTCTTGCGCTTTAAGAGTAGAACAATCCTTATATCAAGTGTTGTCATTAGTGCTGTATTTGGTATCATTTTACAGTCATTCAATATTATGGATGCATTTAATTTTTTCTTAAGCATGAATGTTGAAGCTACAGAAAGAATTGAAAATTATATGCAAGATAATAGTGATGTAGATGAAATTACTTCTATATTCATAAGCCTAAGACCAACGATTATTGCAGTTTTTATATATGCTTTAATGGATAAAGAAAAACTGAATCATTGGTTTTCTGTTATTTATGCTCTAGGTATCATTATAGGTAATTTGTTTATATCAGTGCCGATGATTGGGCGTTTGACGGGTTGTTTCACAATATTTGGTGTAGTTGCATTCTCATGGATATTAGGAAAAGATTATTTGGCTTCTTTCAAAAAAAGAAAAGTAACAAATTTAGCGTTAGTGTTTTTTTTACTTTATTTTTCGCAAATGCTTGTTAAAAGTAATATAGACTCTGCTATAGACTTGACATCATCAGCTCGAATGCACCCATATCAATTTATTTGGGAGGATTATAGTAACCATCCTTCTATTAAATACTTTAAATAAATATATACAATGAAAGTACTTTGGTTTGAAATATCTACTCCTTCACGATATCTTCATACAGGTCAGGTGACTTTAGGTTGGCAAGATGCCTTGGAGAATATCGTTGCAACTTGTAAGGACATCGAACTTTATATTGCCTTTGAAAGTCAAGTACCTGCAGAAGTTAAGGTTATTGACGGTGTTACTTATATTCCGATGATTACCCATTATTCTTTTTGGGAGAATAAGATAGGAAAACATACCTGGGCAATTAATGAGCGGAAGGTGATTGAGCAAGGAAGAAAAGTAATAGATCAATTTAAGCCTGATGTGATTCACGTATTCGGAAATGAGTGGCCTTTTGGGCTGTTATCTCAATATACTAATGTTCCTTTGGTTGTTCATATTCAGGGTAGTATTATTCCTTATGATAATGCACTTTATCCGCCTAAATATAATGGATATACTATGGTGAAAGCTGCAGGTCTGAACTTGCGTAAAGATTGGCATCGTTTTATGGGATTCAATAAGGCTAAATCTCGCCTTGAGATGGAACGTCGAATTTGGAAAACAGTTCACCATTTTATGGGTAGAACATGTTGGGATAAAGCTTTGGTTAATATGCTCACAAAAAACGCTACATATCATCATGTAGAAGAGGCTTTACGTCCTGATTTCCTGCATTCCCAGAAATTATGGAAAGTTCCGCCTGCTAATGCAAAATTAAGATTGTTAACTACCGGGTGCTCCTCTTTTTGGAAAGGAGTTGATGTGATGCTTAAGACAGCTCATGTATTGAAAGAGGCTGGAGTTGATTTCGAATGGCATGTAGCCGGCAGCTTGGGTGAGGAGCTAAAGCAAATAGTAGAGTCTAAAGAGAAGTTGAAGTATGCAGAGAATAACATTCTGTTTCTAGGCTTCTGTTCGCCAGAGAGATTAATTGACGAAATGTGTCAATCTACCATATATGTTCATACTGCGTATATAGAGAATAGTCCAAATTCCATTTGTGAAGCGCAGATGATTGGTATGCCTATCATATCTACGATGGTAGGAGGTATTGCTACTTTAGTTCGAAATGGTGTTGAAGGCGATTTGCTTCCTGCTAATGATCCTTGGCAGCTTGCTAATGCTATTGTGGAATTGGCAAAAGATCAAAGTAGAATGAAATCTTATTCAGAGCATTCTCGTCAGCATGCATTAGAGAGACATAATCCTGATCATATTCTTGAGCAGTTGTTAGTATGCTATGAGGACTTAATCAGAAAATGATATAGTAGATAAAAATTATTATAGTTGATAATATTTTAATATTAGTTATAAATATGAAAGCAAGAGTAATTGCAATTTATCTCCCACAATATCATCCAATTCCGGAGAATGATAAAGTTTGGGGCAAAGGGTTTACTGAGTGGACAAATGTAGCACAGGCTAAATCGCTTTTTAAGGGTCATTATCAACCAAGAGTGCCTGCCGATTTTGGTTTTTATGATCTTAGAATGCCTGAAATTCGAGAAATGCAAGCGGAGTATGCACGCAAGGCAGGAATAGAGGGATTTGCTTATTATCAGTATTATTTTGGAGATAATAAGAAGCTGCTTCAAAGACCTTTTGAGGAGGTGTTGAAATCAGGAAAGCCTGATTTTCCATTTTGTCTTTATTGGGCAAATCATAGTTGGCAGACTAAATCATGGGATAGATTGGAAAGAGGTGATACTATGATTATGGAACAACGATATGATGGCGAAAAGCAGTGTATAGAACATTTTAATTATAATTTGCCAGCATTTAAAGATAAGCGTTATATAACGGTAAATGGGAAACCTTTGTTTTTAATTTGGAATCCCAATGAAAATCCTGAGTATATCAAACTCTTGATTAAGGTTTGGCAAAAATTAGCAAAAGAAAATGGTCTTGCAGGTATTCATTTTGTTACTCGCCTAGGTAAAGAAAACACAAAGCAGGATTTGTTGGGTTTAGGTTTTGATGCAGTTTATCAAACAAGAGAAGAAATTGCTATTAATGGCGCAGAAGAATGGACGTTTTGGCATAGACTTCGTGACCGTTTGATAAAAAAATATGGTTTAATAGTTGGATTCAATAAGGCTAACTTTGGGAAGAATTACAAACTTTTAGTTACAGATGAAGTTAAGGATGCTGATGTTTATCCACAGTTGTGCTCTGGATATGATCGAAGTCCTAGAGCAGGTAAGAAAGCGCAGATATTCTATAATTTTACTCCATCTACTTGGAGATTGCATATAAAAGATGTCCTTTCTTATATTAGCCATAAGAACTTTGAAAATAATATTGTTATTTTAAAGTCGTGGAATGAATGGGGTGAAAGTAATTATGTAGAGCCTGATATTAAATATGGCAATGCAATGCTTGATGTGTTGGGTGAAGAAATTTTAGATAAATAAGAATTATGTTTTTTTTGAAGAAGATTTACAGAAAGTTCACTAACTGGCGTTGGGAGATAGGATTTGTAGATAATTCTTTCGCCGATTTAGTTGATGGAGAACCATTAAAGGTTCATTGGGTAGAGTTACCTTTTAGAGATAGATGGTTTGCTGATCCATATATCTTGGATTATAATGAAGAGGAAATCATAGTTCTTGGTGAGGAATATTCTGATGAATTGCTTCGTGGTAGAATCGCTAAGCTTGTTGTTGATAGAAAGACCTACAAGTTAAAGTCGTGGAAAATCATACTTGATCTACCTACTCATCTTAGTTTTCCACGTGTGGTTAGAAAGAATGGAGAAATCTTTATCCATCCAGAAAATAGCCAGAGTGGCTGTCACACGTTGTATCGTTATGATAGCAAGAAAGACACTTTGGTGGATGGTAAGGTCATTGCAGATTCTCCTCTGACCGACTCTGTGATGTTGAACTATAAAGGACATGACTTGTTGTTTTCAACTTTCATTCCGGATTCGAATGGTAATACTCTTTCTATTTACGAGCGTAAAGGAGACGATTTGAAATATAATAAGGTAGATGAGGTTACCTTTGATAGCAGAATAGCCAGAATGGCTGGCGATTTTTTTGAAGTCAATGGTAAGCTATATCGACCTGCGCAAGATTGTGTTAAAGAATATGGAAATGCTGTGATTATTCAGGAAGCATCTTGTGACTCAAACGGTAAATGGCATTTTAAATCTGTTAGAAGAATGACAAGTCCACATCCGATTTTGAAGAGAGGTTTTCATACTCTAAACCATTATAATGACTTGATTGTTATAGATGTTAAAGGCTATCGTTATCCGAAGATTGGTAAAATGCTAGAATCAATAAGGAATATATTTTAATTAGATTGCAATGACGATTTTACAATTAACATATTCTCTGACTTCTGGTGGAGGTGAGCGATTCGTTGTTGACTTATCTAATGAGCTGAGTAAGAATAATGAGGTTATATTAGTTCAAATTCTATCAAATAATAATAAATTGAACGCTCATTATCTGCCTGATGTTTCAAAGAGAATTAAATATGTAAATTTAGAAAGTAGCAAGGGATTGTCTCTTGAGGTTCTGTGGAAAGTATATAGAACGATAGTTAAGTATAAGCCAGACGTTGTACATGCACATTGTTCCCTTTTGGCTTTAGCTTTAGCTACTATAATATATCCTAAGGCTAAATACTTCCATACATTACATAGTTTGGCTCATCGTTGTTTGGATAAAAAATGGTTGAAACCAGTTTTTAAATATTTGTATAAGAATAAGGTACAACCGGTGACGATTTCCAAAATATGTCAAAAATCGTATGAGGACTTATATCACTTAGAAAATGGAGCCTTGGTTAATAATGGAAGATCCCCTATTGAGACGACGAGCGAAGCTGGACATGTTAAAGCTGAAATAGATTCCTTTAAATTTCACTCTGACGATAAGGTGTTTCTGCATGTTGCACGTGTACATCCTGTTAAGAATCAAGGATTGCTATTTGAAACATTCGATAGATTAATTTCTGAAGGTGAGCACGTTCTTCTTGTTGTAATAGGAAAGGGATATGATAAGGAACCATTTGCCAAATATAGTACGCATCGAGGAATCCGTCTCTTAGGTGAAAAACGAAATGTTGGTGATTATTTAGCTGCTTCTGACTATTTTATTATGTCTTCTAAGATGGAAGGACTTCCTATTTCCTTGTTGGAGGCTATGTCTATGGGAGTAATTCCTGTTTCTACTCCTGCTGGTGGAGTATGCGATGTGATTAGAAATGGAGAAAATGGCTATTTATCAGCTTCGCATACAGAGGATGATTATTATCATACGGTAATGGATGCCATAACTAATGTAGGAAATGTCTCCTCTAAAGAAATTCAAGATGAGTATAAAGCAGAATATTCAATGGTAGCTTGTGCTCGTAAGTATTTTGAATTGTACAGACGTTATTTTAATAAATAAAATCACAGCTGTCCCGTTTAGAAATCATCGGGTCTGAAAAGGCTAGGATATAGCCAATCCTCCGTCTCTTCTGTTGGAACAGCTTTGTTAAACAATTCATTTAAAGGAGTCT
>PPYE01433128.1_pt1 | contig 20092 bp, 19 predicted proteins | sample 1559881 | NCBI WGS metagenome assembly PPYE01 (sample SAMN08240022, study PRJNA423297) | Human gut metagenome, whole genome shotgun sequencing project.
AGCGGGGCCCGGCGCGGGCCATGGCCGAGCAGGCACGCCGGGGCGCGGTGAGCGAGGCCTTTGACCGGCTGGCCGCCAAGGGCCGGCTGGACCTGTCGCCGGAGGCGGTGGCATCCAAAAACGACTACGCCGACCTGTTCGACGACGAAGCGGTGAACTTCTTCTTGGAGGTGCTCTGCGAAAAGGGCTACTTCACCGCCGGTTGATTTTGCACACCAAAAAAGGCTGCCCGCCCGGGCAGCCTTTTTCTGTTATTCCCCTGGCCGCCAGCCCTTGCACACATCCACCCAGCCGGATGCGCCGCTGGCTTTTTCCAGCTCGGCCAGGTTCAGCTCCACCGCGCTGGCCGCGGTGCCCGCCGCCGGGTAGACCACCTGGAACCGGCGCAGGGATTCGTCCAGATACACGGTCACGCCGGGCTTTGTGCCGAAGGGGCAGACGCCGCCCACCCCGTGGCCGATCAGCTCCTCCACCTGGTCGGCGGGAATCATCTTTGCCTTGGTGCCGAATCGGGCTTTGTAGCGGGGATTGTCCACCTTGGCGTCCCCCGCCGCCAGAATCAGAATGGGCTTGTCCTCCACCAGAAAGGAAAGGCTCTTGGCGATGCGGGCGGGCTCGCAGCCCACGGCCACCGCCGCCAGCTCCACCGTGGCGCTGGATACCGAAAATTCCCGGATGTGCCCCTCCAGACCGAATTTCGCCAGGTGGTCCCTGGCTGCTTGCATCGACATTGTGCCATCGCTCCTTTTGTTCGCTTTTATGAGATAGTGAAATAAAGTATAGCACAGATTTGCCCAAAAGGCCAGCGCCGGGCGCATTCAAAACCGGGCCGAAATGTGATATACTTACAAAAGAATTTTTAAAACAATGGGATGAGGAGAGGATCACACCATGCGATACGGGTTTGTCAAAACCGCCTGCGCCACGCCGGACATCCGGGTGGCGGACTGCGCCTACAATGCCGCCCAGACCATCCGGGCGGTGGAACAGGCCGCCGGGCAGGGAGTGGAGGTGCTGTGCCTGCCGGAGCTGGGCCTCACCGGCTACACCTGCGAGGATCTGTTTTTCCAGCCGGTGCTGCAGCAGGGCGCGCTGGACGCGCTGGACACGGTGCTGAAGGCCACCGCCCACACCTCGGTGGTGTTCGTGGTGGGTCTGCCGCTGGCGGTGCGGGGCAAGCTGTACAACTGCGCCGCCGTCTGCCAGAGCGGGCGGCTGCTGGGCCTTGTGCCCAAGACCCATCTGCCCAGCTACAATGAGTTCTACGAGGGCCGCCGCTTCACCGCCGCCCCCGCCGGGACCTTCACGCTGCAGCTTCTGGGCCAGACCGTGCTGTTCGGCACAAAGCTGCTGTTCTGCCACCCCAAGGCGGATTGCTTTAAAATCGCGGTGGAGATCTGCGAGGACGTGTGGGCGCCGCTGCCCCCCAGCGTGGGCCACGCCATGGCCGGGGCCACCCTGATTCTGAATCTGTCCGCCAGCGACGAGGTGGTGGGCAAGGCGGAGTACCGCCGTCAGCTGATTGCGGGCCAGTCCGCCCGGCTGCTGTGCGGCTATCTGTACGCGGATGCGGGCCGGGGCGAGTCCACCACTGACCTGGTGTTCGCCGGGCATGACCTGATCTGCGAAAACGGGGCCATTCTGGCCCAGACCGAGCTGTTCGGCAGCGGCATGATCGTCAGCGAGGTGGATCTGGAGAAGCTGGCGGGCGAGCGGCTGAAGAACACCAGCTTTGCGGCGGTGAACGACGAGGGCTACACCACCGTGCAGCTGGCGGAGACCTGCGCCGACTGGCAGCCGGTGCGCCCGGTGGACCCGGCCCCCTTTGTGCCCGCGGGCGAGAGCGAGCGCATGCGCCGCTGCGAGGCCATTCTGGAGATGCAGGCCCAGGGCCTGCGCAAGCGGATGGAGCACACCCGCGCCGCCACCGCGGTGATCGGCATTTCCGGCGGTCTGGACAGCACCCTGGCGCTGCTGGTGGTGACCCGGGCCTTCCGGCTGATGGACAAGCCCCTCAAGGACGTGATCGCGGTGACCATGCCCTGCTTCGGCACCACAAAGCGCACCAAGTCCAACGCGGAGAAGCTGTGCGAGGCGCTGGGCGTGAGCCTGCGGCAGGTGAACATTGCGGATACGGTGCGCAGCAACTTTGCGGACATCGGCCACGACGAGTCGGTGCTGGACGTGACCTACGAAAACACCCAGGCCCGGGTGCGCACCCTGGTGCTGATGAACCTGGCCAACCGGATGGGCGGCCTGGTGATCGGCACCGGCGACCTGAGCGAGCTGGCCCTGGGCTGGGCCACCTACAACGGCGACCACATGAGCATGTACGGCGTGAGCGAGATCGCCCAGCAGACCGAGGCCATCGTGGGCCCCTACGAGCTGCACGACTTCTTTTTGTACTATGCCATCCGCTGGGGCTTTGCGCCCAAAAAGATCTTCTGGCTGGCCCAGCGGGCCTTTGCCGGAGTCTATGAGGATGCGGTGCTGGTGCAGTGGCTGCGCAACTTCTACCGGCGCTTCTTTGCCCAGCAGTTCAAGCGCAGCTGTCTGCCGGACGGCCCCAAGGTGGGCACCGTGACCCTGTCGCCCCGGGGCGACTGGCGGATGCCCAGCGACGCCTGTGCCGCCCTCTGGCTGGCCCAGGTGGAGGAGCTGGAAAATACTTTGTAACCGATTATCGGGAGGGAAAACAAGATGAACGATCAGGAATATATGCTGCAGCAGGTAAAAGCGGTGCTGGCCATCGACAGCCCCAGCGGTTTTACCAAAAACGCAGTGGATTATCTGGTGAAGGAATACAAGGCCCTGGGCTATGAGCCCCAGGTCACCCGCAAGGGCGGCGTGCTGGTGCAGCTGAGCGCGGGCGACGGCTCCATGCCCGGCGACGGCATCCTGCAGGAGGCCCATCTGGACACGCTGGGCGGCATGGTGTGCGGCGTGAAGGCCAACGGCCGGCTGCGGCTCACCGCTCTGGGCGGCATGAACCCCAACAACGCCGAGGCCGAGAACGTGCGCATCTACACCCGGGAGGGCAAGGTCTACACCGGCGTGTGCCAGCTGACCGACGCCTCGGTGCATGTGAACGGCGACTACTCCAAGACCGAGCGCAGCTGGGATACCATGGAGGTTCTGCTGGACGAGATGGTCTTCTCCGAGGCCGAGGTCCACGCACTGGGCATCGAAAACGGCGACATCGTCTGCTTTGACCCCCGCACCACCGTCACCGAGAGCGGCTACATCAAGAGCCGTTTCCTGGACGACAAGCTGAGCGTGGCCATTCTGCTGGGCTATGCCCGTGCGCTGAAGGAGAGCGGCAAGACCACCCGGCGGGCGGTGTGGCAGCACATCACCGTGTTTGAGGAGGTGGGCCACGGCGGCTCCGCCTCGGTGCCCGAGGGTGTGGGCGAGGCCATCAGCGTGGACATGGGCTGCGTGGGCGAGGGCCTGGCCTGCAAGGAGCATCAGGTGTCCATCTGCGCCAAGGACAGCGGCGGTCCCTACCACTATGACGTGGTGAGCGGCCTGGTGGCGGCGGCCAAAGCGGCCGGTGTGGACTACGCGGTGGACGTGTACCCCCACTACGGCTCGGATGTGGAGGCCACCCTGCGGGCGGGCGCGGACCTGCGTCACGGCCTGATCGGCGCGGGCGTGTACGCCTCCCACGGCTACGAGCGCAGCCACGTGAAGGGCATGATGGCCACCTTCCAGCTGCTAAACGCTTACATCGAGACCGTTTAAAGCCGGATTTGATTACAAAAAAAGACCAAGTTTTCCACAGCGGCTTGACAAGCTGTGGAAAATAGAGTAATATGGCAACTAAATTCATATCGCTGTGATAGAGGCGCGGTGTTCAAGAGTAGCACGCGGCATTCGGGGCAGACCCCCGCCGCTGCAAAAGGGAACACCGCCGAAGGAAGCGAACCCGGTCTGGGGGGCGCTTGCCTGGGTCGGCGGAGAAGATCCGCCGGACTGTCACGAAGTTTTTTCGTGAAGCGCTATCCAAGGGAAACCGAAGGGGCGGCCCGGCCGGGGCTGCCTGCAACGTGCCGCGTTCGTTTGCGGTGCGCACGGAGACTTCCGCGGGGCTGCTTTTCGAAAGGAAAGCAGCCCCGTTTTTTTGCGTGGCGGGCAGCGGTAAAGCAAAAGGAGGAAAAACACAATGAAAAAGATCGCAAGCCTTGTGCTGGCGCTGCTGCTGTTTGCCGCCCTTCCCGGCGGTCTGGCCGTTTCGGCCGAGGGCAGCGTGCTGGACGACAACACCCTGACGGTGGCCATGGAGTGCGCCTACGCCCCCTACAACTGGACCCAGCCGGATTCTTCCAACGGCGCGGTGCCCATCAAGGACAGCGCCGACTACGCCAACGGCTATGATGTGATGATGGCCAAGAAAATCGCCGAGGCGCTGGGCATGGAGCTGGAGATCGTGCGGCTGGACTGGGATTCCCTGGTGCCCGCTGTGCAGAGCGGCACCGTGGACTGCGTGATTGCGGGCCAGTCCATCACCAGTGAGCGGCTGGAGTCGGTGGACTTCACCGCCCCCTACTTCTACGCCTCCATCGTGAGCCTGACCCGGGCCGACAGCCCCTACGCCCAGGCCCAGGGCCTGAGCGAGCTGGCGGGCGCCACCGCCACCAGCCAGCTGGGCACCATCTGGTACGACGGCTGTCTGCCCCAGATTCCGGACGCCACCATCCTCACCCCGCAGGAATCCGCCCCCGCCATGCTGATGGCGCTGGAGACCGGCCGGGCAAATCTGGTGGTCACCGACATCCCCACCGCAAAGGCGGCGCTGAACGCTTACAGCGACTTCGTGCTGCTGGACTTCAACGACAGCGAGGATAATTTCCAGGTCTCCAGCGAGGATGTGAACATCGGCATCTCGGTGCAGAAGGGCAACACCGAACTGAAGGACGCCATCAACGGCGTGCTGGCCACCATGACCGAGGACGACTACAACGCCATGATGGATGAGGCCATTGCCATCCAGCCCCTGAGCGACGGCCTGCCCGAGGGCTTCTTTGCCCAGATCGGGTACCTGCTGCAGAACTACGGCACCAACTACCTGAAGGGCGCGGGCATCACCATCGTGATCGCGGTGATCTGCACCGCCATCGGCTGCGTGATCGGCCTTGGCTGCGGCATCGTGCAGACCATCCCGGTGGAAAAGCGGGACGGCATGGGCAAAAAGATTCTGCTGGGCGCGGCCCGCGCCGTGCTGCGGGTGTATGTGGAGGTCTTCCGCGGCACGCCCATGATTCTGCAGGCGGTGCTGATCTTCTACGGCGCGGCCTTCCTGTTTGGCTGGAACCTGGATATGTGGACCGCTGCCCTGGTGATCGTGTCGGTGAACACCGGCGCTTACATGGCCGAGTCGGTGCGCGGCGGCATTCTGTCCATCCCGGTGGGCCAGACCGAGGGCGCCAAGGCCATCGGCCTGACCCATGTGCAGACCATGACCAGCATCATTCTGCCTCAGGCGCTGCGCAACATCATGCCCCAGATCGGCAACAACCTGATCATCAACATCAAGGATACTTCCGTGCTGTTCATCATCGGCGTGGCCGAGCTGTTCAGCATCCACAAGGGCGTGGTGGGCGCCACTTACGCCTACTTCCCCTCGGCGGTAATTGAAATGGCCATCTATCTGGTGATGACTCTGGTCTGCTCGGCCATCCTGCACTGGGTGGAAAAGCGGATGGACGGCGAATCCAGCTACGCGCTGGTGAAGCAGACCGGCGGGCTGAACGCCCCGCCCTATGTGGAGCACGGCAAGCCGCGCACCGGCAACCTGGACCTGTGAGAAAAGGGGGAAGAGCAAGATGAATACCACCGAAACCGGCGCCATCGTAGAGGTGCGCCACCTGAATAAATCCTTCGGCCCGCGGGAGATTCTGCGGGACATCAACTTCACCGTCTGCAAGGGCGACGTGACCACCATCATCGGCCCCTCCGGCAGCGGCAAGTCCACGCTGCTGCGCTGTTTGAACCTGCTGGAGACGCCCTCCGGCGGCGAGATTCTGTTCCACGGGCAGAACATCGGCGAGAGCGCCAACATCCCCGCCTACCGCACCAAGGTGGGCATGGTGTTCCAGTCCTTCAACCTGTTCTCCAACCTGACCGTGCTGGAGAACTGCATGCTGGGCCAGCGCAAAGCGCTGAAGCGCAGCAAGGCCGAGGCGGAGAAAAAGGCTCTGTTCTATCTGGAAAAGGTGGGCATGGCCGAATATGTGAACGCCAAGCCCAGCCAGCTTTCCGGCGGCCAGCAGCAGCGGGTGGCCATCGCCCGCGCCCTTGCCATGGAGCCGGAGCTGCTGCTCTTCGACGAGCCCACCAGCGCCCTGGACCCGGAGATGGTGGGCGAGGTGCTGAACGTAATGCAGAAGCTGGCCGCCGAGGGCATGACCATGATCGTGGTCACCCACGAGATGGCCTTCGCCCGGGACGTGAGCAACCATGTGGTGTTCATGGCCGACGGCGTAATCTGCGAGGAGGGCGAACCGCACCAGCTGTTCGAGCAGCCGAAAAGCGAGCGCACCACCGAGTTCCTGGCCCGTTTCCGCCAGGGCTGAGCGGCCGGAAAAACACAAACAAAAAGGCATCGGGAGTTTTCCCGATGCCTTTTGTTTTGTCTTGATGGAAGCCCGAGGGATCAGACCTTCACGATCCAGCCCTTTTCGTCGGGCAGAACGCCCCACTGGATGCCGGTGAGGGTGTCGTACAGGCGCTGGGTCACTTCGCCGATGTTGCCGTCGTTCACGGTCACCTCGTCGCCCTCGTAGTACAGCTTGCCCACCGGGCTGACCACCGCGGCGGTGCCGGTGCCGAACACCTCTTCCAGCTTGCCGGCGTGGGCGGAGTCCATGACCTCCTGGATGGACAGGCGGGTGTCGCAGTCCACGGTGTAGCCCCAGTCACGCAGCAGCTCGATGCAGCTCATGCGGGTGATGCCGGGCAGCACGGTGCCAACGGTGGGGGCGGTGCGGATGACGCCGTCAATCTTGAAGAAGCAGTTCATGCTGCCCACTTCTTCCACGTACTTGCGCTCCACGCCGTCCAGCCAGAGCACCTGGCTGTAGCCCAGGTCGTGGGCCTTCATCTGGCCCGCCAGGCTGGCTGCGTAGTTGCCGCCGCACTTGATGAAGCCGGTGCCGCCGGGAGTGGCGCGCACATACTCGTCCTCCACGTAGATCTTCACCGGGTCCAGGCCCTCGGCGTAGTAGGCGCCGGAGGGGGAGGCGATGACGATGAACTCATAGGTGGCGCTGGGCTTTACACCCAGGTGAGGCTCGGTGGCGATGGTGAAGGGGCGCAGGTACAGGCTGGTGCCGGGAGCGCTGGGCACCCAGTCACGGTCCACATCCACCAGAGCCTTCACCGCCTGCACGAAGTCCTCCACCGGGATGGTGGGGATGCACAGACGCTCGTGGGTGCTCTGCAGGCGCTCGGCGTTCTTTTCCGGGCGGAACAGCTGCACCTGGCCCTCGGCGGTGCGGTAGGCCTTCATGCCCTCAAAGCTCTCCTGGGCATAGTGGAAGACCATGGCGGCAGGGTCCAGCGAGATGGGCTGGTAGGGCTCGATGCGGGGCGAATGCCAGCCCTGGCCCTCGGTGTAGTCCATGCGGAACATATGGTCGGTGTAATGGGTGCCGAAGCCCAGATTGTTCTCATCGGGTTTGGCCTTGGGTGTGGTGGTTTTGGTTACTTTAATCTCCAACATGAAACAGGTCCTCCCTCTTGCGGCCGGTGGATATGCGCCGCCGCCTGTGATTGGCTTTTATAATGTGACCATTATAGAACCTGTTTGGTGCTTCCGTCAAGACTTTTTTGCTTTAAAAAGGTGGCTTGGTAGCGCAAAACAGCGAGTTGCCACCGCACATGCCCTTTATATATAAGGAAAGCCCCCGCTTCTGGGAAAAGAAGAGGCTGGCAGGTGGTGAAATCCCTCACAAACATAAACTTAACATTGCCCCGGGCAGAAAGGGCGCGGGTTCGTGGTTTTGTAAAATTTCTTTACATAAAATTGGGCAGTTTAACAAAAGCCTAACGGAACCATGCGGGCGGATTTTGCAAACCGGGCGGTATAATGATACCAGTTTCGCGGGAAAGCGAAGCGCAAGCGAGACCGAAACTCCGCCCCCACAAAACACAGGAGCGGGGAGAGCGGAAGAAATTCATTGGAATGAATTGAGAAGAAGAGGGAGTAAGACAAGATGAAAATGAAGCGTTTTATGGCAATGGCTATTGCATGTGTTATGGCTGCCGGTCTGGTAGCCTGCGGCGGCTCTGAGAGCACCGCTACCACCAGCACCGCGGGTTCCACCGCCGGTTCCACCACCGCCAGCACTGCCGAAGAGACCGCCACCGACCTGAGCGGCGCGGTAGCCACCGGCGGCTCCACCAGCGTGGAGAAGGTGATCGGCGCTCTGAGCGAGGCTTTCATGGAAGCCAACCCCGGCGTGGACGTTACTTATGATCCCACCGGCAGCAGCGCAGGCGTGACCGGTGCTGCCGACGGCACCCTGGACATCGGCCTGTCCAGCCGCGCTCTGAAGGAAGAGGAGATCTCCAAGGGCCTGAAGGAGACCACCTTCGCTCTGGACGGCATCGCCATCGTGGTGAACACCGAGAACACCGTTGAGGACCTGAGCCTGGAGCAGATCGCAAAGCTGGCTACCGGCGAGATCACCAACTGGAGCGAAGTGGGCGGCCCCGATGCCCCCGTTGTTCTGATCGGCCGTGAGGCTGGTTCCGGTACCCGCGACGGCTTCGAGAGCATCGTTGGCGTGGAAGACAAGTGCGCTTACGAGCAGGAGCTCACCAGCACCGGCGCCGTTCTGGCCGGTGTTGCCGCTAACCCCAACGCCTTCGGCTACGTTTCTCTGGCCAGCGTTGACGACACCGTGAAGATGGTTACCGTGGACGGCGTTGCCGCCAGCGAGGAGACCGTCAAGGACGGCAGCTACAAGATTCAGCGCCCCTTCGTGTTCGCCACCAAGGACGGCGAGGAGCTGAGCGCTCAGGCCCAGGCCTTCTACGACTTCGCTCTGAGCGAGGACGCTGCTGAGCTGATCGCTGCTGCCGGCGCGGTACCCATGGTTTAACAAGAAGGCTATATGCCTTCGCCTGACACCCTCAAAGGCCGGCATGCCGGCGAAATGAAGTAAGCATGTTAGGCAACCCGCCGCCGGAAAATACGTATCCACGCAGATTCCGGCGGCTTTTTTGCGGAAAAGACCGCAGTGTGTGTAAAGCGAGTAACGAAGAGGAAAAGCGCTATGAAACTGAAACAGAGCATCGAGCGGATCATGAACGCAGTGTTCTTCATCTGCGGCATGGTCTCCATCGCGGCGGTGGCGCTCATCACCATCTACATGGTGTGGGCCGGCCTGCCCGCCATCATCAAAATCGGCCCGGTGGACTTTCTGCTGGGCACCGAATGGAAATCCACCGCGTCCGAGCCCAGCTTCGGCATCCTGCCCTTCATCCTGACCAGTGTGTGGGGCATGGTGGGCGCGCTGATCATCGGCGTGCCGGTGGGCGTGCTCACCGCCGTGTTTCTGGCAAAGCTGGCACCCCCCAAGCTGGCCGCTCTGGTGCGGCCAGCGGTGGAGCTGCTGGCCGGTATCCCCAGCGTGGTCTACGGCCTGATCGGTATGATCGTGCTGGTGCCCGCTGTGATGAAGGCCTTTGACCTGAAGAGCGGCAGCTGCCTGCTCAGCGCCATTCTGGTGCTGGCCATCATGGTTCTGCCCAACATCATCTCGGTGAGCGAGACCGCCCTGCGGGCCGTTCCGCCGGAGTATGAGGAGGCCAGCCTGGGCCTGGGCGCCACCTGGATCGAGACCGTGTTCAAGGTGAGCGTTCCCGCCGCCCGCAGCGGCATTGTGGCCGGCATCGTGCTGGGCGCGGGCCGCGCCGTGGGCGAGGCCATGGCCGTGATGATGGTGGCCGGTAACGTGGCCAACATGCCCGGCCTGTTCAAGAGCGTGCGTTTCCTGACCACCGCCGTGGCCAGCGAGATGAGCTACGCCGCGGACGGCAGCCTGCAGAAGCAGGCCCTGTTCAGCATCGGCCTGGTTCTGTTCGTGTTCATCATGCTGATCAACTGGCTGCTCAATACCTTTTTGAAACGGGGGGAGAAACAGTGAGCCATTCTGCAAAGCGTAAAGCAAAGGCGAACGTGCTGAAGGTGCTGGTTTACGGCAGCGCCTTCCTGACCGTGGCCGTTCTGGTGGCTCTGCTGGGCTACATCTTTGTGCGGGGCATCCCCAACATCACCTGGCAGCTGCTCTCCACCAAACCCAGTGTCATTAAGGACACCATTGGCATCCTGCCGAACCTGCTCAACACCCTTTACATCATTGTGCTGACCCTGATCATCGCCCTGCCTCTGGGCGTGGGCGCGGCGGTCTACCTGACCGAGTACGCCACCAGCAAGACCTTCATCAAGGTGGTGGAGTTCACCACCGAGACCCTGGCCGGTATCCCCAGTATCATCTACGGCCTGGTGGGCATGCTGGTCTTCGTGCAGATGCTGGGCTTCGGCTCGAGCCTTTTGTCCGGCAGCTTGACCCTGGTGATCATGATCCTGCCCACCATCATCCGCACCACCCAGGAGAGCCTGAAGACCGTGCCCGCCGGTTACCGGGAGGGCGCGCTGGGCCTGGGGGCCACCCGGTGGTACATGATCCGTACCATCGTGCTGCCCTCCTCCATCAGCGGCATCATCACCGGCTGCATCCTGGCGGTGGGCCGTATCGTGGGCGAAAGCGCCGCCCTGCTGTTCACCGCAGGCAGCGCCACCATCATCGCCTCCAATATCTTTGAAGCCTACACCCGGGGCGGCGGCACGTTGTCCGTTGCGCTGTACATGTACGCCGCCGAGCGCGGCGAGTTCGAGGTGGCCTTCGCCATTGCGGCCATCCTGCTGATCCTGGTATTCCTGATCAACATGGCCACCCGTCTGGTACAGAGAAAAATGAAGCAGAAGCAGTAAAGGAGCAGCCAACATGAGCGAAAATGCAATCCTGCAGGCAAAAGACCTGCATCTGTATTACGGCGAGACCGAGGCGCTGAAGGGCATCGACATCGCCATCCCCGAAAAGAAGATCACCGCCCTGATCGGTCCCTCCGGCTGCGGCAAGTCCACCTTCCTGAAGACCCTGAACCGGATGAACGACCTGGTGCCCAATGTGCGCATCACCGGCGAGGCTCTGTTCCACGGCAAGAACATCCTGGACAAGGATGTGGACGTGACCGACCTGCGCCGCCGCATCGGCATGGTGTTCCAGAAGCCCAATCCGTTCCCCATGAGCATCTACGACAACGTGGCCTACGGCCCTCGTCTGCACGGCAACCACAGCAAGAAGGAGCTGGACGAGCTGGTGGAGAAGAGCCTGCGCGGCGCCGCCATCTGGGACGAGGTGAAGGACCGGCTGAAGAAGAGCGCCCTGGGCCTTTCCGGCGGCCAGCAGCAGCGCCTGTGCATTGCCCGCGCGCTGGCGGTGCAGCCGGACGTGCTGCTGATGGATGAGCCCACCAGTGCTCTGGACCCGGGCAGCACCCTGCGCATCGAGGACCTGATGGACGAGCTGAAGAAGGACTACACGGTGGTCATTGTTACCCATAACATGCAGCAGGCCGCCCGTATTTCCGACCAGACCGCCTTCTTCCTGCTGGGCTCTCTGATCGAGTACGGCCCCACCAAGGAGCTGTTCGCCAATCCCAAGAACCCCAAGACGGAAGAATACATCACCGGACGCTTCGGCTAAGGAAGGAACTGATAGTATGATGACACGCATCAATTACAACAACGACCTGCAGGCGCTGTACGACGCAGTGAAGCAGATGGGCCTGACCATCGAGACTTCCATCGACCAGACCTGGAAGGCCCTGCAGAAGCTGGACGTGAAGACCGCCCAGGCCATCATCGACGGCGACGAGGCCATCGACCAGATGGAACGCAACATTGAAAAGGCCTGCCTGGAGCTGGTGCTCACCCAGACCCCGGTGGCCGGTGACTGGCGGCGCATTGCCTCCATCATGCGTATGATCTCGGATCTGGAGCGCATCGCTGACCATTGCAGCGACATCTCCGAGTACATCGTGCAGCTGGCGGCCAAGCCCGCCGTGGAGCTGCCCGCGCCCATGGAGAAGATGTTCTGCCTGATGAAGACCATGGTCAAGGAGACCGTGGACGCCTTCGTGGAGCTGAATGAGGAGAAGGCCTGCGTCGTGATCGGCCAGGACGATCTGCAGGACGACTACTTCCTGCAGGTGTGTGAGGAGCTGTGCACCCGGATGCAGCAGCACCCGGAAGAGGTGCGCCAGCGGGTGGATCAGCTGATGATCGCCAAGTATCTGGAGCGCATGAGCGACCATTCCACCAACCTGGCGGAGTGGGTGGTCTACATCGTAAGCGGCCAGCTGGTCAACAACTAAACCTTTTCGTTTTCTTTGCATATACACACAGCAAAGGGAAAAGCCCCGGCGGGTTTCGCCGGGGCTTTTCCTGTTGGTTTGGACGCAAAAAAGGCGGCCCGGTTTTCCAGACCGCCTTTTGAAAAAATCGGAATTACTTGCTGCGCTTTTCGAACTGGTCGGCGCCAACGCCGCACAGGGGGCAGGTGTAGCCCTCGGGCAGCTCGGCACCCTCGTAGACGTAGCCGCAGACGGTGCACACCCACTCGGTGTTCTCGTCGGTGGCGGCAGCGGGAGCGGCCTGCTTCTCGAAGAACTCAGCGCCAACGCCGCACAGGGGGCAGGTGTAGCCCTCAGGCAGCTCGTCGCCCTCGTAGACGTAGCCGCAAACGGTGCACACCCACTTGGTGCCGGAGGCGGAAGCGGGCTTTGCCTCATCGGCGGGAACCTCCACGCTCTTCTTCTCGAAGAACTCGGGACCAACGCCGCAGAGCGGGCAGGTGAAGCCGGCGGGCAGCTGGTCGCCCTCGTAGATGTAGCCGCAGACGGTGCAGACCCACTGGGTCTTGGTGACCGGCAGCTCGGCCACTGCCTCGGGAGCCACATAGGTGGGAGCGGTCTTGGGGCTGGAGCCCTTGATTACCTTATGGTAGTATTCGTAGGTCATGGCGGGCGCGGTCTGGGCGAACACGCCGGTGTCGATCACCTTGCCCAGGAATACGGTGTGGGTCTCGGTTTCCATCTTGTCGATCACCTTGCACAGGCCCCAGCCCATGGTGTCATCCAGAACGGGCAGGCCCTGCTCGTAGTGCCAGGCCACACCGGCGAACTTGTCCACGTCGCGGCTGGAACGGAAGCCGAAGCCGCCGATCAGGCCCGGGTCGCTGGCCTCGCTGAGTACGTTCAGCGCGAACATGCCGCTCTCGGAAATGGCCTTGTGGGTGAGGTTGGAGTGGTTGATGCTCACCGCGATGGTGGCGGGCTCAGCGGTGATCTGCATGGCGCTGTTGGCGGTGCAGCCCACGGGGGTCTCGCTGTTCATGCTGGTCACGATGTACACGCCGTAAGACATGCTGAAAAAGAAACGAACGTCCATTTTTATGCTCTCCTTTGCCGCGCGGCTGCTGCCGCGCACCGTTGTGGGGTTGTATTTAGGATATATTATCAGTATAGCAAATAAAGGGCAAAAAACAATAGGTTTTGTGTAAAATAAAAAAGAAAGTTTTACCCGCATGGCTCCCGCTGCCTGCCGGGTGCCCTTGCATTTGCCCGCCGCCGGGCCTAAAATTGAATGGAACCACAAAGAATACGGTGAAAGACCGGATGTGAGGGAGTGTTTTGTTTGGAAGAAACGGCGCGTAAAACGCGCGTGCGGTTTACCCGGCGGGATCTGGCCCGACTGCTGGCCCCGCTGGTGGTGGAGCAGTTTCTGGCGGTAACGGTGGGCATGGCGGATACAATGATGGTATCTTACGCGGGCGAGGCGGCCATCTCGGGTGTGTCGCTGGTGGATATGCTGAATGTGCTGATCATCAACATCTTTGCGGCGCTGGCCACCGGCGGCGCGGTGGTCATCAGCCAGTATCTGGGCGCGCGGGACGTGCCCAGTGCAAAAAACAGCGCAGGCCAGCTGTTCCATCTGGCGGCGCTGGCGGGCGTGGGCATCATGGTGCTGGCCCTGGCCTTTGCCCGGCCGCTGCTGCGCCTTTTGTTCGGCCAGATCGAGCCGGAGGTGATGGATGCGGCGCTGCTGTATCTGCGCATCTCGGCCGCGTCCTACCCTTTCATTGCCCTGTACAATGCGGGCGCGGCGCTGTTCCGCAGCATGGGCAACAGCAAGATCAGCATGCAGGTGAGCATCCTGATGAACGCGGTGAACGTGGCGGGCAACGCCATCTGCGTGTTCGGCCTGGGTATGGGCGTGGCCGGTGTGGCCCTGCCCTCGCTGGTGGGCCGCGCCATGGCCGCGGTGCTGATTCTGTGGCGGGCCTCCAACCCGGCCAATCTGGTGCATGTGCAGGCTTCCCAGTGCCTGCGGCTGAAAAAGGGGCTGGCGCTGCGGATTCTGAACATCGGCATCCCTTCCGCCTTCGAGAACAGCCTGTTCCAGCTGGGCCGGGTGCTGGTGGTGGGCATCATCTCGGTGTTCGGCACGGTGCAGATTTCCGCCAACGCGGTGGCCAACAATCTGGACAGCATCGGCTGCATCCCGGGCCAGGCCATCGGCCTGGGTCTGATCACGGTGGTGGGCCAGTGTATTGGCGCACAGGACCAGAAGGCCGCCATCAGCTACACCAAAAAGCTGGTGGGCCTGACCTATCTGGTGGACGGCGCGCTCAACCTGGCGGTGATCCTGGGCATGCCGCTGCTGCTGGGGCTTTACAACATCTCGGCCGAGACCCACAGCCTAGCCTGGATGCTGGTGTTCATCCACTGTGTCAGCGGCATTGTGCTGTGGCCGGCGGCCTTCGTGCTGCCCAACGCCCTGCGTGCCGCCAACGACGTGCGCTTTACCATGGTGGTGAGCGTGGCCAGCATGATGATCTGGCGGCTGGGCTTCAGCTACGTGCTGGGCATCGGCTTCGGCATGGGCGCCGTGGGTGTGTGGATCGCCATGATCGTGGACTGGGTCTGCCGCAGCGCCTTCTTTGTAGGGCGGTTTGTCAGCGGCAAATGGAAGACCAAATACAAAGCCTGAGGAAGAAAGAAAAAGGAGCATATCAATGAATGTATTCAACCACAAACGGCCCCTGCGCCGGGACAATTACGACCTGGCCGGGGCGCTGCTGGAATTTCTGGACCGGATGAAGGCCCAGGGCCAGGGCGAAGCTGCCCCCTGTGAGCCGGACCGGTTCGCGCTGCTGCTCACCGGACCGGCGGCCCTGCGCAAGGTGCCGGGCATCCCCGGGGCCATGGGCGCGGACACCCTGTTCCTCTGCGAGCGGGACGGCGGCGACGCTGCCGCAGTGCGGGAGCACTGCCGCAAGCTTTACGGCGCAGACGATGCGGCGGGCCTTGCGGCCTTCGCGGAGAAGGAATACAACACCCAGAACGACTACGCCCAGTTCCGCAGTTTCTGGAAGGGACGCCCCTGCTTTGATGTGAGCGGGCTGGACGAGCGGGGAAAATTCCTCTTCAACGCCTGCAAGGATTTTGCCGAGCTGCTGGCTCCCATTGCCGGACGCAAGGGCTTTCTGGCCTTCGACTGCGCCGAGCGGCTGGGAATGTGGCGGGCTGCGGCTGCTGCGGGCATCATCACCGAGGAGGAGTTCTGGGCGAAGGCCCGGCCCCTGGCCTCCGCGGCATCCGACCGGTACGACAGCTTTTTGGAATATGCGGCTGGCTACCTGTGCGGCGCCTGCTACGACATGTTCCGGGGCCAGATGGCCGAGGAAAGCAAGGTGGACAAGGACGAGATGCGCCGGTACGTGGAGCTGAACTGCCGGGTGCTGGAGCAGCTGCTCACCGGTCCCTGGCGCGCCTTCGCCTGGTACAAGCGCCCGCCCAAGCGGTATAAGCTGGCCCCCGGCCAGATGCGGCAGCTGCTTACCGGCTACGAGGGCGGCGACAAGGTGGCCTGCATCGCCAGCGACCGGATCACTGTGGACGGGATGCCGGTGGGCTACCTCTACCGGGAAGCACCTCTGGACCCCAATGCGCCGGACAGCGGCTGGCGCATCTTCGCGGGGGATGAGAGCCCCGATTACATGGCGGACGCCGCCCACTTTGAATTTTATCACCTGAACACCATCTGCAACTACGACGCTTCCATTCTGGAGCTGCTGAACACCCCCGCGCCCGCCGCTTTCCGGCGGGCCGGAGACGGCTGGCAGCAGGAAGAGCGCTGAGCGGATGCCGCTGCCCGGCCGCCTTTCCGGTGGCCGGGCATTTTTGTGGGCGAAGGGGGCAAAATATCGTGCAAGTTATACAAAGAACGGCGGGGAAACCGGCGTTTTGCTTGACAGAACGCCCCCGAAAGGATAGGATAAAGGTAGAACGCGGGGATGCGCGAAAAAACCGGCGTCCCCATGACCGGAAAGGATTGGCTCTATGCTGAAAAACCTGTATCTGATGAGCGGGACCGACGCCTTCACCAAGGGCGGGCTGGACAATGTGGCACTGACCGAGAACGCCGTCTGCCTGGAGCAGACCGGCGGGCGCTATGTGCTGTACGGCTGCTTCACCTCGCCGGAGATTCGCTTCCCGGCCTTCCGTCAGCTGACCGTGAGCTGGAACGCCGAGACGCCCAAGGGCACGGTGGTGGAGGCTCAGGCCCGGGTGCTGGTGGACGGCGAGTGGACCGGCTGGTTCACCCTGGGCAAATGGAGCCCATATATCCGGCGCGAAAGCCTGCATCAGGAGGCGGCCAAGCCCGCCTATGTGAGCGGCGATACCATCCATGTCCCGGCGGGGCGGGCCAGCCTTGCCCAGCTGCGGATTTACCTTTATACCAACGACGAGCAGCTCACCCCCCTGGTGCGGCTGCTGGCCGCCAGCGTGCGGCCGGTGGACTGGCACTGGGAGGAGGCGGAGCCCTACGGCCGCCTGCTGCGTCTGCCTGCCTACAGCCAGCAGCTGCGGGACCCGGTGTTCGCCAAGAGCATGAGCGCCGCGGTGACCCTGGCCTCCATGATCAACCGCTGGGGGCAGGACGCCCTGCCCGAGGAGCTGGCCTGGGGCATGCGGGACTACGCCCTGGGCGACTGCTTCAACTACGCCTTCATGACCGCTCTGGCCGGCGGCTACGGCTACCAGGCCTACCGGGCCTATCTGGACCCGGCGTCGGTGTGGCAGCAGGTGAAGGCCGGGCACTCCATCGGGCTGCGCATGCACTACGCGGCCGACCAGGAGGACGCCGCCCGCCTGGGCCTGCCGGTGCTGCCGGGGGCCTTTGCCACCGGGGCGGACCAGTGCATGGCCCTGCGGGGCTTCGAGCTGGAAAACGGCCAGGTGTATGTGCTGGTGAACGACAGCCTGGCTCCCACCGACCGCCAGGCCGAGGCCCGCTACCCGGCCAAGGAGTTCTGGGCGGCCTACAGCGGCGAGGCGGTGATCATCACCGGCAAGCATCCCGGCGAGGACGAGGGCCATCCCATCCGCCGCCGGGCCGGGCTGCGGGCGCTGGAGCAGCTGGGCTGCTACCTGTTCCAGAGCGCCGAGGGGGAGGATCTGCCCCTGCCGGAGGATTTTGAGGGCACGCTGGCCTGCACCGTGCCGGACGGCGTGGCGCACGCCACCACCGCCCACAAGGCCTTCCATTACCTGAGCCGCAGCGAGGAGGGCGCGGTGCGCCTGCCGCCCGAGCTGCTCAGCCAGGCGGGCCGCCTGACCGTGTACGCCATCGATTTCAGCGGCGGCGGCCTGGTGGGCGAGGTACACACCGGCAACTGACCGGTCCTGTTTTCAAAGGCACCGGCGCATTTTCCGTGCGCCGTGCGCGATAAAAACCACAAGGCGGCAGCGCCGCCATAAAGGGGGTCAATTGTATGAAGCGCAACATCATCACCATCAGCCGTGAGCACTGCACCGGCGGTCTGGACATCGCCCGCAAGGTGGCACAGGATCTGAACATCCCGTTCTACGACAAGGAGCTCATCACCATGGCCGCCAAGGAGAGCGGCCTTTCCGAGGAGTCCATCGCGGCGGTGGAAAAGCGCCACTCCGCCAGCCTGCTGTACAGCCTGTACACCATGGGCGGCGATCTGCCGCTGAACGATCAGGTCTACATCATCCAGTCCCACATCGTTTCCCAGTTGGCGGAAAAGGGCCCCTGCGTGATCGTGGGCCGCTGCGCCGACTACGTGCTGCGGGACCGGCCGGACGTGCTGAAGGTGTTCCTGCATGCCACCATGGACTTCCGCAAAAAGTTCGCCCTGGCGGCGGGGGATTTTGCCCCCGGCACCGAGGACCGGGTCATGGAGCTGAGCATTCAGAAGGAGGATAAGCGCCGCGCCTCCTATTATAATTACTACACCCAGAACCGCTGGGGCGAGGCCCAGTATTACGATATGTGCCTGAACGCGGCCCTGGGCATCGACGCCTGCGCCAAGCTCATCGAGCAGGCCGCCCAGCTGGAGGGCTGATTTTTCCCCTGACGGGGCAGCCGGAAAAAATGGCGAATCATACCACAACGCCTTGTGGTATGGTATAATAACCGAAAAGGGCGGCCCGGCGTGCGGCTGTGCGCCGGGCCGCTTTTCTGTAAAAATAAGGAATGGAGAGATTCTGATATGGTACGCATCACCATGGAAAACGGCAAGACCATCGACCTGGAGCTGGACGCTCAGGCCGCACCCATCACCGTGGAGAACTTCCTCAAGCTGGTGAACGAGGGCTTCTACAACGGCCTGACCTTTCATCGCATCATCCCCGGCTTCATGATCCAGGGCGGCTGCCCCGAGGGCACCGGCATGGGCGGCCCCGGCTGGCACATCAAGGGTGAGTTCGCCCGCAACGGCTGGAAGAACCCCATCAAGCACGAGCGCGGCGTGATCAGCATGGCCCGCGCCATGGACCCCAACTCCGCCGGCAGCCAGTTCTTTATTATGCATGAGGACGCTCCCCATCTGGACGGCGGCTACGCTGCCTTCGGCCGCGTGGTCAACGGCATGGACGTGGTGGACGAGATCGCCAACACTCCCACCGGCTTCCAGGACCGCCCCGTGACCCCCGTTGTGATGAAGACCGTGGAGGTCATTGAGGGATGATCGAAAAGCTGAAAGGGCTGATCGAGAAATATTATGAGCAGCTGGCCTACCTGTTCTTCGGCGGTCTGGCCACGCTGCTGAACATTGTGCTGGCGCTGGTGTTCCGCTGGATGGGCATGCCCACCACCTGGAACACCCTGCTGGACAACGTGATCTGCATCCTGTTCGCCTACTGCACCAACCGCATCTGGGTGTTCCGCAGCCACAGCAAGGGAATGGATGCCCTGCGGGAGTTCGCCTCCTTCATCGGCTGCCGTCTGGGCACCCTGGTGATGGACGTGGCCATCATGTGGATCGGCGTGGACCTGATCGGCGCGGCCCTGGTGCCGGAAGGCTGGCAGGGGCTCTGGTTCCTGGCGGTGAAGCTGGTGGACCAGGTGCTGGTCATCCTGTTCAACTACATTTTCTCCAAGCTCATCATCTTCAAAAAGGGACAAAACAGCTGACGCAAAAAGAAGTTCCGGATTTCCGGAGCTTCTTTTTTTGTTCACATAATATTATATTGACATTTAATATTATACAAAATATAATATTGTTAGAAACAGAAAGGGAGGCGACGGCGTGGCGTTCAACAACGGAGCGGCGCTGATGGATGCGCTGGTGCTGAGCACGGCGGCGAAGGAACCCACCTACGGGTACCGGATCACCCAGGACGTGCGCAGAATCATGACGGTGAGCGAGAGCACCCTGTACCCGGTGCTTCGCCGCCTGCAGAAGGAAGGGTACCTGGAAACCTACGATCAGGCGTTTGCCGGGCGCAACCGCCGGTACTACCGGCTTACCGAGGCGGGCGCCCGGGCGCTGGAAGAGTACCGGGCCGAGTGGATCGAGTACAAAAGGCAGATTGATTCCATGCTGCTGGAGGGGGAAGACGACCAATGACGAAACAGGAATTTTTGCAGCGGCTGAACCGCCTTCTGGCGGATGTGACCCAGGAGGAACGGGAAGAGGCGCTGCGC